>Ga0210057_1002659_pt1 | contig 25361 bp, 28 predicted proteins | sample CryGeyCG2114_010_2_FD_183968 | JGI IMG/M metagenome (GOLD analysis project Ga0210057, IMG submission 183968) | Groundwater microbial communities from aquifer - Crystal Geyser CG10_big_fil_rev_8/21/14_0.10 (SPAdes) (version 2) | ecosystem: Environmental > Aquatic > Deep subsurface > Groundwater ...
CTTGTCACTTGGTGCTTGCTGCCCACTACTTGTTCTGCTAGCGCAGTGGCGGTCTCTTCCCCAACATGCAAAATCCCTAAAGCAAACAAGAATCGAGGTAAAGATATCTTTTTTTTAGCTTCAATTTCTTCAATCAGGTTTTTTGCGGACCTTTCCCCAAATCTTTCCAAAACCATAATTTCATCTGCCTCAAGGTTAAATATATCCGCCGCATCCGAAATCATCCCTTCCTCAACAAAGCGATCGATAATCTTCGGGCCCAAGCCCTCAATATTAAACGCTTTTCTAGATACAAAATGATAAAGCTGCTCCTGGTGTCGCGACGCAAGATTTAAATCCTTCACTCGATACGCCACCCCATCTCTAACAACCTCGGAACCCTCAAATGTCTTTGGTGGATGAACCTCCCTTTCTTTTCCGGTCCTTAGCTCGGACATAACCTTAACTATTTTAGGAATAACATCTCCGGCGCGGCTCAACACCACCGTATCGCCAATTTTTAATCCCAGGCGATCAATTTCATCAAAGTTGTGCAGGGTCGCGTGCTTTACAATCACTCCGCTAATTTCTGTTGGCTCCAGGTCTGCAACGGGGGTTAGCGCTCCAGTGCGCCCAATCTGCACTCGCACGTTCAATACTCTAGTAGTTTTTTCTTCCGCAGGAAATTTATAGGCAATTGCCCCTCGCGGCGCTTTTCCAACATAGCCAGCTCGCTCGCTTAGAGATCGATCGTTCAGCGATACTACAATTCCATCAATTTCATAAGCTAGCTTGTTCCGGATAAGACCAATTTCATCAAAGAAATCAAAAATTCCACTAATGCCCTTCACCAACCTTGCCTTTGGGTTATTGGGTAATCCCAAGCTGGCTATCTGTGCATATGAATCTTTTTGGGTTGCCTTAGTCGGTTCAATGTAGTAAGCAAAGAAACTCAACCCTCTTTTTTCTGTAACAGCCGGATCAAGCTGCCTCAACGATCCCGCAGCTAAATTTCTTGGATTTGCATAAGTCTTTTCACCAGCCTCTTCTAGCTCAGAATTAATTTTCTCAAATTGTTTTTTTGTTAGGTAGGCCTCACCCCGAATAGTTATTTTTTTAGTAGAATTAATCTTCTGTGGTATTCGTGAAATAGTCTTCAGATTTTGAGATATGTTTTCCCCCACTTTTCCATCGCCCCTCGTTGAGCCCAAAATCAAATCTCCATTTTCATAAATCAACTCCACCGCCAGTCCATCCATCTTAAGATCGCAAAAAAACTCCGAATTTTCATCAACCTCCGGTAGTAGTCTATTTAATCGATTTATCCACGCCTGCACCTCCTCTTCAGAAAATGCATCATTAAGTGAAAGCATCGGCTTTTCGTGCTCAACTTTTTCAAACTTTTCCAATGGTGTCGCCCCAACTCGATTAATCGGAGACTCGTCGCTAGCAAACTCCGGAAACTCGTTCTCTAATTTCCCCAACTCCTTAGATAGCGAATCATAGCTAGCATCAGATATTTCCGGCGCATCTTTTGCATAATAAAGATCGCGATGATATTCAACTATCTCGCGAAGCTTTTCTATTCGGTTTTTTGCTTCATTTTTACTCATCAAAAACTTGTTATAGTACGTTGATAAACCCATTTTAGCGTGTTTTAGACCTAAAATAAATGGTTAGTTGCTCCAATCTAGATTTACCCACCCCGCTACAACCCTCATGGATAAAGGAAATAAATGCTCCATACGGGTATGGAGCATTTATTTCAGAATAAAATTTCACCTATAAATCCTCTAATCACAGATGCTTTGGCTCAAAGGTCCCAGATTCAAACTAAAGGCGCGAATTGCCCGGCCGTAAGAACCCTGAGAGCGAATTACCACGTTTGTTCCCTCTCCACCAGAAACCTGAGTTTCCACAACCGCCTCGTTTGCTAGGCTCGGAGAAGATTCACTACACTTGTCCTGATAAAATCGGTAAAGCTCGTACTCCAAGCCGGCATCCGCGGCAAATATTCCTCTCGTCGATTGCTCTACATTAGCCGTTTGCCTCAATTGCGAGATCATTAAAACCCCTGCCAACGTTGTCGCCGCTAAAAGAGTCGCTGAAATGACCACGGTCGTCATCAGCATCACCTGCCCAGAGGAGTGGCGAATCGATGCACTTTTGTTTTTTTCTTTTAATTCATTATTCATAATTCCAGATTCTTAATTCATTCTCTAGAGCGGTCTTGCGCTAACCGTCGTCTGAATAGTTGTCTTAACTCCACCTAGATCGCGCGTATTTTCGTCCAAGCCAGCAGTGATAACAATCGTTACTCGAGGAACATCGTTATCGTAAACATAAAATTTTAAATCGCTAACAACAACGTTGGCGCCAGTTAAAGGTGAGGCACTCCCGCCGTTTACCGAACGCATTAGCCTATCGTTTTGAAGCGAGTAATTAATATTTGATTCTCCCCTGTCATCGATAGTAAATATTAATCCAGAAGAATTAGCACTAAAGCTATTTCCGACTCTAATTTCTCGCCCAATCCGCTCCAGCGCCAAACTAATATTGTCGTTTACCGCGATTAAGTCCACCACCGACTTTTGGGCACGGAGCGCCCCGATAAACAAATTAGACGCAATTGCCATCACTACAACAAATATCGTTATTGCAACCAAAAGCTCCACCAATGTAAATCCTTGATAGGCTTTTAGCTTGGAGATTTTAGCCTGTAGTAAGTTCATAATTATAGGCAACTAGCATTAAGGCCGCGCCAACCATAAAAGGTGTCACTAATATGTGACTCATAGTTAACTCCATCTCGACCCTTCCATTTCACCTTTGAGTCCACCTCGACTTTGTCTCCTTGGTCGCTTATCTCAATCCTTCTTAAAAACTTTGTCGGTTTAGCCGTCTCCGAATAGTTGTGTACATAAAAACCATTTTCATCAATATAAATCTTGGTATAACCGTTATCGCGAGGTTCTGTCACGGGACTACCGTCATAATTTAATTCAACCACTCCCGAACTAATCCCAGCATTAAATGGCTGACAATCGACAATCACATTGGTGTCTAACTTATTCTTAATCAGCTCCACCCCCTCGGCGGCCAGATAGGTGCCAGTATATTGGTCAGAAGCTACTCTAGTTAAGCTCAGCGACCTTGAAAGCAAAGTAAAAATACCGGTAATGGCAATAATTATCATAGTTATTGCCACCAAAGATTCGAGCAAAAGTTGTCCGGAGTTGCGTTTCATAAGCTTATTCTACACTAACCTGTCCCAACATATTAATAGTCAGAGTGCTAACTTCTGATTCTCCGCGAATTTTTATATCAATATTAATGCTTTCAGTTGTGCTAACTCCAGCCTCGCTTCCAGAAAAGTATACCTTAGGAACTGGAGCAAGGAAGAAAACACTCTCCTTGTCTGCCAACAAAACAACTCTCGGATCTAGCTCATAGCTCCGAACAATTGGATCATCCTCATCAAATTCATACTGATCACCCACACCACTACAATCTTCTGAAAATATATCTAGGCCCTCAGATCTAAAATGCACCCCATAGCCACACTCATCACCACCGTCCCTTCTAAAGAGAGTTTGAGTAAGTTGCTTAGCATACAAAACATCATCGGCAATCACCGCCTGCTCCTTAAATAAAGCAATTTGCCTTCCGCCAATATGAGAATAGGTGAAGCTCATTCCAACAAATAAAGTTAAGATACCAATAATCACCAACACCTCAATCAACGTAAATCCCCACTTGCTTCGCAAGCTAACACCATGGGTTCCAGGTGTGGGGGTAAACCCCCGCTTGTTTCCCCCTCTTTTTTTCATCCTTAATTCTATATTCATAATTCTAGATACTGCTTTGATTATTAAATCAAAGCAAAATACCATTGCGCGATCACCTGTCCACCAATAATAGTAGCAAATACCGCCAGGGCAATAAACGGACCAAACGGGACGGCGGACTTTAGTTTCTTCTTATCCATCAACAAGCTAGGTAGGGAAATCAAAGACCCGATTATAAATGAAAGAGAAATAACCAATATCACGTCTGGCCAGCCCACAACTAAACCTAGAGGAAATATCAACTTCAAATCGCCCATTCCCATTCCCTGCCCACGCGAAATAAGGATAATTGCTCCAAAAATCATTGCCGCCAAAATGGCCGCCGCTATACTCGCCAGCCATACATTAGAAAGAATCTCCAAGAAGCTCCCATACGGCCCCAAAAACGATCCAGAATGGATAAAGATACTAGCGAACATGGCCTTTAGCGCCACGACAACCGCGCCCAAAAATAGCAAGAACACATTAATCTGATCAGGAATTATGCTAAGGCGCAAATCAATTAGACTCATTAAAACCAGCGTGTATCCAACCAAAGTCCAAGCTCCAACAAATAAGAAGAATGGCCAAAGTTGGGTTGCAGAGAGACCTAGCGCTCTAATGTGGAAGAAATTAAACAGGAAAATTGGAATCAGTAACGTCCATCCTGCACATAAAATCTCGATTAAAGGATATTGCCAGCTTAATTTTGCTCGACACTTTCGGCATTTACCCAATTGAATAGCAAAGCTAATAATCGGCAGTAGCTCATACCACGCTAAATTTTTCCCACATTTCCTGCAGGCTGAGCGGCCAACTAAAGTGTCCTTGGTAAAAATTCTTCCGCCCTCTTTATATCGAATCGAAAGAACATTTAAGAAGCTGCCAACAATCAAGCCAACAACCAGTAATGCAAATGCCGTCATCGCCTAAAACTTAACGCAATAGTAGCTATCACTTCCCGATACTCCACAAGGCAGGCTAAATTTCCTATCGGGGTCAGTAAAGGAGTCCTTCATAAGCCCCACACCCTCCTCGTAATCCTCCTCTAGAGTTGCCTGTAATACATACTCCTGCTGATCATCACCGGCTTCATATTGATATGAATCGCCACCTCTCTTTGGATCAGTCGGCAAGGAATCAACTCCAACACTGGATAAATCACTCTCTAACGCACTCCAGCTATTCGCATTTGGATATTCCCCTTCCTTTACATAATACAGTTCCAGTCCTTGTTGCACCTGTCGCAAATCGGTAACCCTCCTAGCGTCTCTAGCCTTAGAACGAGAAGCGTTTAATCCAACCAAAATTACGGAAGCGAGCAAACCAATAATTCCAACAACGATCAAGACTTCGATAAGTGTAAATCCTTTTGTTTTTTTCATATTTTTTAAAAGCTTTGTACTAAATTATAAATCGGTATCAATACCGCCGCAAACAGCAAGCCAACCATCACACCAAGTACGACCATTAGTGCGGGTTGAATCAACTCCACAAGATTGCTTACGGTTGCATCAATCTCGCGATTATAAAAGTGTGAAACGCGATCAAACATTTCCTCAAGTTTACCAGTCTTTTCACCAATTGCCGCCATCTGTGAAATCATTGGTGGAAAATAATTTCTCTGTCTAGTTAAGGAAACCGACAATAATTCACCCGCCCTGACCGATTCCGCCACTCTGTGCAATGCTTCCGCATACAAAGGGCTGCCGATCGAATGAGAAGAGATCTCTATCGCTTGAGCCGCAGGAATGCCCCCCTTAATCAAAACACTAACCGACTCCGCAAATCTCGTCACATAAACTTTTTTGAGAAGCGCACCAATCAGCGGCATCCTCAAACCCAGATCATCAAATAGTGCACGCCCTTCATCGCTCTTAAAGTATTCCCAAGCCATAAAAGCAATCGCAATAATCGCCGCGACAATCAAAAACCACCAATCAGCCACAAAATTACCCATTGTTAACAAAAATCTAGTTATCCCCGGTACGCTAAATTCGGTATCCTCAAAGATTGGTTGCAGTTGCGGGAAAACAAAGCCAATCATAATCGCCGCAACAACAAAAAATAGTGAAATAATGAACGCTGGATAGATCAGTGCGTTTCTAACCTTAGCCAAAAGAGTAAGCTCCTTTTCTAGATAATCCGACAAGAAGCCCATGGCCTCCTCTACTCTACCAGTCACCTCAGCAGAACGCACTAAATTTACATAAAATTCAGAAAATATGTGTGAGTGCCTAGCAAACGCCTGGGAAAGTGCCAAACCAGAATCGACATCCGCATTAATCTGAAAGATTGCCTCTTTTAGTGGGACGCTTCTTGTTTGTGCATGTAGATTTTTCAGTGCATCATTGATCGGAATCTTCGCTTCTAGCATTGTGGCAAATTGCCGGGTAAAGATCATCACATCCGATCGACTCACCTTCTCAAAAAAGTTCGTTAAACTCGCCCAAATTCCGCTACCCTTCATCTCCTGCATGCTAAGGATGTAAAGCTCGTGGCTATTTAAGATATTGAAAGCCGCCCCTTTGTTGGGTGCATCAACATAGCCCACTTGCATCTCCCCTGCTTTATTTCTTGCGCTATAGTGAAACTTTGCCATAGTCTATACCTAAATCTTCTCCATCAAAATTCTAAATTCAGCAGGGTTTGGAGAATACAGCTCTGCATTTTCCATTGTAATTTCTTTTTGCTTAACCAACATCGCCAAACTTCGATTAAGTGTGGACATCCCCTCCTGTAAGTTGGTCTCAATAACCAAATCAATTTGATAAGCCTTCTTCTCCCGAATCAAGTTTTTAATCGCCGAATTAACGATCATAATCTCCACCGCTGGCACTAAACCGCCATTAATCCTAGGAATTAATCGCTGAGAAACGATCCCAACCAATGTGGCCGCTAATTGCGAGGTCACCTGACCCTGTTGCCCCTCTGGAAAACTATCAATAATACGGTCAATACTCTGGCTTGCCGAATTAGTGTGCAAAGTTGAAAAAACCAAATGTCCGGTTTCTGCCGCCGTCATTGCGGTTGAAATAGATTCTGGATCGCGCATTTCTCCAACCATGATCACATCTGGGTCCTGTCGCAAAACGCTTCGAAGAGCAGAATTAAAACTTCGGGTATCTGGGCCAACCTCCCGTTGAGAAATCATTGATCGGTCTTGGGTAAAGAGATATTCAATTGGATCCTCAACCGTGATTAAATGGTCCGTTCGCGTGTGGTTAATCTCGTCCAAGAGCGCAGCCAGGGTGGTTGATTTGCCGTGTCCGGCTGGCCCCACAACCAATACAAACCCCTGCGAAAGCTTAGCAAAATCGTGTAAAACGGGTGGGAGATTTAATTCTTCAATAGTCTTGATTTGGGAAGGAATCAAGCGCAAAGCCGCCGCCATATAAGTTTTCTGTAAAAATACATTCACCCGAAAACGAGTCCCGTCACCGTGGGCAAATGAGAAGTCGTACTCTTTTTTCTGCGCAAAAATTTCCTTTTGTTCATCATTTAAAAGCGCGCTCACCAAACCCTCCGCAGATTCTGGAGTAATAATATCTTCTTGCTCCAGAGCAATTAGCTTAGAATCAACTCGAAGAGTTGGCTTTTTACCAACGCTGATGTGTAAATCCGAAGCATTTTGTTGCTCCGTTGCAACTAATAGCTCATTTAACTTTTTTTGATAATCCATATTTATCCGATAACAATTATTTATATTAGTATATCACTTATTTATTGAGCAGTTTCTCTTAAAACCTCTTCAATGCTAACGAGGCCGTCTAAGGCCTTCATAATTCCGTCTTGTCGCAAAGTCACCATCCCCTGCCGCTTTGCTTCAGCTTGAATCTTGCTCTCCTGAATTGATTCGCTTAAAGCCTCGCTTAGTTGCGGGGTCATCTCAAATAGTTCAAATAAGGCCACCCGCCCAGTCAGCCCATTGTGACACTTATCGCAACCAACCGGTCGATAAACCTTGTGCGGTTCTTTATATCTCTCTTTCAACTCTGGTGGAAGGGTTGCTAATTGGGCCTCAATCTCCCTATTTAGCTGCTCCGACGGCTTTTCCTCCTTTTTGCATGCATCACAGAGGCGCGAAACCAATCGCTGTGCAGCCATTAAGTTCAAGGCCGAAGGCAATAAAAATGGCTCCACACCCATATCTACCAATCGTGGAATAACTGAAACCGAATTGTTGGTGTGCAAGGTAGACAAAACAATGTGCCCCGTCAGAGCAGCGTGCACCGAAAGTTCCGCCGTCTCTTTATCCCGGATCTCACCAACCATAATCACATCTGGGTCCTGTCGGAGGATCTGGCGCAAACCAGAAGCGAAGGTGTATTTGATCTCCGGCCGCACCTGAGATTGATTTAGCCCATCAATAGTATATTCTACCGGGTCCTCCAGACTCACAATATTTTTTATCTCTTGATTCATAATTTGCATCAGGGCATAAATCGTTGTTGTCTTACCACTTCCAGTCGGCCCAGTAATCAAAACCATTCCGTAGGGACGGTTTACGTTTCTCAACAGGATATTTTTATTACGCTCCTTCATACCCAAGTCATCCAAGCTCTTCAATCCCGTTTCTGGATCTAAGACACGAAGAGCAATCTTCTCTCCGGCTGGAGTTGGGAAGGTGGAGACACGAAAATCAATCTCTCGGCCAAATATATTAGTTCTAAAACGTCCATCCTGAGGCACGCGATTTTCATCAATCTTTAAATCCGACATAATCTTTACCCGCGAAGCAATCGGTTGGTGCAATTCAAGTGGCATTGAAGCAAACTCCTTCAATCGCCCATCCATTCTAAAACGTACCCGCATTCGTTTTCTTTGTGGCTCAATGTGAATATCCGACGCTTTTGCCGCCACCGCTTCCTTCAGTAAAGAAGCAACAATTTTAATGACGGGTGCATCCTCAGCTACGCCCTTTCCTCGCTCTTCTAAACCAATCGTCTTAGTGGGAGACTCAATTCCACCAGTTGGCTTTAAGTTTAAAGATCGTAGAGCTTCTTGATAGATGCTAGTAAATGGCGAATAACGGTGCAGGACGGCGTCTAGATCTGATTGGGTGATAACGTACGCACCCAAACTAACCTTGTTTTGCTTACCAATAAATCTAAGCATTTCCTGACTCTTGTCATCATCTGGATTTACCATTCCGACAATCAAAGTCTCTCCATCTTGAGAGAGTGGAATCACCTTATACGTTTTTGCCGTTTCCTCCGGAATTAGTTTTAAAAGCTTGTCATCAATTTCGGTAACACTTACCTTTTTGTAGGGAATGTTTAAAACCTTTGCTTTTGCTTGAGCAATATCTATTTCCGGCAAAGCATTCTTGGAAAGCAAAATTTCCTCAATTCCTCTGCCAAACGAGTTTGCGTCACGCAGAGCAAGCTCTCCGACCTCCTTAGAGAGCTTTCCAGAATTTATCAGTTCATTTATTAATGCTTGATTGTCCATAAAAAATTTAAAACCGTCTATTTAGAGAGGTCTTCCAACACTGATCCCGGTTCGATAAAGCTATGGAGCAACAAACGGATTAGTGCGCCCAAAATTCCCCTCTCCAGTTTCAACTCGGAAAACCTCTAAGGATTGAAACTCGTCACTATTGAAAACGGTCTTCGGATCAAGATCAAAGGAGGCTAATTCTTCGTTGCGCTCCAATTCGGATGGAGCGATATAATCAAACCCCGGGGCGGGAGCAAAGAACAAAAAGTAAATTGCTGCAAACACAACCCCAAAGATAACAACAACTGCAATCAATCGAGTGAAGCTTCGTCCTTTCCTAGGTTGGTTAATCTTGATAGCCATACTATTCGGTAGTTTGATAATAAGTTGTTATCACGATGTTAAAGAAGAAAAAGTCGCCACCAGCTGATCCGGCCGGTTGAACCTTCAGACTTTCAATATCCATAATTCGAATATTAGAAGCTAGGTCAGTCAAAAATCCATCTAGACCACTGTAGCTTCCCAGAAGCGTTGCCTCTATCTTGAGTGAGCCCATCTCGCGCAGTAATCCCGAAGCATTTGGCGACACACTTTTAAAGGCCGACCCCTGAGTGGTGCTAAAACTACTCATCGATAGCTTATTTCTCTCCGCCAAAACCCTAATTTGATTAAATGCGTCAGCAGTCTGCTCTCCATTTGGAACGGCGAGCGCCATCACCTCCGCTAATTGAGGAATACTTTGATAGCGAGTTAGTAGCTCATTTACCTTTTCAACAATTTGTCTCTGACCATCCAATGCATCCTGCTTGGTCAAAAACTCGGCTCTTAACTCATTAACATCATCGTAGGCCGCAGAAACGTAAGACGAAAATACAAAAATCGTTAAAATCAAAAGTATTAGAGAAAATATCAGACTTAGTAATCTTTTTTGTGGTTGCTTCATAGCCCTAGATATTCATTCAAATTTATCTTCTGTATGCTAGCTCCCTGGACCTGTGGATTTGCATCTACTCCTGCGCCCGCAGCACCATCAGCCGGAACAGTCTCCGTTGGAGCAACCTCCGTCTCAGTAGCTGGTGCAACCTCTGCGGTAGGGGTTGGAGAAACAAACCCGCGAACCTCATTAAAAGTATCTCTATTTAGATAAATTATTATCCTAAAGTTTACCAATCCGCCGCTTTGTTGCGATTCGGCTAATGTTGACCGACTCAATACCGGCACAGCATCAAAACGTTCTAACTGCTGTCCCAAAATAGCAAAATTTGGCGCGGAGCCCTCGAGGGTCAGCTTCTTATCATCGGCATCTAAGGTCATCGCGGTGTAATAAACCCTCGTGTTTGTATTTTCCGCCAAAACCTTTAAGAAAGGCGACATACTTACGTGAGTGCTTAAAATACTTTGCAAGTTAAGCAATTGAGAGTAAAACCCAACAAACTCCTGTTGGCTATCAGCGGGAATCTGATCACCAATTTCCGCCAACTGATTATCAACTGATCTAATCCTCGCCTCTATCAATGGTTGATACCCCAGTTTTAACCCTAGGAAACTACCAACCGAAGCAACGAAAAGAATCAACATAAAAGTGACTAGTCGCCAAGAAAAACCCGCAGTATCAGAACTATCAGCCCCCAAACTTGCGTATGGGCTGTCGGGTTGCATATTTGGGTCTTGATTGGGCTTAGCAATCATTCTTTATATATTTTTAAGAGCAAGTCCAACGGCAACGCTCAGGGTTGGACCCAATTCTTCCTTAATCGCATCCACTTCTGGTGGAAATTTTATATAGTTACTTAACGGAGACAAAACTGTCGGCAAAGACAGACTCGAGCTGACATACTCAACCAGGCCGGACAAGTTGGCTCCGGCTCCATTGAGAATTATCTGATCAATTTTTTCACCGTAGCTTTTTTCAAAATTGACTCGGACTCTCTCCACCTCACTAAGTATAGCATCGATAATTGGTAGCATTATTGTGGATAATTCCTGCTCTCCTCCAACGGCGGCCAAGTGAGTCGCCCGCTTTAAATCCTCGGCTCTTCGTGGGTGGATGTTAAGCGCCTGAGCCAAAGTCTGAGTCAAAGATCCGCTGGCGTAATCAGTTTGCCCAGCAAACTTTAATTCACCTTCTTTTGCCACCGTCATAGATGTTGATCGCCCGCCCAAATCAACAATCAGCTTCGGTGTCTTACTCGCCGCCGAAAGAATTCGCGCCACGCTGACATTCTCAATCTCGAGGGAGTCTAAGATAAACCCAGCCTGATTAAAAATGTTGGTATAGTGCTCTATCGTCTCATTTGGAATAGAAATTAAGAAAACCTGCTGTCGCTTAGTACCATCAGGGGCCTCCCGCTCCCCTACCTTCAACCAATCGAGGGTAACGGTTGTTATCGGTAGCGGTATATAATTTTTAGCCTGGTAGTTAATAGTTTGATTAATCTCCTTATCCGACGTGACTGGTAGCTCTAAAAGAGTGGTAAAACCAGCAAACGTTGGGATCGAAGCCGTAGCCCGAGTTGCCGTAATTCCCGCCTTCTCCTTAATTAGCTTTAAATACGAAACAATCTCCTTGTCTAAAAGCTTTAGGCCGTTGGCCTGCAGGGCGCTGTTGGCTCGATCTATTTGTCCGTGCGCCTCTAAGATTGAATATCTAGTTAAAGTAAAACCCGCCTCTCGCGAGCCGGCCAATTGCGCAACCTTAATTGAGCTAGTACCAATATCTACCCCAAACAGATCCGATCTTTTACCAAATGAAAAAATGCCCATAGGATGTGATGTTATAATTTTAGCACAATGAAAAGCTGGAGAATATTATTTTCTTCCCTTCTAGACTTAATCTTTCCCCCAACCTGTCTAAACTGCTCCGCTCTTCTAAGAGTAGAGCAATCTTTTGGACCAATTTGCAGTGATTGTCTAAATCAGGTTGAAATCAATCATGCGTTTTTCCAATCTAAAGATCTTCGCCGAGTACCAGCTGGGACTAACCCAAAATTTCAAGAAGCAAACTATCCCCTGCTAGCAGTTTCAAACTACCATTGTCCGACAACCCGCAAACTAATCAAAGACCTAAAGTTTAATGGACGCACCACTATCCAACCCACTATCAAAAAACTTCTCCTCGAATATCTTCATTTTATCCAACTCGATTTATCAGATTTTATTATAGTCCCCCTCCCTTTATCAGCTAAGAGACTAAGAGGGCGTGGCTACAACCAATCCGAGATTATCGCGAGAAGCCTTGCAGAAATAACCAAATTACCCGTTTCAACTAAATTACTCATTCGCAGCAAACACAGTCGACCCCAGTCCGAGCTAAAATCTAAGCAAGACAGAATCACTAACATCCAAGGAGCTTTTTCCGTTGGCCAGGTTGACCGACCCGCCAACCTACTGATAGTTGACGATATATTTACCACCGGCGCCACCATAAATGAGGCTGTCAAAACACTAAATAATTTTGGATTTAAGAAGATCGTAGCGTTAGTCCTTGCTAAGCGCTAAGCATCAGTAAACAAGGCCTTTGATATTTCAATAACGAGAATATTTAATATTCCAAAGGCGACCACTAGCATGATCCAATTTGCCGACAGCGCCACCGTCCCAAAGAGTGTTTGAAAGAATGGAATATAAATAGCAATCGCGATCATCGCCAGACCAAACACAACACTCATCAATAAAAATGTATTAGAAAATGGGTTGTAACTAACAACGCTCTTTTTCAGCGAGCGGACCGCAAATACCAGAAACAGGCTATAGCTAGAAAATGCTGCGAACACAACAGTTCTAGTTAAAATCTCCTCATATCCCTGCCCCAACATCCAAGCATATAAGCCCAACACTAACAAAGCTCCAACCAACCCATTAATAAAAAGAAGGATTTTCATGTTCTTAGTCAGCAAGCCATCCTTTATCGTGCTTGGCCGATGTTCGAGATCGTCAATCTTCTCCTCAAAGGCTAAAGATATACCCGGAAAGCTATCAGTAAAGAAATTAATCCACAAAATTTGAAGCGCATTTAATGGTATGGCAAATCCAAGCAAGAGCGATCCGCCAATCAGAAGAACCTCGTCGAATACAGTTGAACCAAGATAAACCAAAGCCTTTCGAATATTATTTACAATTCGCCTTCCCTCAAGAATCGCTTCGACAATCGTAGTATAATTGTCGTCCAGCAAAACCAGATCAGCTACCCCTCTTGCCACATCGGTGCCACTTCCCATCGCTACACCAATGTCCGCCTGTTTTAAAGCCGGGGCATCATTTACCCCGTCACCAGTCATTGCCACCACTTCACCACTAGCCTGAAATGCCCTCGCTAATTTCATTTTCCCCTCAGGGCTAACCCTTGAGACAATTTTTAAATTACCCAGTCTTTGCTTGAGCTCTTCTTCGCTCAGTCCATCTAAAATTTTTCCATCCATAACCTCCGTTCTTTCAACTTCAATTCCTAACTCTCTTGCCACAGCCATAGCCGTGCCAGTATGATCGCCCGTAACAATCACCGTTCGTACTCCACCTGCTGAAATCCTGGCCAGTGCTTCAGAGACCCCCTCTCTGATAGGGTCTCTAAAAGCCAATAGTCCAAAAACTCTAAATCCATCCAAATTATCATCCTCCGCCAAAGCAATCTTATCGCTACCAGAATTTCTAGCAATGCTCTTAAAAGCCACCGCTACCACCCGAGACCCATCGCTAGCCATCGATTCAACCAGTGACAACACCTCCTCCTTCTTATCTTTTGAGAATGTAGTTTTTTCTATCAGAAGCTCGGGCGCACCCAATAAACTAACAATCCGCAAATTTTTCTTCCCAAAAAATTCCTGAAATATCTCTAGGTTCGACTCGTACGCACTAGCCGAATATTTATTTTTTGAATTAAAAGGTAGGGACACTAGCTCGCTATATCGATCCTTAATGTCGGGTAAACAAAGCTGATATTTTTTAGCCGCCTCCTTCACCAAGGAAACCTCCAAAGACTTCCCAATCACCTGCCAGGCCGCGGGAAGATTCCCGGGATTTTCAATCACCACATCCGTATTAAATAAGGCGGCACTTAAGATAAACTCCTCGACATTGATTTCCGGCTTCTCTCCATCATCAAAAAATCCACGCACCTCAGCTAGCTCCATCTTTGCCTCCGTTAGCGTCCCAGTCTTATCCGTTAATATTACCGACGTCGAACCAAGCGTCTCGGCAGCGCTAAGTTTTCGCACCACCCCGTTTCTCCTCGCCAACCTCTGAACTCCAATTGCCAAAATGACCGTCATCACAATTGGCAACCCCTCCGGCACGGCCGCAACAAGAATGGCGACCGAAATAAGAAACGATTCAAGCAAACTCACTCCCGACCAGTAGGTCAGACAGAACATCAAACCAGCAAATAGCAAGATTACATAACTGGCGCGTGCAGTGAACTTGGAAAGTGCCCTTTTTAGTGGCGTTTCCGTGTCCTGTCCCTCTCCTACTAATTTCGCAATCTTACCAATCTCAGTTCTGTCTCCGGTAGCAGTAATCACCGCCCTTAAGGTGCCTTGGACTAAAGTTGTCCCCGCAAACACCATTGCACTCTGATCAACCACCGAAGTTTCAGGCTTGTCTCTTAATGAGGTCTTTCTCTCCGGCAAGCTCTCCCCGGTTAAAACGGATTCATCTACTCGAGTATCATTTTCAAATAGGATTCTCGCATCAGCCGGAATCTTTGCACCACGATTTAAACGAATCACATCACCAGGGATTAATTGAGCTGTATCAATCTCTCTTTCTTGTCCGTCACGAAAGACCAAAACTCGCTCAGTTATATAACTCTTCAGTGCGGCTAGTGCTAGCTCAGCCTTATTTTCCTGATAGAAACCAAGGGAGATATTTACAAGAGCCGCCGCTACAATAAATAACGAATCCTTGTAATCTCCCAAAGCCGCCGTTATGCCAGCCGCTATTATTAAAATAAAAATCAGCGGATTTCTCAGCTGATCAAAAAATATTCTAAATCTTCCCGTCCCCTTCCCTTCCTGAATCTTATTTTCCCCAAAAATCTTTAGGCGGCGTTTTGCCTCCTCAGAGCTTAAGCCCGAGTCGCTACTTTCTAGTTGCGTTAAAGTTTCCTCTGGAGAAAGAGAGTGAAATTTAACTTGCTTTAATAAGACCTGTCGCGAAGGACTCATAAAAATAATAATAACACAGCCCAGCTCGATCTGATTACGACAATTCGCCTTGCTCTTTCATTTTTTTGATCTCCTCGCGGACAACCTTGCGAACCATATCCTCCATCTGACTTTGATATGACCCAGCTTGTTGCATCATCTCTTTGAGCTGGTCCGGGTCCATATTTTTCATCATTTCCTTTGCAGCCTTCAAATTTTTAAACATGCTCATAAATTATTCAACAATCTCTATTATTTTTTCTTTTGCGGCCTGCCCAGCGATGATTCCGACCAAAGACACTGGAACATTAAAATATTTTGCCAGAAGTTCTTCCACCCGTCTATTCGCCCTCCCCTTCTCTGGGCTAGCAGAAACTGAAACGCGGTAATAATCATCATCAATTCGCTCCACTCCTTCCTTACTTGCGTTGGTTTTAACCCTTACTCTTAGTTTCATTTTTATATCCAATCTTTACCTTTCTATTTCTAAATCCCGCCCTAAACCGAAAAGAGGCCGCGCTCCGATAAGCCGGCCTCCCGTTAAAATTACCTTTCTTTGAATATTGCTTAGTTTTCATGCCAGAAAATCTCAACTAGTTAGCTCTTGCCAATTTTAGTTACAAAAACCAGCGCCTTAAATACGGAGTGCGTTCCATTGCTGATGCGCTAGCTTGAACTCATCCCCACCATTATAACACCGAGTTATCCCCGATAAGCCAGAGAAGCATCCTTACCCGAAGTCTTTCGGTGCTTCTTCTTCGCCTGTTTTCTTTTTTTGTTCATAAATTATTATTAATTTTATTATTCTCCCTATCGAACCGCTCAATAGCTAATTTGATTAATCGATTGATCAAATCCGAGTAAGAAATCCCACTCACCTCCCAGAGCTTCGGATACATGCTAATTTTCGTAAACCCTGGAATCGTGTTTATTTCGTTCACCAGCAAACGCCCATCCGCCGCAAGAAACATATCAACCCTACCCATTCCCTCGCATTCCAAAGTCTTAAAAACCTTAACCGCCAGTGTCTGAACTTCTTTCATTTTATCGACTTCTAGCTTTGCTGGTATTTCTAACCTCGCCCCATCCTCGTCTATGTATTTCGCCTCATAGGAGTAAAAATCCTTCTTGGTAATTATTTCCCCCGGAACTGAAGCCATCGGCCTATTATTTCCCAGCACTGCGCATTCAATCTCTCGCCCATCAATATTTGCTTCAACTACAACCTTTCGATCAAAACTAAAGGCTAAACTCAGCGCCGCGCTATATTCTGCTTCATTGGTCACTCGGCTAATCCCAACCGAAGAGCCAAGATTTGCTGGCTTAATAAAGACAACCTCGCCCAGCTTATTAACTACTTCTCCGTAATCCAGTTTGTCGCTTTCCCGAATAGTCAGGTATTTACCGACCTCCATCCCCGCCTCCACCAATAATCGCTTCATCACATCCTTATCCATCCCAACAGCAGATCCCAAAACTCCCGCCCCAACAAAAGGCACATTCGCCATTTTTAAAAATCCCTGCAATGTTCCATCCTCACCAAACGGTCCATGGATCAATGGGAAGGCTACGTCAAACACACTACTCAGATCACACGAAGCTATTGTCAGTGGCGCATCTTCACCATTTCTTAAAAACCAATTTCCACCCTTATCAACAAAAACCAAAACAGGCTCATACCGGCTCTTATCTAAGGCCGCAACAACATTTTCAGCCGATTGGACCGAAACCTCATGCTCTGCCGACTTACCGCCAAAGATTATACCAATTCTAGTTTTTTGCACCTATTTTATGACGTTTACATGGCCTCAACCCTTTCAGTGGACCTGAGGGAAATCGAATCCCTGTCTCCGCAATGCGAATGCGGTGTACTACCACTATACTACAGGCCCATTTTGTTGTCGGACTGCCGGGAGTCGAACCCGGGCCGCACGCACCCGAAGCGTACATACTACCGTTATACGACAGTCCGATTGGGGTAATCATGGTCGGACTGCCGGGAATCGGACCCGGGTCACACCCACCCCATGGGCGCATACTACCATTGTACTACAGTCCGTTTTATGGTGTGCTAAAATGATACAAAGTTTATCACCCTTTTACAATGCCAAAAGCCCAACCTAAACCTAGAGCAAAAAAACACAATAACCGGATTCTAAAACTTTTGCTAATAGTTGCCAGCATCGCCATTGCTTTAGTTCTTGCAAAAACGGGTATATTTTCTGACATTCTTATCGGAACTCAACAATGGAGAATTATTGGCAGCATTTTAGCTGGAATATTTTTTGTATCTATTTTCACCGCTGTTCCAGCCGCAGTTGTTTTAGTCGAGATTGCCCTTGCCAACACGCCACTCGAAGTCGCCCTCTTTGGTGCAATCGGTGCCGCAATTGGCGATCTTCTAATCTTTAGATTTATCCGCGACACCCTAAGCGATGACATTGATTGGTTTTTGGAAAAAACAAAGAAACAAAAAATCATGTCCATTTTTCGCCTTCGACCACTCCACTGGCTAGTGCCAATCATCGGGGCTGTATTTATTGCCTCCCCTATACCAGATGAAATAGGCCTCGCTATGATGGGTGTATCCAAGGTTAAAACAGGCACCTTAGTAATTATCTCCTTTCTTCTAAACTTTGCGGGGATCTGGCTCCTAACCGCAGTCGCAAAGGGACTGCTGTAATAAAAAATAGCCCTAAGGGCTATTTTTTATTTTTATTTGTGGACATAGTAAGTGAAACATCGAACCAGCTCAAGCAGTACCTCAGTGGCTTTTGGAGTTTCTATAATTCTAGCCAATCTTTACAAAAAATGCTCGAAACAGCCAGATAGACTTATGTGTATAGACACAAGGTAGGTATTAAACCGATATGACCACAAAGCCTAAAAAATATACCAGAGAATATGTTCTTGGAGAAGTTAATGACCTGTTAAGCAGGCTTAGAACTAGCAAGGAATACGTCTTTAAGGGCGAGTTAGTCGAAGAAAAGCCCTACTCGAGGCAAAGAATCAGCGAATGGGCTGATGCTTTTATGGAAGATGAGGAGATTTCGGACACTATAAGAAAAATTGACGATATTTTAGAGACAAGAGCATTTGTGGGCGGATTAAAGCGACAATTCTCTACGGCAATGGTTAAGTTTCACCTTACGAATAATCATGGCTGGATAGATAAACCAAAAATCGCTGAATCAGAGAAAATGACAATATCTAAGCTTCTATTGGCAATAGATGAATGATGTGTTTATACTCAAACTATGAACAGCTTATTAAAAAATGATTATGGACAAAATACTGGAAAAACTAAATAAACTTTCACTACCCGCCGTGATTTTAGTAGCAAGTCTTATTTTAGGGGGCTTTTTCTATGCAAGCCAAGTAAATAAACAGCGTTCTATTGAGCGACAGCAACAGATAAAAATTGAGACAGAAAAACAAGAGCAGTTAGCTAAAGAGCTTAAAGAGCAGGAAGCCAAAGAGGAAGCCGAGCAAGCATTAAATACTTGTATAGGAAATGCAGAGGACAATTATAGCGACAGGTGGCATAAAGAGTGTAAGGCACAGGGCAAGCTAACAAGTAAGTGTATAGACATTAACGAGCTTTCTTTTGACGAATACCTTAAAAAATACGGGCTAACGAGTGAGGAATATGTAAAAGAAAGAAACCTTACACCCAGCAACCCAGACGACCCCGTTTCTGCTCGTCTTTCTGCAAGTTTTGATTATATTCTTAAAAGACCGAGCGAGTGTTCTTGCCGTTTAGCAATAGACCCCTATGTGAACTTATTTGATAAAGGGTTAGATGACGACAAAGCCGAGTGTTTAAGGAGATACCCGCAAAATTAAAACTATGAGCGACTTTAATATAGCTTTATTTGAGGCTTGCGAGCTTTTAAAGAGAAGCAAGAAGTGCATCTATGAACAATAAAGGATTTATATCAATCGGGCTAATAGTTGTCATCGCCTTTGGTGCTTTAGCGGTGAGTGCAGTTAGTTATGTTGCAGTAAAAAGTATTGAGGCGAATAAGGAGATAGCCACTAAAGAAACTGAAGAGATTGATGAAAGCTTATTTAAACAAGAGGAGGCTGATGTGACCGAGGAAGTAGTTAAAGAGCCTCGACCTAAAGAACAAGCAGTCGTAGACGCCATACAGATTCAAACAGTAGCACCCAAGGTTAGCTCGCTCGAAGATAGAAATGAAGCCTATGCTCTTTTCACAGAGGTAATAAGCGATGCCATGCATGACGTTGAAGAAATAAGGACAATCGCAAAATCCATGATGGGATACCCATCCACATTTCAAAGTGAAATTTTTGTAGCCCTAGAAAAATTTGACGAGCTAATAGCTGATACGGAGACCTTCATAAAGGAAGTCTATGGATATGCCGAGAATATTAATGCGAATAAATACGTTGATTTAGAGTACTGGCATAACACTGGAATATCAAAACTTGTTTTGAAGCAAAAAACGTTCCTAGAAAGAAGAGTGGCGATAATGAAGGAGTTTAATGACTCTGTTGAATATGCGGGTCAGTCTTCAAATAATTACGTTTATGATGACATATGCAACGAAATAGAAAATAGCATAAGAGAAAGTATATCGATATCAGGAGGATTAGCCACAGAATCACAAATTCAGGCGATACTCAACCAAAAAGGGTGCTACTAGTCCGTGGCTAGAAATCAAAAAACGATTTCGAGTCTGAGGGTTGATGATAGTTAATTCAGGAGGGAAGGGCAACGCCTATTGTAAAAAAGCTTACAGTATGGTATACTTTATCCATGAGTCAAAAAGATGACCACATTGATAAAGCGTATGAGCTTTTGCGAGAGAGTAGCTTCTACTCGCCTTTTACATTTCCTGATTTTCAGATGGGCGATGAATATATGGCACTTAGAGAAAAATTACGAGAGAGAAAATATACCGCTAAAGATACTGGCGTTACTTCAAGAAGTCTAAACAACTGGGAAGCAAGCAAATTAATTCCTGAAGGTGCTTTAGCTAAGAAAGACAAGGATAAGCAATACAGCTGGCGAACTTTCTCATTAGTTGAAGTTGCGTGGATAAAAATCGTGAATCGCCTTCGAAATTTTGGTTTTCCACTAGAGGAAATTAGAGATGTAATGCAACAAGTAGTTCACTGGAATGAGGAATTTAGCTACTACCCCCTTTTAGAATATTGTGTTGCGCAGTCTCTTTTCAGCCCAAAAGAAACTTATTTACAGGTGTTTAGTAATAGAGATGCGTATCTTAAATCTGCTGGCGAGATGGAAATGGATAAAATTTTAGGAAAAGGAAACGATATGCTTTTGATTTCCATAAAATCTGTATTGGCTGAAATGGGATTATCTTTGCCAACCCTTGAAGCAAAGCTTGAGTTATCCCGAGAAGAAGTAGAAATGCTGAATGATATTAGAAAGGGCAAAATCAACGAAATTAGAGTCATTGTTGAGGACGGAAAACTTACACAAATAGAAACAACTAAAACTAACATTAAGCCACTATCTGATAAACAGCTTCGTGATGAGGTTGAACAAGGAGAGATGTATGGGAATGTTGTTACCCAATACGAGAAAGGCCAAAAGAGGTCACATAAAATAACCAATAAAAGACGCTTTGATAAAAGCTAGTTTGCTATCGGGAAAAACCGAAGCATTACAAAACCAAGATATAAGTTATCGGGAAAAACCGAAACGATATCGCAACCATGCAAAAATAAAATGGTTACGATTAAAGAGTGTCGCGAGATACTTAAGGATTATAAAAGCTCAGACGAGCAAATTAAGAGCCGTATTGAGTACCTAGATGCGTTCTGCCGAAACGTTATAAGGATTGAGCTTGAAAAATATGAAAAAGAAAACAGCAACTAGAAAAAGAACTGAAGCTACCAATTCTTATGAGGGCAGAGAAGGCCTTGTCTATGTACGAGTTTCTAGCAAGAAGCAAGAACTTGAAGGACATGGAAGAGAGGGGCAAGACTTACGATGTAGAAACGACCTTGAGAAAATAGGAGTGCCGTACAAGAGGTCATTCATGGATACATTCTCAGGATGGGGAGATTTCATGAAACGACCCGCAATGAATGAGTTATTAGATTACATAGACGCTAATCAACACAAAAAATTTGTTGTTGTATTTGATGACCTAAAAAGACTTGCTAGAGACACTGTACAACATCTTGCACTTAGAACTGCCTTTAAGGCTAGAAATGTAGAGCTAAGATGTCTAAATTACAATCTCATCGATAGCCCAGAAGGCATGTTTGTAGAGACTGTTTTATCGGCTGGTAATGAGCTAGAAAGGCACCAAAATAGACGACAGGTCATACAGAAGATGAAAGCACGCCTAGAGGCTGGATATTGGCCATTCACGGCTAAGAGGGGCTATAAAATGATAAAAGACCCGTTACATGGAAAGCTATCAGTTAAAGACGAAACAAGCGCAGAGATAGTAAAAACTGCCTTAGAAGGCTTCTCTACGGGAAGATTCATTAGAAGAATCGATGCATGTAGATATCTCATAAAGAAAGGATTCTGGAAGAAGAACAAAGGAGAGAAATATACAGACCTATTCTCAGCAATGTTGAGAGACCCATTCTACATGGGCGAGATTGAATATCCGAAATGGGAAGTTGCAAGAAGGAAAGGGCATCATGAAGCACTAATCTCTGTTGATACCTTCGGAAGAAATCAGAAAAGATTAAGAGCAGAAGTAAGCGGGAAAAAGATAAGGAATGATGCATCCGAAGACTTTCCACTTAGGGGGTTAATAACATGCGCAGAGTGCAAAGGGCATCTATGCGGGGCATGGACAACAAAGAAAAGAAAGAATCAGAGATACCCTTATTACTTCTGTCAGAATCGAGAGTGTAAAATGTTCAAGAAGTCTCTAAGGAGAGATGAAATAGAGGGGAGATTCAATGCTCTTCTTCGAGAGCAAAGGATGAAAGAGAATGTAGATAAATTAGTTAAGACTGCCTTTGATAGAGCATGGAAGGAGGAGATGGTGGAGATAACGAATAGAAGTTTATCGTTCCTACAGGAGAAAGAAAAACTCACAGAAAGAAGCAGGAAACTCACAGACATAATCCTCTCTGCTACAAGTGACAAGCTTAAGCAAGGATATGAGAAGGAGTTGGAAGCTACATTAGACAGGATAGATGAAATAGACAAAGGAAGTGACGAAAAAACCGACTATGGAATTCCTTATCGAACTGCACTAAATAAAGCCACGGGGATGCTAAGAAATGCCCATGCTATATGGGGAAAGCTATCGCTAGAAGAAAAACAGAAGCTGTTCTTCTTCATATTCTTAGAGAAATTACCCTACGATAAAAATCTAGGATATCGAACCGCTGAAAAGCTAAGTGCAATAAGGCTTTTCGAGGGTTTTGCTACTAGCAAACCCGATAATGTGGAGAGTGCCTTTGGTATGGCGAGTGGGGGTTTAGAAAAAATAGCCGGTATTAAAGCACAAGAAAGACTAGAATCTGTCAAAAGGCAGAATATGGCTGACGCTAATGCTGGTCTTGTTTATAGGAAAAATCTAATGGACTTGGCTAAGAGTGGCGATCCCGCGGCAATAAGTGAGATAGGGTTTAATCCAAACGCAATTAGCGCTCCAAGCCAAAAAGAAATGAAAGAAATGATGCAACAGAAAAATGCTCTCTCTGAGTATTCAAAAAGCCTAGCCTCCGATATGAGTATGATAGATAATCTATTGTCGGACTATGAAGCTGTAGATATGGCGACCGGTCAGCTTAGAGGCCCATTTACCTCTGCTGGAGTAATGGGTCTATTCAAAGTTAATAAATTCAATGACTTTATGGCGGATGCGTCCTACTTAACTCAGAACCTAGCTCTAGACAAAGTAGGGGAACTTTCCGACAGAGGTATTAAGTTGACACCTATTTCAGAGTTTGAAATTCAAATGATGGGAACAGCATCCAGTCCATTGGTTGGTGCGGCAGAAAAAAGGAAAGACGGAACTATCGCTGGATTTAAAATGAGTTCGGACAAGTTTGTTGAAACAATGCAAGAAATTAGAAACCAATATTCTAGAGTATTGGATAGCATTAACGCAGAACTAACCCTCAGCCCAGATGAATACTTAGAGATACTTAATACCCAATAAAAATATGGCACTATCACAAGAAGAAAAAGAGATTGTATCTGAGCTAAAGCAAAAAGGTAAAAACCCCGCAGAAATAGCTGGATATTTAGGGACTCTAAGGAGCAATGCGAGTATGCCAGTTGATCCAGAACAACCAACGCAACCAACGACAACTCAACCTAGCCAGTCATTTCCTAGATTACGAGATATGGGTAGCGACATCAAAGAAACTGGAACAGGTATCAAAGATGTTATCCAACGTAGAGGAGATAAGTTGGGCGGTATTTTAGATGCCTATGGCAAAGGAGAGCAGGGGGCATTATCAACTGGGTTTCAGACAGCTACTAATTTTCTTGGGGGAGTGGGAGAGGTGGCAGGGCAAGCCCTAATGGGTGGGTTAAAAATGTTCACTACCCCACAACAAGAGCGGGATGTAAAAAACGTAGTTACATCTGGTGCAGAAAAGTTTATGGCTATGCCAGAAACAAAACAGTGGATTCAGAATATGAATGATTTAAAAGAAGAAAATCCAGAAATGGCTAGGAATATAATCGCCACGATGGAGGGCGGAGAGTATTTGCTTGAGTTTATGGGGTTGAGTAAGGCCAAAGATGTAGTATCAGGGGGCGTTGATGTCGTAGGCGAAGGAATTGATGCCGGTATAGATGCCGCAAAGAGAGGGACTAATAAATTCAAAGAAGCCCTAACGCCAGCAAAAGCGGCTGTCCAACCAGTGAAATCAGCTCGCGCCAGAGGCGTTGAGGAGCTAAAGGATGCGTATGTAAAATCTTTTCTGGGAAACAACCAGAAAGCTATTTTAAATAAATTAGACAAGCACGTCCAAATATCTAGTTCTGCAAAAAGAAAATTCACCATAGATGAATTATTTGAAGAGCTTGCTAACAACGGCTACCAACCAACGATTAAGGGAGAATTAGCCGATATGTCTGGAGTATTGTCGGATATCGGCAGACGACAAGATGAGATTTTTGATAATCTAATTCCCTTACTGGAGAAGTTTCGAGAAAAGATTAAAATAGCTGATTTAGAAAAAACTATCCTCGGCAGAATAAAAGCTGACAGTAGGTTTTCTTTAGATTATGAAAAAGCCATAGCCGAAGCCAAGAGGTCGCTAAACTCGTTAAAATCTAAATACGGGGATAGCATCTCCTTAGCCGACCTACAAAACGCTAAGGTTCAAGCGGCCAAGAAAAGCCGAGCGTTTAAGTCGGAGTTGTTTGAGCAAGACGTGTCTAATGTGTTGGATTCCACTTTCGCTAAAACGATAGATGACGCAGTGCCGGGTGGTATTTACAATGAAGCCAATGCTCGGTGGGGTGAGCTAGAAAGAATGTATAAGACGGCTAGTATTTTAGATAATGAGAAAATCGGCATCGGGCCTCTAGGTGGGAAAGTTGGGCAGTTAGGAGGAGCTATGCTTTTAGGTGGTGCGGCTTTTCCGGTATCAGGTCCCGGCGCATTAGTTGTCGCTGGAATATCAGCAACCTACGGAGGCAATCAGGTGGCTAAATTTCTAAGGTCATTAAGATTTAATCCCAAGAAATTTGCTAGTATTGTAAGCGATATTCAAAAAGACCAACAACTAATTCAAAAAATCCTAGACGAGTCTAGCGGTATTGATAAAAAATTCTTAGAACAAACATTATTAGGGCCGGGAACTCCACTAGGAACACCTAAAAATCCAATAATTACCCCAGCTCCTACCACGTTTGAAAAGGGAGTGCCAAAAATAGATAACTAATTTCGGTCAGCCGCAATAGCCAAAAGCACCAAACCTAAAATTATTAAAATAAAAGCCATATGCCATATAATACACCAAATTCACAAAATATGCAAAGCAA
>Ga0210057_1002661_pt1 | contig 25342 bp, 24 predicted proteins | sample CryGeyCG2114_010_2_FD_183968 | JGI IMG/M metagenome (GOLD analysis project Ga0210057, IMG submission 183968) | Groundwater microbial communities from aquifer - Crystal Geyser CG10_big_fil_rev_8/21/14_0.10 (SPAdes) (version 2) | ecosystem: Environmental > Aquatic > Deep subsurface > Groundwater ...
CATAGAATTCTTATTCGAAAAAATAATTACTAAATTTGGAACTGGAGCTAAAATTGATGCTCCGAAAGAATTGCTAGGAAAAAAAGTATATGTTCTTGTCAGAAAAAATTAGTTTCCACGCAAAGCCCAGATAAGTATAGTAATTTATATGTTGGTTAGTATGGCAATAAGTTTTCCTCTTTTCATTGTGTTCATTGGATTCATACTTTTGCCATTGTTGATGTTAGCTATAATGATTTTCGTCTTAACTGTTTCAATAATTGCAATAGTGAAGTCATCAAAAGGAGAAATATACAAATATCCTCTTGAGATACCTTTTATTAAGCAATAATTAATTTTATTTTTTTATTTTTCTAATTATTTGTTTTATTTTGATTTTTAGTTTTTCTTTAAATTCTTCAAAAGTATATACTTCTTTTAGAAATGTTTATATATAAAAGGCAATTAGATAAGGTAAAGTGGTGTTTTTAGAACATACTTGTAAAAAAACAAAAAGAAGGTGATAAAATGGCAAAACAACAAACAAGTAATGGAGTTCTTGTTCTAATCTTAAACCTGTTTTTTCCAGGAGTTGGAACTTTAGTAGCAGGAAAAAAAACAACAGGAATATGGCAATTGGTACTTTGGTTAGTAAGTATACCACTGTACATAATTTTAGTTGGATTTTTCTTACATCTTGCAGTATGGATTTGGGCACTAGTAACTTCAATACAAGTCCTTAAGGAGTAAGAGTAAGTTAATATTATTTTATTTTATTTTTTACAATATTTGTTTGATTACACTTTATATAAAATTGAAATAAATCTATGGGAGGATACAAATGGCAAAACAAATATCTATCTTATTATTCTTGTTAGTATTAATTGTATCATTGAATGGAATATTAGTTAGTGGACAGGAAGATATTTTTTACGAAGATGATTTAGCTTTAGAGTTTATGGGAATGATGGGAGCTTTTATGTTGATATGGTTTTTCTTATGGATATTTTTTTTAATAATTGGGTTAATTAGTTTTATCATATGGTTACTAATGTTGATAGATGCTATAAGAAGAAAGAAATGGGAAAATGAAAATGAGAAAGTTATATGGTTGCTTGTTATTATTTTAGGAAATGTAGTAGGAGCAATAGTATACTATTTTGTCATAAAAAGACAAAGAAATAAAAAAACAAAAAAAAGGTGATAAAATGGGGAAACAAAAAAGTTCAATGGGGAGTTCAAGAAGTGCTTCTAAATCATTAGGGTTATGGGAGAAGTTGAGTATGACTTTTTCAAGACCAACTCAACTTTTTAATTCTGTTTCTAATCAAAAAGATTATTGGGGTTTGTTTAAATATTATGGAGTTTTTGTAGGAATATTTTTTTTAATTTATTGGGTTTATTTCAATTTATCTCCTCAAATTCAAGCAACTTATGGATTATTTGTTTCTCCAGGATTATTATGGGTACTCACTTTTATTGGATTTGTGTTCTATGCATTATTCACGATATTTGCCGGACCATTTATCAGTACTGCATTTTCTCATCTCGGAGTCATGTGGCTTGGTGGAAAACAAGGGTTCTATAATACATTCAAACCATTAATTTATGGAGGATCATTAAGCCTAAGTTATTTTATTCCAACATTCTTATTATTAATTCTAGGAATATTTACTGGTTTCATAGGAGGTATTATTTTCTCATTCATAGGAGGGATAGTGGCTTTAGTAGGAATGGTACACTCGCTATATGTACAAAGTACGGGAGTTGCTATGTATCATAAAATGAGTAAATGGAGAGCATTCTTTGGGATAATCTTAGTTCCGTTGATACTTGCAATAATAATGGTTGTGATTATGGTGGTTTTTGCATTATTATTAGTAAGTACAGGAGGACTTAACTACTAATTAATTTTATTTCTTTCTTTTTTTCAATTTTCATATTAAACCAAATAATATAACTATCTGAGAAAAAAATGTTTATTTGAGGGAAAAAGTTTAGAAGTTATTGTTTTATCTCTCTTTCTGATTGTAATGCCGCAAAACCTACAACTTGTATTTCATCTCCTTTTCCAGATAATTCTTTATATTGAGAAAGTAATTTATGTAATGTCTCATCAACATTTTCTTTTATACTTAAAGGAACATATCTCATATCTGTTGGATTAAGTCTTAATTTATCTCCCAGAGAATGTATTGCTCCTTTCACTTCTTTTAGTTTTTCTCCAACTCCATAAATAGTTACTGAGCTTTGATCTTCAAATTCTCTTGCAAAAATGTAAACCAATAATTTATCTTTAGAATTTGGACTCCTTTTTAGAGTAGCACTCAATCTCTCAATTGGAAATCTATAATCTACCTCAAATTCAAAAACTCTTCTTAACTCATGAGATACTCCTCTAATTGGAGTGTACCCAAATAATGCTCTTGCTTCTAAACCTTTTTGTCTAACGTTAAAATCTGCCATTTTCCCAATAGTTAAAGCAACAACAAGAACCTCTAATTATTTGATATTTTGATGGTTTATAAAGTTTTCTTACCCAAAAATTTATCAATTCTATTCATACCCTCTTCTATTTTATGATATTCAGTAGCGTAAGAACATCTAATATACCCTTCTCCATTAACTCCAAACTCTGCACCAGGTACAACTGCAACTTTTGCTTTGTTCAACAAATCTTTACTAAATCTAAAACTATCCTTAGAATAATTTTGTATGTTAGAGAATGTATAAAAAGCACCTTCTGGTTTTATTGTATGTAATCCTATTGAATTCAATCTCATAACAATCATATCTCTTCTTCTTCTATATTCTTTAACCATTGAATTGATATATCTTGGAGATAAAGAAAGAGCTTTCAATGCAACCTTTTGTGATAATGTAGAAGGAGCGATAGAAGTATATGTGTGTGCTTTGTTCATTGCTCTTATTAAATTAGGAGGTCCAGCACAATAACCAACTCTAAATCCACACATTGAATAACCTTTAGAGAATGTCTGGAAAGTTGCAACTCTATCACTCATTCCATTCAAACTCCCTATTGAGACGTGTTTTTTATCATATACTATTTTCTCATAAGCTTCATCTGAATATATCCATAAATCATTATCCACCGCAATATCAGATATTTGTTCTAATAATTTCTTAGAGAAAACACTTCCTGTTGGATTTGATGGGGAATTTATAATTATTCCTTTAGTTTTTCTTGGAAGGACAGATCTTCTTAATTTGTCCGGATCAAAACAGAAATCACAATCTTCATTTACAGGAACAGAGACGGGAGAAGCATTCACCAACTCTATTGCAGAGATGTATCCAAGATAGCAAGGATCTGGAACTACCACACGTTCAGAAACATCTAACGTGGATGTGAGGGCTAAAAGGATAGCTTCTTGACTTCCAGAAGTTATAATTATGTTATCAGGATTCACATTTATCTTATTATCTTTCATTAACTTTTTAGAAAGAGCTTCTCTTAATTCTTTCAATCCTCCAGATGGAGTGTAATGATTAATATCTTTGACTTTTTTAATATAATCCTGCAATGGTTTAGGTAGTTTAAAATCAGGTTCTCCTGCTCCAAGAGAAATTATGGATTTGTCTTTCTCAACTGCATTCATAATATCATTCAGTACTGCTTTAGGAAGATCCCTTTCTCTCTCAGAAATATGCATCTCATTCACCTATCATAGATATTGCCTTTTTCATATCTCAGATGGTGAAAATTTATAAAGATAGTGATTTATTCTTATGTTTGGAGGGAGATTATGGAGAAAAAAAGATTATTTCAAATAAAAATAGCTCTGGATGAAATTAAACCTGAAATATGGAGAAGATTCTTAGTTGAGGATTCAGTAACATTTGAAGAATTTCATGATATAATCCAGACAATAATGAGTTGGGATGATTGCCATATGTATGAATTTAATCTCAACAATATATCGATAGTTTCTGAAGAGAATGGGCACAATCTTGCAGAAAGTAGTTTTCAACTTATGAAATCTACTGAGTTTACAAAAATGCTTGAAGAGAATGTAAACAAAGGAATTAGGGGTATTGATATAAACAAAGTTAATAAAATACTTGAAAAACAGAAAAAACAAAAACCAACCCATCCTTACGATATGAATACTTCAATTAGTGAACTAATAAATTTTGAGAATCAAATTTTTTTTTACATTTACGACTTTGGAGATGGATGGAAGCATAATTTAGTTATTGAAAAAATATTTACAGATTCTCAAGAAGAAACTCCCCTTTGTATAGATGGAGAAAGAGCATGTCCTCCCGAAAATTGTAGGGGAGTCTATGGTTATGAAAAACTTATGGAAATAAGAAAAAACAAAAATCATCCTTTGTATAAAGAAAGAATTTTGGTATGGCTTGGAGAAGAGTACGATCCTGAACGTTTTGGGATGGGACAAATTAATTCTATGCTTAAACTTGAACATGGAGGATCATGTTTTATTCCATTAGGAAAACTTCTAAAAGAAAATAACAATGAAATAATGAAATTAAAGACAATATTTGGAAAAGAAAATTATTATGCTCCTTATTTTGTAGAAATAGAATATAAAATTGCCCTTGATTTTATTGAAAACAAAGAACTGAAAGATAAGGATGTTGAAAACGCAATTAAGAATATCAAGGAGAATTATCTTCAAGATATTGATTTCTTTGAAACTCAGCTTGAGAAAGATATCATGAATGATTTAAGTGTTGCTTTGCAAGATAATAAAATAACTCATCACGAGCTTATTATGGTTCTTAATTATATCTTATGGAGTATTGATAACAGAACTTGGATGGATGACAAACAAGCTTATGTTAAATGGAGTGCATATTTTTTAGGTATATTTGATGAAAAACAAAAACAAAATTATGAAAAATATATTAGGAAATTTTGTCAGAAAAATGGGGTCCCAAAGAAAGATATTGATGCGATATTTAATTTAGGAGATGCAAAACTATCTGAAGAAGAGATGAAATCCTCTGAATTAGAATGTCAGTTCTTTAATCTTGAAGATTCAGAAAAACTAGATTTTGTTATTGAAAATGGAGTACATAATCCATTTTTATTATCTGATTATCTTGGTGAACTCGAATCAAAAGAAGATTTCAAAACTATTGAAGTATTGTTTAAGAAAATGATAGAAGTTAGTGATAGTTTTCCTCTTTTTGAGTTTCAGTTAGGAATGAATTATTTATGTATGGGAAATAAAGATTTGGGAACTTATCATATAAAGAATGCAATACAAAATTTTGAAAATGATGAATTTGAAGGTTTAGATGAATACCAAAAAAAGGAGCTTCTTACAGAGATGAAAAAAGAATTAGAGAAAATATAAATGAAAACAAACACTAACAATCCAAAAGAAGTTGCATTATCTATATTAGAACTAGTAAAATCTCTAGAGATGCAATATGGAAAAACTTCTCTTTCTAAAATATTAAAAGGAAGCCAGAATCCAGAAATAAAAAGAAAATATATTAATAAAACACAATTCTACGGAAGCTTAGAAGTTTTTTCAATCGAACAGATAGAATCTCTCATATCTCAGCTATCAAACATTGGCTATCTAAGAAGTGCGAATATAGGAACTAATTTTGAGATGAATGTTATTGAGCTAACAGAGAAAGGAAAGAAAGCAATAGATGAAAGAGAAGAAATAAATATTAATGTTCCCAAAATTTATGCTCCTGAGTTTGGTGATGCTTCAGAGATTGATTTGATAGACCCTATTGTTATTGAAGAATATCGCAAAGTGAAGTTAGAACTAAATAAATTACAGAAGAAAGAAGAAGAATTAAAGAACAAACTCAAAGATGTGATGGTTACGAATAATCTCCCAAAAATATATACAGATAAGATTGAAATATTCTGTAAAAGGATTGAGAGAATTATGTATCCAAAACAGAAGATTGAACTTTATGTTCCCGAAGATATAAGAGAAAAAATAAGAGAGAAAAAAGAGATTATTGTATTGTCCTCAAAGATAAAGGATGATATAGATATGCAAAGATGAAAACTAGAAATCAAATATTTAGATTGATATTTATTCTATTTATTATCTCATCTTTATTAAACTTCTTCTGGGAATCTTTACACGCTTTCTCAATGTATTCTCCATCAAGCATTCCAAATAATCTATTTGATTATGTGAAATTGATGACTTATGTCGCAACAATAGATGGACTTTTGATATTGTTGATGTATGGAATTATATCCTTGATTTGGAGAGATTTGTTTTGGATTAATAAAATAAATAATAAATCTATCAAACTTCAAATATTAACTTTCATAATATCTGGATTAATTATAGCAACACTAATAGAATATCACGCTCTTTTCATAGCTGATAAATGGAGTTACAATGAAACAATGCCAACTTTGTTTGGGATTGGACTTTCTCCTCTAATACAGTTGGTTGTGACAGGATTGGTTGCTTTGTTTGTTGTTAGGAAGTTCTTATTTTTACATAGCAAAAATTAAACAAATCCAAAGAAAAAGGTTTATAAACTAAAACGATATGTAATAATAATTTTTATTAAAAAAGAAAAATGAATCACGATATTATCCTCCACACACGGGATTTGTTATCTAGATATTATTATCGGCGTAGTTTTCTCTATTTTTCTCTTTATTCTATCTTAAAATTTATAACTTTCTTATCGAAGGGAGAAGTTCTTCCATTTTTTCTCAAAAAAATAAACAATAGAGGATAAAGAAATGAACTATGAATTAATCAAAAACCAAGTTTTGAAGAATCCTTTTTTGGCAGGTCAAAAAGGACAAATGGTAATAGGGAATAGAGTTCCAAGAAAATATTTTACTACCAAAGGTAAAGGAGAGAGTGACATTACTGTTCATGCAGGATCTTATCATCTCGCATTGTTAGATGCAGGGATAGAATGTTATAATATTATGACTTATTCCTCTATTATGCCAGGATGTGCGGAGGAAGTAGAGAGACCTTCGTCTTATACTCATGGTTCAGTAATGGAAACAATAACTGCTGTGGCTCATGCTACTAAAGGGGAGAAAGCTACCGCAGGAATAATATATGGGTGGCTTTATGACAAAGAAACTGGAGAGAAGTATGGTGGGCTAGTGTGTGAGCATAATGGGAGCTATTCTCTAGAAGAGATTGAAGATAAACTTAGAGCAAGTTTGAATGAACTTTATATAAATGGGTTTTTAGAAAAATACGATTTGAGGGAAATTACATTACTCACAGAAAGTTTTGTTCCAGAGAAAGCTTACGGTACAGTACTCGTTGCGATTGGATTTGTTGATTATATCTATCCTATCTTAGGAATGGAAGCTTAATTTTTATTTTTTTATCTTTCATGATTTAAACTAAATTTGAAGTCCAGCACAAAGGGCAGATATTGATATACCAAAGAGGAAAAAATTATTGTATTTGATTCATTATTGTATGGGTATTGAAGATTAAACAATATCACCAATCGTAATATTTAAATACGAATCAATTATTTATTAAGATATGGATAAAACTTTATTAAAAAATTCATGGATTGTTATTAGTGATTAACATAATCTTGGGATTGATAATATTGGCAGTAATTGAATTTTTTAATATTGGAGGTTCAGGCATGTTTGGAATTGCAGGCATTCTTGGAGCAATGCTTGTTGGACAAATATACACAATGAATTTTAAGGAAATTATGCCAAAAAAATTAAGGATTAACGTTACTATAACATATATCTTGGCTCAAATGATATTAGGTTCTCTGAATATATTTATATTAGGCGTTTCGAGTTATCTATTATTTTTTGGTATCTTTATTGGGCTTAGTTTATTTTATTCATTGTTTATTTATTGGATGTTAGGTTCAGGTGGAAAAACATATTTGAAAGTATTACAGAAAAGAGAATCTATAAAAAAATAATTGTCCAATCCCCTTAGCTAAAAAGACTTTTTCTGAATTGAATATAATCGTTGTTAGGTTCTCCGAACGAAGTGAGGACGAGGAATAGTGGAGTGAAACGGAACGGTTTTTGACTGTCTATCTAAGGGAAGGGTGGGGGATTTTTGAAGAAAATCTGGGATAAACAATGACAGGCAAAAAATTCCGAAGAGTTGCCGAGCCTAAATTTCTTTTTTCAAATATTGCGAGGCAATTGAATATAAACGTTGTTAAACTCGTCCGAAAGGACTTGAATTTTAGTGCAACGTTCCGTAGCAAAGCGGAGGAAAAATTCAAAGTCAGAAGTCAGCGTATAAAGGGGCGAAGCCCAATCAATCAAAACAATTAAGGGCTTTGGCGAAAATATTTAAACATAAAGATTTTTCATGATACTATGAGCAATTTATTGATAATAAGAGGATCTGGCGGAAGCGGAAAATCAACAGTTGGGAAAATATTAAGAGATAAATTGCAAGGCAAAACTGCTCTTCTTTGCCCAGATACTTTTTACTGGGACATTTGCGGAAAAGATGATAATTCAGAATTGGTTTATGAAGCATTGAATCGGTTAATTGATTTATATTTAGGTCAAGGATATAATGTGATTTTAGAAGGAATTTTATCAAGAAAAGATAAAAATGAAAATCTAATAATAAACCAATTCGTTGACATAGGTAATAAATACAAAGCAAATGTCAAATTATTTTTTTTTAAAGTATCTTTGGAAACTGCACAAAAAAGAGATAACAAAAGAGGAGATTTATTGGGCAAAGAAAACACAAAGAAGTATCATGAAAAAAGTCTAAATTCAAAACATGAAAATGATACGGAAATTGACGCTGAAAATCAAGATCCTTCAAAAGTTGCAGAATTGATTTTACAGAATCTATAGCCAAAGCCCCCTTCTCTAAATTAGCTGACTTCTGATTGAGTTTAATCGCTGTTAGTTGTTTTTTCTGCAAGAAAAAATTGCGTAGTGAAACGAAACGATAGTATGACGCAGGGCTGGTGTACTATTTGTATTTCAATTTATGAATTAGAATAATGAACGACAATGAAAATATGATTGCATTTGCAATGATTAAAGGCCAAGAAACAATTAGGATTCCATAAATAAACCAAAATATTTGGCTTGTTGTAAATATTGAATACATACCCAAACTAATATCTTTTGTTGATTTAGTTTTCCAAGATTTTACAGTTTGGGGTATGAACGCTACAACAGATAAAATTGTAGCAATGAATCCAATTATTTCTGCGATAATCATATTTTCATATAAATTGAAATGCACTTATATACTTTACGCCAGCCCGAGTAATATTGCAACTAATCGTTGTTATGTGACCGCGTTAGTGGCGTCGGAGTGAAACGGAGACGAGTTTTTTTGTCTATATTTCTTTTTTTATTAAATTACAAAAAAATTTCATACAAACGTTGTTATGTGACCACGATAGTGGCGCCGTAGTGAAACGAAGGCGAGTTTTTTGTCTAATTTATTCTTTTCATCAAATGACAAAAAATTTTACATAACTATGTTGTGTGACCGCGTTAGCGGCGTCGGAGTGAAACGGAGACGAGTTTTTTGTCTAATTTATTCTTTTCATCAAATGACAAAAAATTTTACATAACTATGTTGTGTGACCGCGTTAGCGGCGTCGGAGTGAAACGGAGACGAGTTTTTTTGTCTATATTTCTTTTTTTATTAAATTACAAAAAAATTTCATACAACTATGTTGTGTGACCGCGTTAGCGGCGTCGGAGTGAAACGGAGACGAGTTTTTTTGTCTATATTTCTTTTTTTATTAAATTACAAAAAAATTTCATACAATCGCTGTTAAATGAGGGTGAGCGAAGCGAAAGGCTGCAAGCCGTCCCCGAGGATTTGCGAAGCAAACCGCAGAGTAATTTTTAGTGGCGTTCTATCAAATGAGCGAATGCGATACATCAAGAACAAGAATCGAGGGGGACAATCTTTTTTTACTTTTTTTAGGGGAGGGGCTTTTTTGTTTCTTTTTTTTCTAAAAAAGAAAATAGAGGGGGCTTTTACTTTTGGTTTTTTTTCTAAAAGAACATTATAGAATTATATCTTTCAAAACTCCTTGTTTTACTAATTCAATATTTAGTAAATAGTCATTATGCAAGAATGTTTCAAACAATGATTTTTTAGTTGTTTTCCAACCTAATCCGTCAGTAATCCAAATTAAATCAATTCCTTGTTTTTTCAAGAAGTCAAATAAATATTGGTATTCTCCTGCTGTGGATTTCAGTTTTGAGCCTCCACCACCATAATAATTAGTTTCAATTAGGAATATTTTGTTTTTGGTTTTTTCATAAACTGCGAAGTCAAAAATCCTATTAGTTTTATCAAGATTTATATCAAAGTTCCATTTGGTTTTTATTTTTGATTGTGTCGCTTGTGGAATGAATTCTAAATTATTTTTCTCTGCGAATTTTTGAATTATTTTTTCAACTATACTTTCCATAGCCTGACCTGTTCGGTTCTTTCTTGCGTTGGTATCCATTCCAACTTCTACGCCAAAACAATAATCAACAATATTTTTTATGTCTTTATCTTGGAAAATTTCCTTTAATCCTGAATCATTGAAGAAAGCAATTAAATCTTCTTTAATTTCCGAAGTTAATTCTACATTTGGATTAAAAAGAGCAACTTTGCTTTCAGATTTCAATTCTTCAAAATCATCTATGATCTTTAAGTCTTTTAGTTTATTGTTTCTTATTGCTATTAGGATAGGCAAAACTTTTCTTACATTTGGATATTCAGAAACAAGATTAATAAATTCTTTATCAATGTCTGTTTTACCAACTAGAACATTAAGCAAATTTAGTTCTTTTTCTATTAGATGAATATTCTTTTTTACTTTTTCAAAATCAACAAAATAATCCCATGTAAAAATAGAATCTGTTAATGTTTCGATAAGGTATTCAAATACCTCTTTTTCATCATTCTTCAAATTTAGTTTTTTGTAAGTTTGTAAATATTTCATTTTGACACCTTAATAATTTGTAACAACAACCTCATTTATTTTGCCTCGTTTATCTCCGTTGCAGTTAATCATTCTTGTTGCTTGAACAAGATTAATACTATAATTTGGATATAAGTCTTTAATAAATTTTGTATCGCTATTGCTTAACATTACAGAGCAACCTTTTTTATCTAATTTTTTGAAAACATCTGCAAGTAATTCTTGTTCTTTTTCCATAAATGAATCTTTAGTATATGTTGTAAAACTTTTTTTATTTTTCAAGGGGTAGTATGGAGGATCAAAATAAATGAAATCTCCTTTTTTTGCTAAATTTAAAACTTTTTCAAATGACATAACTTTGATAGTTACTTTTTTTAGTAATTCTGAAACTAATCTTAATTTATCTTCTTGCACAATATCAGGATTTTTATATGCACCCATAGGGACATTAAATTTACCTTTTGAATTTACTCTGTATAATCCATTAAAACAAGTTTTATTTAGATAAATGAATCTTGCGGCTCTTTCTAAATCTGGCAAGTCATTTGGATTTGTAGCACGAATTGTTAAATAATATTTTTTACCCTCCACCATATGATATTCTTTATGTTGTTTTAGTTCAACAATTAATCTTTCAACATCAGTTTTTACTATTTCATAAGCATTAATTAATTCTTCATTTATATCAGAAATTATAATCTCCTTTGGCTTGAATTCTTGGATTATGTAAAAGAAAACTGCACCACTTCCAACAAATGGCTCTAAATAACGATTAATTTTTTTAGGGAATAAAGGTTTAAACTGTTCTAAAAGCTGACCTTTACCACCTGCCCATTTTACAAATTTTGGAATTTCTTTACACATATTTATCATAACCTCTTATTTATATATAAGATTTCTTATTCTTTAAAGAGTTTATCCTTTTTATAGTTGTTTTTAGGAATTCTTCTTCTTTATCAATTCCGATGAATTGTCTATTTAACATAGTTGCAACAACCCCTGTTGTTCCAGAGCCATTAAATGGATCTAAAATAACTGCATTTTTATTTGTTGAAGATGAAATAATTCTTTTTAATAATTCTATTGGTTTTTGTGTTGGGTGTTTTCCATGAGTTTTTTCACTCATTGGTGTTAAAGGGATATGCCAAATACTTCTCATTTGTTTTCCTTTTGGAGTTATAATGTCGTTCCATTCTCTCATTAAATCATAATTAAAAACATGTGGGATTTTTTCGTGCTTTCTTGCCCATAAAACTGTTTCATGAGCATGAGCAAAATATTTACAGCTTAAATTTGGTGGAGCATTTGGTTTAAACCAACTAATCTCATTTAGTAATTTAAATTTTAATTTTTGTAAACTATAACCTACTTGGTAAATATTGTGCATTGTTCCAGAAATCCAAATTGTTCCGTTATCTTTTAGGACTCTACGACAAGCATTTATCCAATTATGAGTAAATTCAAAATCTTTATCTATTCCGTTTGATTTATCCCAATCTGCTTTATTTACAGAAACCATTTTTCCAGCTCTGCAAGAAATTCCACCATTAGATAAAAAATAAGGTGGATCTGCAAAAACCATATCAACAGAATTTTCAGGTAAGGAGTTTAAAATTTCTATACAATCATCATGAAAAAGTTGTACTGAATCTGATTTAAAATAAGGTTCTGCCATGTAATAATATGATAAAGATTATTTAATATAAACTTTGTTGTTTGGAATCCGAAAATGTTCCAAGATTATTAATTACTTTTTCGCAGAAAAAGACTAAATGTCCTTTAGGACTAAAAGCCCCCTCTTAATTAATTTCGAACAACGAAATTGTGAGCCAATATGTGCGAAGCACCAGCCCCTCCCCTTTTTTGTTTTTTTCTTTTGTTTTGATTGTCCCCCCTTCTACATTTAGCCACTAAAAATTATTTCATTTAACTATGTTGTGTGACCACGATAGTGGCGCCGTAGTGAAACGAAGGCGAGTTTTTTGTCTAATTTATTCTTTTCATCAAATGACAAAAAATTTTACATAAACGTTGTTATGTGACCACGATAGTGGCGCCGTAGTGAAACGAAGGCGAGTTTTTTGTCTAATTTATTCTTTTCATCAAATGACAAAAAATTTTACATAACTGTGTTGTGTGACCGCGTTAGCGGCTGACGTTAGTCAGAGTTGAATTTTCTCTCTTATTTTTTCAGAAATTAAAATTCAATTTCATACAACTATGTTGTGTGACCGCGTTAGCGGCGTCGGAGTGAAACGGAGACGAGTTTTTTTGTCTATATTTCTTTTTTTATTAAATTACAAAAAAATTTCATACAACAGACTTTATACGAAGTATGGAGGATTTGGGCTTATTGGAGGTTCTGAAGGGGGTATTTTGATGATGAGTGTATCAATTTTAATTAATTTTTAACTATTTTGTACATTTTATATTATTATTTTGTATTAAATTTTATTATTCCATATTCATTTCTCTATTAATTCTTTAGCAATTATGAGATAAGTTAATTATTTTCTATATTGTAATCATTATAATTATTCTGATTCATGATTTTTATTATGGTTATTATTATATCTATTGTCATGCTTCTTTTTCTTGTTATGAATTATAATTATTATCAAAAGTATATATCTCTATAAAGTATATTGAGAAATTATTTATGTTCACTTATCTCACTCTTAGATATGGTTTACATACCTGTGGATATAGAAAAAGCAATTATAAGAGAATGTAGTAGAAGAAGGCTTAGCAAAAGAACAGCGAAGACATATCTCTATTGTATAAATAGATTCTTGTTGTTTGTTAAGAAGGATTTAGGACACATAAGCAAGAGAAATGTTCGTTTGTTTTTAGAATATTTAAGTGATAAGAATTTGTCAGGAAGCACTTTAAACGTTTATCATATGGCTATCCGTTTTTTGTTTATAGATATTCTAGATAAAAGAATGTGGATTGATATAAAATATTCAAAAATAACTAAGAAGTTACCTATTGTTTTAACAAAAGATGAAGTTAAGAAATTGTTTAATTCTATTGATAATCCCAAACATAAACTTATGGTAGAGCTAATGTACTCTTCTGGATTGAGAGTTAGTGAGCTTCTTGGTCTGAGAGTTTGCAATCTTGAGATTGAGAAAGGATACGGATTTGTTCGCAAAGGGAAAGGAAATAAGGATAGGTTATTCATTTTGTCCCAAAAGATTGTGGATAAGATTATTGATTTGATTGATTTTGAAAAGTTATCTTATGAAAATTATTTATTCAACAGCAATAGAAATTCAAAATATAATGTTCGCTCATTGCAAAATATAATTAAATGTACTTGCAGAGAAGCAGATATCAAGAAAAGAGTAAGCTGTCATACTCTAAGACATAGTTTTGCCACGCATTTGATTGAGAAGGGTTATGATGTTTCTCAAGTACAAAGCTTATTGGGACACAAAAGTCCAGAAACAACAATGATATATGTTCATATAAGCTCTCCAAATATGATAAATGTTAAGAGTCCATTTGATGATTTGTGATATGGTGAGAAATGAATCAGACAAAAGCATAGCAAGAATTGGTAAAATCTATTTTTTGTATGGTTCAATCAATAATTCAGATATATGAATGGTTGAAGACAATCCACTAGACAAAGCATTTGTCCAGTGGCTTTTTCTTTAAATTGTGTGATAAACGCTTTGTAAGTATAAAATAATTTTCGTTATTGTAAAACTTCCAAAAATTAGACACACTGGACATCGCAAAAATCTTAGATTTTTGGGATCCCAAAAATGCGAAGCATTTTTTTGACACTAGACAGATGTGCACGCAGGGTATATAAATGAGAAGAATAATACTTAGGAATATGGGAGAAAACAATAGGCTTGTCGCATTTCAGGATAAGAAAATAAGGAGAATTTGGTTTAATGAAGAGTGGTATTTTTCTGTTGTGGATGTGGTTTCAATCTTAACAGAACAAAATGATTTTCAAAAATCAAGAAAACATTGGAATAAGTTAAGTCAGCGATTAAAAGAAGAAGGAAGTGAAGTGGTGACAAATTGTCACCAATTGAAATTAATTGCTGAAGATGGGAAAATGAGAGATACAGACTGTGCAAACACAGAATCTTTATTTCGCATAATTCAATCCATTCCCTCTCCTAAAGCAGAACCATTCAAAAGATGGTTAGCCCAAGTTGGATATGAAAGAGTACAGGAAATAGAAGATCCTGGACTTGCTCAAAAGAGGATGAAAGAGATATTCAAAGCCAAAGGCTATTCCGATGATTGGATAGAAAAGAGAGTTAGGGGCATAGCAATAAGAGATGAGCTTACAGATGAATGGAAGAAAAGAGGTTTGCTTGAAGAAAGAGAATATGCTATTCTAACAGCAGAGATTTCAAAAGCTACTTTTGGTATGACTCCTAGCGAATATAAAGAATTTAAGGGATTGAAAAAAGAGAACTTAAGAGATCATATGAATGATTTGGAACTTATTTTTTCAATGTTGGGGGAAAGAGTATCTACTGAGATCACAAGAAATAAAGATACAAAAGGTTTTGATGAAAACAAAGAAGCTGCAAAACAAGGTGGTGAAGTTGCTGGTAATGCTAGGAAAGATGCAGAGAAAAGAATTGGAAAGCCTATCATGAACAGTGATAACTATATTTCTGAAACGGAAAAGAAAAAAAAGTTGGGATATAAAAATAAAAAATAACTTCATTTTTCTAATGAGTTATACCATTAACAATTATACTCTCAATTCAAACCCTAATTCCAACATTAGTAAAATATTCAGAAGCGATTCTTTGTGATTCTATCAAATTACTATTCTTGACTTCTTTTTCGCTAAAGAAAGATTCATCCATTAACTTATCGCTCTTCCTAAAACCTTGCAGATAATAATTTAATAGTTTGTTATCTTTATTAATATTATTTTTATTAATATTATTATTTATATTTGGATTATTATTTATATTTGGATTATTATTTATATTTGGATTATTATTTATATTTGGATTATTATTTATATTTGGATTATTATTTATATTTGGATTATTATTTATATTTGGATTATTATTATCACTCTTTCCAATATTCTGTGTTAATCCTTTGAGCCATTCCATTATCTTCTTTATCTCGTTTTCATCATGGAATCTGTGTAAAAAAGTGGTTCTGAATTCATATTGTGGAAAAGAAGAGATTAATCTTATGCTCTCCTCAATCTTATCCATATCTACTGGAAAACTAACTATATCTTTGTATTTTTCTTTGCTTCCTTTGATATCCATTGCAATGTAATCTACAAGTCCTTCATTGATTATCTCTCTAAGTTTGTTCGGAAAAGTTCCGTTAGTGTCTATCTTTATACTATAGTTGCTATTACTTTTGTTTTTAATTTGCTTAATCTTCCTCAAGAAATCTATTTTCAAACTTAGCAAAGGTTCTCCACCAGTTATGCAGACACCATCCAGATAGTTTTTTCTTTTTTCCAGAAATCCGAGGATTTCTTCTTCCGTATATGTTTTGCTTTCGTATTTCTTTCCAGTAGGATCTATAACTAAATCAGGATTATGACAAAAACCACATCTCATATTGCATCCAAAAAGAAAGATAGTGCAAGCTATCTTCCCCGGATAATCCACAAAAGTTGTTTTAATCAATCCTTTTATTATCATATTATTCTAACTATTTTATATCCCTCTCTTTTTTATTCCAATATTAAATTTACTACTTTAGTATCTGATTTGTTATCATATTAAATATTTTGTATTACTTCTATATTAATTATTCCAATATTAGATTAATACTTTAGTATCGGGGTTATAATATAATAATTTGTTTTATATTATATTCTATGTTTAATTATATCTCTCTACCCCATTTAATTATTCTATTGTTTACTATTCACACATTTTCCAAACACAAAAGTTTTCCTATCAACCCATTCTGCTTGTTTGCCTTTGTTCCACTGTTGTAAAGGTCTAAGATATCCTACTATTCGTGAATATCTCTCACATTTTGTTCTTCCATTTGCTTGAGTTATGTTATTTGTTTGTGTGTCTGTGTTTATGTTATTTGTTTGTGTGTTTGTTTGTTGTGTTTGTGTATTTGCATTTTGTTCTCCTGTTTGTATCTCATTCATTCCATCCATTTTGTTCACCTTTTTTTAATTTTTTGTTTAATATCTTATTCATAATATTATTATCTAGTATCTTATTTGTTATATGAGTTAATATTTTAAATAATATTTTATACAATAGTTCAATCTCATAATTACATTCTTCACACTTCCATCTTTAGTTCATCTACATACTCTTTCTTCTGCTCAACTATAACTGGGAGGCTCTCTATTTTGTGCTCATTGTATCCAATCTCTGCATCACATTTCGGACAATATTCATGATCACCAGAAAGATATCCATGTTTATTACATATTGAGAATGTTGGAGTAAGAGTTATGTATGGGAGATGGAAATTATCTGTAACTTTCTTAATCAGATTCTTAACTGCTTCTTTTTCTAATCTTTCCCCAGTGAACATATGGATGACAGTGCCACCAGAATATTTTGTTTGTAATGTATCTTGTAATTCCAATGCCTCAAATACATCATCTGTATAATTGACTGGTAATTGTGAAGAGTTAGTATAATATGGCTCTGCACCTTTCTTATAATCTTCTTCGTTTGCAACAATTATCTTCCCAAATCTTTCTTTATCTGCTTTAGCAAATCTATAAGTTGTTCCTTCACCTGGAGTTGCTTCTAAGTTATAGATATTCCCAGTTTCTTCTTGATATTCTCCTAATTTGTCTCTCATAAAATCCAGAACTTTCTCCGTAAATTTTTTCCCTTTATCTGTAGCAATAGTTTCACCGGGCATAAAATTCATAATAGCTTCATTCATTCCTAACAATCCAATTGTTGAGAAATGATTCTTCCAATATTCTCCAAATCTGTCATAAATATTTTGGAGGTAAAATTGTGAATATGGATACAATCCTATCTTTGTGAATTGTTCAAGAACTTTTCTCTTGATTTCAAGACTTTCTTTTGCAAGTTCCATTAATTCATTAACTCTTGATAAAAAATCTGCTTCATCACGAGAGGTAAATCCTATACGAGGCATGTTTAGAGTTACAACTCCAGCCGAACCAGTCTGAGGATTTGCGCCGAATAATCCACCCCCACGTTTGCGAAGTTCTTTGGTATTGAGACGAAGTCTGCAACACATACTTCTTGAATCTTCAGGGTTCATATCTGAGTTAACAAAATTTGAGAAGTAAGGAATTCCATATTTTGCAGTCATTTCCCATATCTTATCATGGTTAGGATTATCCCAGTCAAAATCTTTTGTTATATTATAAGTTGGGATTGGAAATGTAAAAACACGTCCCTCAGAATCACCTTCAATCATAACTTCCGCAAATACTTTGTTTAACATATCCATTTCTTTTTGAAATTCACTATATATTTCTTTCATAACTTTTCCTCCAATAACCACAGGTTCATTTTTCATATAATCAGGAACTTTAAGATCAAGAGTTATGTTAGTAAAAGGACTTTGGAATCCTACCCTAGTTGGTACAGAAAGGTTGAATACAAAAGCTTGCATTGATTGTTTAAGCTGGTCATAACTTAGATCATCATATTTAATGAATGGTGCTAACAATGTATCAAAATTAGAGAATGCTTGTGCGCCCGCAGATTCCCCTTGAAGTGTATAAAAAAAGTTTACTATTTGACCAAGTGCAGTACTCAAATGTTTGGGAGGTTTACACGAAACTTTCCCAGAAACTCCAGTAAAACCTCTCAATAACAAATCTTTGAGATCCCATCCGACACAGTAACTTCCAAGAGTCCCGAGATCGTGTATGTGCAAATCTGCACCTTCATGGACTTTTCTTATAGCTTCTGGATAAATTCTTCTCATCCAATACTTTGCTACTATTTTGGTTGCTAAGTAATTATTCAATCCTTGCAATGAAAAACCCATGTTGGAATTTTCTTTAATCATCCAATCTCTTTGTCCCATATAACTCTCAACAGCTTCTATCGTATCAAACATCCCACGTATTTCTCTCAACTCTTCATGGCTTTTACGGTAGAGAATATAAGCTTTTGCTGTCTTTGCGTGTCCTTCTTCTATGAGAACTTTCTCAACAATGTCTTGTACTTCTTCAACTTTAGGGATTCCATGGACCCCATATTTTGTTTCTAGTGTGACTATAATAATATTAGTAAGATATTCTACATGTTTTTTATCGCTACCGCCAACTGCACGCACAGCATTCCAAATAGCTTCAACAATCTTTTCTTTTTCAAATTCAACAACATTCCCATCTCGTTTTCTTATTTTTTTTACCATAATTTCACCTTTTGTTTTTAATTGTATATAAAGTATGAAATACTTTTATACTCAAGAAATTTTCTAAAATTTCTTGTTTTTTAAATAGCTCAAGCTAAGTTCATATCTCTCTGCAAATCTAAAAGATAAAAATTATTTATATATCTATTTATATCTCAATCCCATTCCAATGACGCTGCAGTTTGGTATTCAGTAACACGAGTCTCAAAAAAGTTTTTCTCCTTGTTCAGATCAACACTCAAACTCATCCATGGAAAGGGATTATCTTTATTGTAGACTTTAGGCAATCCAATCCTTTCTAATCTTCTGTCTGCAATATGTTCCACATAATCACAAAATTGTTCTGCATTGATTCCAAGAACTCCTTGTGGACATGCGTCATACGCATATTTTTTCTCAAGCTCAACTGATTTCTTAATAAGTTCAATAATCTCATTTTGGAATTCTTGAGTCCAAACTCTTTCGTTTTCCTGTTTAATTGTATTGATAAGATCACAACCAAAAGCCAAATGTAAACTTTCATCTCTCATAATGAATTCAAATTGTTCTCCGATTCCAATCATCTTACCTTGTCTTTTCAATGCTAACATCATAGCAAATCCCGCATAGAAGAAAATACCCTCCATTATGACATAATATCCAATAAGATCATGAATAAATTTTCTTATGTTTTCTACACCTTCAGTTGAGAAATTAGGTTCGAAAACAGATTTGGTTAACTCAACAACAAAGTCATCTTTCTCTTTAATAGATGGGATTGTATTATACATATTATAAATTTCATCCGGATCTAACCCAAGAGTATCACAACAATAAATGAACGTATCAGTATGGATAGCTTCCTCAAAAGCTTGTCTCAACATATATTGTCTGCATTCGGGATTTGTAACGTGTTGATATATCGCAAGTACAATATTATTTGCCGTTAAAGATTCGGCAGTAGAAAAAAATCCTAAGTTCCAGATTATCATTCTTCTCTCAATCTCAGATAAAACAGTAAGAGATTTCCACTGCTCAACATCCTTTTGCATAGACACTTCTTCAGGAACCCAATTATTAGAAACCCCATCTTTGTAATACTGTCTTGCCCATAGATAAGTCATGGGTAATATCTTGTTTGGATCTGTCTTTGAATTATTTATTACGGTCATTTATACCTCTATTTTTGTATTTTATTTTTTCATTTGATTTGTCTTATTATCTTATCTCTTATCTTATCTTTTATTATTCTTATCTTATCTTTTATTATTCTTATCTTATCTTTTATTATTCTTATCTTATCTTTTATTATTCTTATCTTATCTTTTATTATTCTTATTTTATCTTTTATTATTCTTATTTTATCTTTTATTAATTACCCTCATATATACAAGTCAACTTAACTTCTTAAATTATTCTCAACATCGTGTTTAATATTAAATTCAATCTCAAATTCAATATATTATATGATCATTGGCAAGCTTCACAATCTGGGTCTTCAATCCTGCAAAGTTTTATCTGTCCATCCCCTCTTTCGTTTAAAGTTTGTTGTGTAACAGGGATTGCTCTTGGAGGAGTGGTATGAGAGGTATGGGATTCAATTGTTTGTTGTTCCACCTCTGTATTCTTTAAATTAACTTGTTGTTGTGTTTTCTTTTCTTCAACATGATATTCTCTTTTTTGAGTATATCCAAATTTCTGTGCATCAAGAGTAGATTTTTCTATCTGTGAAGCCCCAAGACTTCTTAGATAATAAGTTGTCTTCAATCCCATCTTCCATGCTTGAATATAGATTTCATTCAATTTAGTTCCAGAAACTCCTTTCATGAAGACATTATGCGATTGACTTTGATCAATCCACTTAGATCTCACCGCAGTCATCTTGATACAATGTAAAGGATCAATCTGAAAAGCTTCTTTATACTTTTCTTTTAATCTGTCGGGAATTCCAGCTATCATACTTATATTTCCATCATAATATTTTAATTGATCAAGCATATCTTGATTCCATAACTTAATCTCTTTCAAATCTTCAACAAGGAAAGAATTAACAACAGTGAACTCTCCACTAATGTTAGATTTGACATAAATATTTTTGTATATCGGTTCAATAGTGGGGAAACATCCAGAGATATTAGCTATTGTGGCGGTGGGTGCGATTGCCATACAGTTTGAATTTCTCATCCCAAACTCTTTTACATGGGCTCTTACAGAAGCCCAGTCAAGTGTCTCCTCAATATTCAATCCTGTCCTGATACCTCTTTCTTCTTCTAATAATTTAACAGTATCAATAGGAAATAAATTCCGATCCCATTTTGAACCTTTGTATGTCTGGTATGTTCCTCTTTCCTTAGCTAATTCTGAAGATGATAAAATGGCATGATATGATATCAATTCCATAACTTCATCTGTAAAATTAATTGCAGCCACAGAATCAAAATTAATATCTAGTTTGAACATAGCATCTTGAAGCCCCATTATCCCCAATCCAACAGGACGATGAAGCATGTTAGAATGTTTGGCTTCTTTCGTAGGATAATAATTAAGATCAATTACATTATCAAGCATTCTCATTGCAGTTTTTATGGTTTTTGCAAGTATCTCTTTATCTAGAACTCCATTAATTATATGTTTTGATAAATTAATAGAACCTAAGTTACAAACAGCAGTTTCATTCTCGGAAGTGTTTAGTGTTATCTCCGTACATAAATTAGAACTATGAATAACTCCACAATGATCTTGCGGGGATCTTATGTTGCAAGGATCTTTAAATGTAATCCAAGGATGTCCTGTCTCAAATAATCTTGATAACATCTTCTTCCACAATTTTGTTGCAGAGATAACTTTGTGTTGTCTTAATTGTCCTTTTCTTGCTTTATCCTCATATTCTAAATATTTATTCTCAAACTTATTCCCGTATATGTGGTGTAGTTCAGGAGTTTCATCTGGGGAGAATAAAGTCCAATTCTCATCATTCATTACACGCTTCATAAATAAGTCAGGGATCCAATTAGAGGTATTCATATCATGAGTTCGTCTTCTCTCATCTCCCGTATTTTTTCTAAGATCAAGAAAATCTTCTATCTCTAGATGCCATGTTTCTAAATAAGCACACGTTGCCCCTCTTCTTTTTCCGCTTCTATTAATTGCAGCAGTAACATCATTCGCAATCTTAAGGAAAGGTATTACTCCTTGACTCTCAACCCCAGTAGATTTAATCCATGATCCTGTAGCTCTTATATTACTCCAGTCATTACCAAGACCTCCCGACCATTTAGAAAGATTTGCATTGTCCCCATTACATTTAAAGATATGATTCAAATCATCCATAATAGTAGTGAGATAACAAGAACTTAGCTGGGCACATTGTGTCCCTGAATGAAATAATGTAGGAGTAGATGATACATATTTCATTGAAGATAATAAATTGTAAAACTCAAAAGCTTTTTCATTTTTATTTTCTTCATTCAATGATAATCCCATAGCAACTCTCATCCAAAATATTTGAGGTAGTTCTAATCTTTGTTCTTCTATCTTCATAAAATATCTTTCGTATAATGTTTGTATTCCCATATACATAAAGAGATCATCTCTATCTAATTTCAGAGCATATGATAATTTTTCAAGATCAAAATCTAACATTCTTTCATCTAATACCTTTGCATCAACTCCTTTCTTTATTGCATTAACAAAAGCTTCTCTATAAGAAATTCCAAGAAGATCATTTCTAATAGATTTTCCAATAACTTCTTTGTATAAATTTTGTTGGAATAGTCTAGAGGATAATTTATCGTATGATGGGGTTTTTTCAATGAAAGAAATCGAAGCTAACACAAGAGCTTTTCCAATCTCATCAGTAGAAATTCCATCATATCCATTCTTAATTACCTCTTTAGCTACTAAATCTATATTGATATCTTCTTCATAATCTTTAGAAGCTCTTCTTATTGTTGTTTTGATTTTATTAATATCAAAAAGTGTAAGTTTCCCATCTCTTTTCTTTACTGTTAGTTTCCCAAGAAGAGATTTTTGTATGTTCTGCTGTTTTTCTGTATCTCTTTCCTTCTGTCTTCTAGCTCTGTATAAGATATACGTTTTTGCAATCTCATACAATCCATTCTTAACAAGATGTTTTTCTACAATATCTTGTATGTTTTCAACGTTAGGAAAAAAATCCACAAATCTTTCCTGTGTTTCAACTATAATATCGTTAATAATCTGATCCAATAAATCAGAAGCTAAATTTTTCTCGCTGGCAGAAACAGCTTTGTTGATTGCACTCTTAATTCTTTCTTCATCAAAATCTACTAATTCGCCGTTCCTCTTAGTAACCATCAATTTATTCATCTTACACCCTTAATTTATTATTTTTATCCGAATTAACTTATTACAACCAGTGGTTTCCCCATCAGTTTGCTCAACTCTTCATCAAATTCTTCCAAATCTTTGAATTCTTTATAGACGGAAGCATACCTCACATATGCAACTTTATCTAATTTTTTGAGTTCCTTCATAACTTGTTCCCCAATATATTTGCTTGGGACTTCATTTGAACTTAATTTTCTAATTTTACTTTCTATTCTTGAAATTGCGTCATCAATATCTTCTTTTGATACTGGTCTTTTTCTACATGCAATTATAAAACTTTTCTTTAATTTGTCTAAATCGAAATCTTCTTGTTCACCACTCTTTTTTGTAACAGAAATATCTATTCCCTCCACTCTTTCTTTTGTTGTGAATCTCTTTTCGCATTTAAGACACTCTCTCCTTCTTCTTATCTCTTCTGCGTCAGGAATCTCTCTACTATCTATAACTTTAGTTTCAGGATGCCTGCAATAAACACATATCATATCTATCTCCTCTTTTGTATCACTTATTGGTAAACACAAGATATTGTATCAAATTTTTATTTTAACACTATATCTAGGGTATAGGAAACAGAAGTAATTTATAAGTTTTTGTATAGCGTAAGATATTATTTTCAATAGATTGATTTTTAATTCATTGATGTTTTGTTTAGATTTGATGAAAACTTATGAGAAAAAGTTGTTTTGTTTTATTAATTTCAATTTTGTTTTGCACAATTTCAAAATTTACTTATTGTTATTAACAAGTGAGGAAGATTATTTCTATTTTTGATTAATATTAACTCTCAACCTTTCCAACATATCAACACTTTTGTTATCAAACCTAGAAAAAGCAAACCATTTCTTACCTAAATCTTTTAATGAAGTACCTATATGATAAATATAAGAATCATCAATTATTAAAAACCTATCATGTGAGAGATTAAATTCATTAATTGTAATTTGAGAATATTGTGAGTTATACTTTTTCAAATCCAACATGAGCTCTTTAATCAAGGTTCTTGTAAAAATAGTCACACTAACGTCTTTCCTTTTTTTAATAAAAAGAGTAAGTACAGAATCATCAACATAATTGTCTATCAATACAATCGATTTCTCAGCACTTCTAATAATATCAGAAACAAATTTGTAAGCATCAAACACTTGTCCATCATAGAATATACTTTTATTTGGAGTTATTTCTTTGCTTTGTATGGCATCAAAAACTTGTTTAAATTTATTATCATGTTCTAATAGTTTAACATCTACATTATCTAACCTATGGAAGATTTGAGCATTTGAGATAATGAATTTTCTCATAGAAACAAAAGCTTCTATTATTTGAATGCTTATTTTCACAGCAATTTTAGTTTTTAACACCCCAGAGAGCATAGCAACTCCTTGTTCTGTGAAAGCGTATGGGAGATGACCTCCTAAATACATTTTTGAGGGTATCACATTTTGTGATACCATGAAATTTACTTCATGATGATTCAACTGAAACATAAAGCTTTTAGGGAATCTTTCTATATTCCTTTTAACAGCTTGATTTAGTCTCATTGTAGAAGTATTATATAAAATAGCCAAATCCCTATCTAACATCATATGTAAACCTCTTATAGTATGAATTTTATTATTGATTACTTGACTTTTTCTAAAATTTTATACACAACACATTAATTATTACATATTTTTTCTTTCTCGTCTATGAATCTTGATTTGTACACCTGAAAAACAAAAGATTTATATATTTGTTGTGTATATCTATA
>Ga0210057_1002662_pt1 | contig 25337 bp, 24 predicted proteins | sample CryGeyCG2114_010_2_FD_183968 | JGI IMG/M metagenome (GOLD analysis project Ga0210057, IMG submission 183968) | Groundwater microbial communities from aquifer - Crystal Geyser CG10_big_fil_rev_8/21/14_0.10 (SPAdes) (version 2) | ecosystem: Environmental > Aquatic > Deep subsurface > Groundwater ...
GCTATTGCCCCAAAACTTAAAACTATTGATGAAACTATTACTGCTGCGAATAAAAAAAACTGACCTCTTTTGTTAATTTTCCTCATTTAGTTTTATGGAATGGCATGTTTATAAAATTATTGAGTGTTCGGCTGTGTCGCAGGATTCTAAGAGCAAAGAATAAAGTGCCAAGGCAAGTTGATAAGACATAATTTGTAACCTTCCTGTGAACGTCTATAATCTAATTTATCTTTCGGGTTTTGAGTTTGTATGTTTTGGATTAATATTTGGATAATTGACATCAATCATTCTCAACTCTTGGTGCGAGGATAAAACCAATTCCCATGAGCTCCCCGGGGAAATCAAGTCTCAATGGATAATCATCAGAAAAGCTGACGACGGTTTTTTCTGAAATTCTTGCGGCTTTGATAAACTTCATTAAATAATCAATTGAATATTTTGATTTAGCCATTCCTTTAATTTCAACTTCATCTCCGGAAAATTCGGCTCTTGCAGAGTTCAAACTTCCCGAGCCCTCGATCATAAAGAATCCTTCTCCAGCTATTAACGAAACCGCGTCGGCAACAACATGTGAATCTTCTATTGCCGAAGAAAAAAGGTTCGAATCCATTTCTATTTTGCATGCAAAGTTCAACTCGGGAACCTCTTTGTCTTCTGACTCAACATCTATTAAGCATAAATGGAAGACTCTTTTTACTTTATCAAAAATTGAGATTTTTAATTGATTGTCTTCCTGTTCAAAAACCACACTGGAAGAACTGCTTGCCCTTTTCAAAATTTTCTTTAAATCGTCCAAATTTACCCCCCAAACTTCATTTCCCGCCTCATATTTTGAGAAAGTCGTCTTGGGCAATTTGAAAATAGCCAAAGCGACATTTGCCTGGTCCACGGCTACAATAGACAAACCATCCTCTAATAATTTTATTCTAACCTCGCTCACGACCTCAGATAATATGCTTATCGCATCGCTTAGAAGTTTTGGCTTGTCAATTTTTAATATCATGGAAAAATGGGGGCGAATTCTTATATAAAGATTGTTGTGGTAAATCTATATGTAAAGAATTTTTTATAATCCCTATTGAATCCAACTTTTCTAATTCAATCAGATAACTTAACATTTTGTTTAAATATTATTATTTATCTAAAAATATGCACGGAGCACCAATAATTGACCAAGTAGTTAATTAAAATCTAAAGTTGATTATATCAAAGATATACTTTTCAATTTCTTTTATTTTATCCTTATTTAAAGAAACTTGCAAACCATAAGAAGTTGGTTTTACAATAATCATTTTCTTTTTTATCAGGTCTTTAGAAATTTTTATAACGTCTTTTCCAAGATGTCCGGGAAATCCTTTTTTTAATGTGTCAAAATGAGTATGTTTTCCTCCAATTATCCTTTTACGTCGTAGATTGTAGAGTATAGTGGCTTATATTTTCTCTTCCTCGGAAACTAAAGTTTATAAAGATTAAACTAATTAAATTAATTAAACAAGAGAAAAAAATGGAAAATAATACGGTATTTATTGAAGTTTTCGGGAATAATCCTTTGATGAAGGTCTTAGATTTTCTTATATCTTTCCAAATGTTTGACTATCCCCTGACTGAAATTGCAAGAAATTCCAAAGTTAGTTATTCAACTCTTCAGACATTTTGGGAAAAATTAGAAAGAAATGGCTTGGTAATAAAAACCAGACGAGTTGGAAAGTCAAATCTCTACAAATTAAATACTAAAAATCAAGCAGTTAAGCAATTAATACAACTTGATTGGAATCTTACTACCGCGAGAATAGAAAAAGATTCTTTAGACCAAAAAGTTTTCACATAAACATTGTTGTAGTAGAAAACAAAACAATTTATCCTATCTTAAACTCATCTTAAATATGAGACTGTAAATTCTCTAAAATCTTCAAAATCTAAATCTGTAATAATAGTATGTCTATTTCCTTTTTCTCTGTAACTATACCCATTTGCATCAACTTGAACATTTGCCCTAACTGCTTTTATTTTATCTGGTCTTAAATAACAATATGGAACATAAACATCTGAGATGGAAATGTCTTTTGGAAGCCCCACTTCCAAAACATTAGCAAATGCATCTCCTCTATAAATATCTAATTTTGGATTTCTAAAGAGTTCTAAAAGGGTATAATAATTTTTAAAATATCCTTCAGGATCTAAGGCAGCAAAGTAAGAATCATCTATGTCTCTTAATAATTCCCTGATTCTATTGTTTGTTTTCAGGATTTCTCCTCGGTTTGGCTCATTTCTTAGGTGATTTGGACCCGTTTTAGCATCATTTTCTAGAAAAGATTTAAGGCCTGCTGTAGAATAATCTCTGGCCATCCCAGCAGCAACAAAACCATAAGCCATTCTTTTTACATATTTTCCCGCTTCGCTTTTTAATTGCCCTAATTGTTCAAAAGGCATTCTATATCTTGAGCAAACATCCCCGGAAACTACTGTTATTGGAATACTTGACTCAAAAACTTTGATTGCGGCAGGAATGTCAAATCTAATATTGTGTTCATGTGACTTATCTCCGAAGCGGCACCCCATAAAATATAAATGAGTTATATTCCGTGCAGATTCAGGATATTCATCTATTAATCTTGCTATATTTGTTAACGGTCCTGTGTTAAAAACAACTCTTGGAGAATCAAATAATCTTTCAGCCATCGCCTCTAATCCTTTAGGATTTATTCCGGTTTCTCTGAGAGATTTATATTTTATATCTTTGCTTAGTAAAGATTCTTCTCGCTCAATAAATTTATTGTCAACATAATACTCTTCAAAATAAGTATATGGCTCTATTGTTCCTCCAATAGGTTTAGATTCTCCAACCCCCACTTCAATTATTTTTCCGGATAAATCAACCATATGTTTAGCGATTCTTGCTCTTGAAGAAACATCTCCATTAACACTATAAATTCCATCAACATCTATTCCAGAGTTAAACATTGCTAAAAGTGATAATACATCATCAATGTCAGAACCAATATCTGTAGAAAATAAAACTTTGTCAGGCATTTATTTTCCCTCCAAAATTCTTTCTAAGCTTCTTAAACCTTCTTCAGAAGAATCTTCAAAATTTTCACAAAGAGTCATAGTTTTTCTTATGCCTTCAGGAACATTTCTTCTCGTTTTTATTGCTAAACGCATTTTATCATTTAATTCAATTGTTTCAATCATACCTACATCATCAATATAATCTAATTCAAGTCCTTCTGAAGTTTCTCTAACTTCTGTTATTGATAAATTTGGATAGCTATCTTCAATAGCGTGAGGATATCTGTCTTTAGATTTTTTATATTCATCCACTGTTAAAATAGGAATTCCTTCATATATCAATAAGAGATCTATATATTTTGGAGAAAATTTCCGCAATTCTCTAACAGCTCTACGCAAAGTTCTACCACTTAGGCAATCATTATCTAATAAAAGAAGCTTTTTTCCATGTACATCTTCATCAGCTAAATAATCAATGGGTTCCCAAGTAGCCCCTCTTCCAATTCTACGAAGTTTAACCGTTTTCAAAGGAAAACGTTCTAGATTAAAGAAGTATCCTAATCTTAATCCATCATTTGCCAATTCAATTCCTAAATCATATTCTGGCGCTAATGTTTGTGCAGCTTTGTAAGCTTCGCCAAAAAGATATATGCTCATTGGGGATAAACGCGAAGCTACATCTTCTCCCAATTTATAGGCTACATATTTTCTAAAATCTCCTACTAAATTTTTTTCAGCATCTGTCATAAAAAGGAGAGTAATTTTTAATTTATAAAACTTTCTATTTGTAACCACTTGATAATTAATATTACTTTCTCAAAAACATCTTAGATAACTCTTGCCGTTTTAAAATTTCTATTTCCCGCTAAATCCAACCGCTTCCGTCATTACATTTTTATCAGGATAAGTTGGAATTCTAAACTTCATTTATAATTATTGGAAAGAATGCTACAACCAAAATTTCTAAAAACCCATTATCCTACTTATTTTAATGAACAATCTTTCAAAAGAACCTCAAAACAAGGTCCAAAAAATTGCTCAATTTTATTACTCGCAGAAGAACATTCAGGAGGCAATTTTTAACTTTTGCAAAAATAGGGAAACCGTCGCGAACTTTAATAACCAATTCTTCGCGAAAAGGCCGGATTGTTTTGATTATCCATCAGATATATTAAATCAGGCAAAAAGTGGGGCTACTTCTTTTCATTGCTCTGAAGAACTTTGGCAAAATCCTCTGGATATCAGAACAAACATGACTTCCAAAGAGTATAATGAAATAAAAATTGGCTGGGATTTTTTAATTGATATAGATTCAAAATATCTGGACTATTCTAAAATTGCGGCGAGACTTCTTATCAGGGCACTTGAGCATCATGGTGTAAAAAATGTCGGGGTGAAATTCAGCGGAAACAAGGGCTTCCACATTTTGGTTCCATGGAAATCTTTCCCGGAAAAAATTGGAGAGGATTGCACTAAAGATTTTTTCCCGGAATGGCCAAGATTAATCGCAGGCTACATAAACGAAATGATTGAAAACGAGTTAACTAATGAAATTCTAAAACTAACAACTCCGGAAGATATCGAAAAAAAAGGCAGAAAATTATATGAAGTTAAATGTGTTGCCTGTGGAAATGAGCCCATTGAAAAAGAATTCGCAAAATATCTTTGTCCAAATTTTAAATGCAGGGCCAAGGTGGATAGAATTGGCTCAAATAGAAAAGAGATAATCTGCAATTCGTGTTTTGGAAAAATGAATTTAGAGGAAAAGAAAAAAGTTTTATTTTGTGAAAATTGCAAGATTAATTCCAATAAAAGCCCCGAGAATTTTGAAACGAGGAAGACCGCTAAAAACCTCATTGATTCTGTGGATATTGTTCTGGTTTCTCCCCGTCATCTTTTTAGGGTTCCCTATTCTCTTCATGAAAAAACTGCCCTTTCCTCTATTGTTTTGGAAAAAAATGAAATTGAAAATTTTCAGCCACAGGATGCTGACTCTTTAAAAATAACAGAAACAAAATCTTTTGCCCCGAATATTATCCCTGGGGAAGCAAAAGACCTCCTGCTTCAATCTTTGGATTGGGGAAGAAAAAAAGAACCGGAGAAAAAATTTAGCGGAGAAAAAATAGACATTAAAGGTCTGGAAATTACCGACGATATGTTTCCTCCGATTATTAAAAAATTATTGCTCGGAATTTCTGATGATGGAAGAAAACGGGCGCTTTCACTTCTTTTGTCATTTTTCGTCAGTTTGGAATTTCCGAAAGAATATATCGAAGATAAAATTAGTGAATGGAATAAGAAAAATTATCATCCGCTAAAAGAAGGATACATTAAATCTCAAATTAATTGGTATTTGGCTAATAAAAGATTACCTCCAAATTATGATAAGCCAATTTACAAAGAGTTTGGAATAAATTCTCCTCCAGAACCAGGAATGAAAAACCCAATTAGTTATACAATAAAAATGGCGATGCGGGCGAAGAGGAAAAAGGAAGGGAAGAAAAAATAGTTATCCAAAACACCGGCTGTGCTGCATGATTCTGACATCAAAGAAGGGAGTGCTAAGGGAAATTAAGTCCTCTCCGAGGAAACTAACAGTTTCCTACGGTTACCTTCCCTTGAGATGGTCGACTTCGTCGTGTTTAATTCCGAGGAAACAAGGGTTTCCTACGGGTACCTTCCCTTGAGATGGTCGACTTCGTCGTGTTTAATTCCGAGGAAACAAGGGTTTCCTACGGTTACCTTCCTTCAAGATAGCCGGATTTATACAAGACATGATTTGCAATCTCCCCGTATGGGCGAACTTGGGCATCTTGCTTAATCTAATTTCCTTATAACTTATCTTGTCTATAACTATAAAGAGCCAAATCCGAGGAAACTAATAATAAACATTAAGCCTCTGTTCCGAGAAGAACAGGCAGATACAACTTTGCTTTTTTATAAACCAGTCATGCAAAAAACCGAGCAATCAACACATTTTTAAATAAATAACTTCTATATTTAATATGAAAAAAACGGGGGCAGTTCTGATAACACTTTTATTAGCGTTTTCTTTAATTTCATTAGTTCTTTCTGAGGAGAATGATTCTAATAATACCGGCGGAAATTCAAACGACCCAGTGCCGACGGATAAAATAGAACTGGGTTTCCAATGCCTGGAAGAATTAGCGGTGGATTGTTCAGGTTTGTCTGTTCAGGAATTATCATATACTATTCTCGCATCTCCGGAGAATATTTTTTCAACCTGTGTGAATCAATTGCAATCGAGGAAATCAGAAAATAATTTTGGGGGCGTCAGGGATACGGCTCTTGCAGTTCTGGCTTTGCAACATGCAGGAGAGGACACGACCGCCCTGGAAGAATGGCTGCTGACAAAAACACATACCCCAACTAATTTAATTTGGTATTTGCAGGAAGATTCCAATTTGGAAACCGAATGCCACATTGGATACAACACGAATGATTATACAATTACCATTTCTGAAAACAAAAAGATAAACAGCGACGCAGGTCCATGCCTCACGAGAGCTCAATCAAATTTCTGGTTAGAGGTTTCTCCGGAATGTTATGGCGATGAAATATCTGTCACATGCGACCAGCAATTTATAACTTCTCTTCTTTATAGGAACATGAATAGCCCGACAATTTACGTTTTGGAAGGAACTCAAAATGCGGCTGCGTTCGGACAGACTGAGACAACGGTTACTTCCAAATGTTTTGGAGATTCATCCTGCAATTATGAGGCAACCGCGTGGGCAACCATGGCACTTTTGAAGAGCGGACACGACATAGAAGAATACATTCCTTATTTGATTGCGTTGTCAGATTCAAATGAAGGATATTTGCCAAATGCATTTATTTACATGATTACAAACTATGGGGAATATGCAAGCAGGTTAGTAGAAGAAAGAAAGCTCGGAAATTACTGGGAGGCGGATAATTCAGCTTACAATAAATATTATGATACAGCACTTGCAATCCTGAGTATTGGAAATTCCAACTCCCCGCAAATTCAGGAATCAAAAAATTGGCTGTTCTTTTCTCAGGGCTCAAACGGATGCTGGCAAAATTCCGTTCGTGATACTGCTTTTATTTTATGGTCATTGATTGGAAGACCCAGCACCGTCGAAGGGGGAACGGTAACAACTTGCAGTGAAGGAGGGTTTTTCTGCATCCCCACGTCAGAATGTCCTTCGGCAGAACAAAGAGGCAATTATCAGTGTTCTTCTTTATCAACAACTTGCTGTGCCGCGGAAAACTTAAAATCCTGTTCAGAATATGGTGGCTCGATTTGCAGTTCCGGTGAATCCTGTCAAGGGATTGAGAGAAGGGCAATAGATAATGATAATTGCTGTACCGGAACTTGTGAAGAAATTCCAACGGAAACACAATGCGAATCTAACTACTATTCTTGCCAAGATTCTTGTTCAGATTCACAAGAAAATATTGACTACACCTGCAATCAAGGACAAATTTGCTGCAGGACGAAACCACAAACAGAATCGGGACTCTCCGGATGGATTTGGGTAATTTCGATTTTAATTTTGATTGTCCTGGGCGTAATTCTCTGGATAAAAAGAGAGAATGTAAAGCTTCTTTGGTTTAAAATGAAAAGTAAATTCAAAAAAGATAAAAGTCGGGGAGGACAGACAACTCAGGGGGGAGGACCAAGACCGCCATTTCCACCGAGAAGAGGTCCGCCACCAAGACCGCCAATGCCTCCGCAAAGAAGAATAGCTCCTCAGGGGAAACCCCCGGCTCCTAAAGAGGGAAGCGTGTTTGATGAATTGAAAAGAATGAGCGGGTAAAACGGGTCTCATCCCAAATTAAATTTAAGTCATCTTTGTGATGACAGATTTTATATATAAGAGATGATTTGTAATCTCGAATGTAAACTGCATACTCTCCGGCAACTTATCTGTTCTATTTAACCCCTATAACCTATAACCCCTATAGCAACAAAGAGCCAGAAAATTACCAATATAGATTATATGTGCTGTGTTGCATGATTGCAATCTCAAAGAATAAAGTACTAAGGCAAATTACACCATCTTTGTACCCAAGGGAAGTTATGTCATCTTTGATGGCGGATTTATATCCGGGGAAACAATTTGTAATCTCGTCGTAACAAGCATGCCGGGCAACTTATCTAATCTATCCAGCTGATTATTAAATTACTAAATAAACATTAAACTTCTGTTCTAAAAGAACGGCTATACTGTTTTGCTGTTTTATAAACCAATCATGCAACAACGCACAAAAAGTAAATTTAAAAAATAATACCCTAACAAGCCACTAAATAATCTCTTTATTTAAAGGATTTAATCTTAAATGCTAAACTTCATCGAAAGAAATCAAAATTTTAAAATAATTATAGGATTTCTTTCTCCAAAAATATATTAATTAACTTCATATCTAAATTCTAATTCTTTATCCTTTCAAAGACATAAAAATTATTTTGATTATACTAAAATAAAAATATGTTTCTTGAAAACCAATGGTGAATCTAACTTTTCTTCAATCCCAAGAAATCCCACTTCTCAAATAATATAAACTTTCTTTCTCCAATAAGCCCGATAACTATTTAACCAAATAACTCAAAGAATCCAAGCATTATCAACTTATCTTTCTTTCTCCAAAATACATTATTTGCCCTAAAATCACCCCAATCTTCTAAAGAATATCTTTGGCATTACTAAAATTGTCTTTCCGGAGCGAAATATCTAAGGCAAAGCCAAGATATGAAGCGATAAAAAATAAATTTTTTTCCCAAAAATTCATGCACTAAATAAATTCGGGAGTAAGTAGGCTCCATCCCAAATTAAATTTATATGTTTCATTCATAAAATAGGTGGGGGAACGATTTGCTTTTGACAAATAAAAAATTAACAAAAGTAAATCGTGAGTTGAAATAACCCCACATGAGGTTTGGGATTTCCCCAGAGGTGGGGAACAGATAATGAATGAAATATCCTAATTGGAGATGGAGCAGATAAAACTCAAACATAATTAACCTTAAATAATTTTATAACAGAGTAACTCTATGAAGACATTATTAATCCTCTTATTATTGCTCCCTTTATCCTCGGCAATCACCACAGAGTTTAGCTGTCCTGATGAAGTAAACCTAGAAGAGGAATTTATTTGCTCAATAGAGATTTTTGACGCGGAAGGCGTTTGGGATGTGAAAGTTGATTTAACGAAGGACGGGAGCAGTATTGCCCGGGTTTGGAACGAGGCGGAGCAGAAATGGAAGTCAGCATATTATTATCTCAAGGAGTTTATTTCCGTCGGAGAGCAAAAAGAGATTAAACTAAAAATAGAATCTGCCGGGGAGCTTCAGGGTTTGCTTAAATTAAGAAAGGGAAGTTCCAAGGAGGAATATGAATTTGGGATTATTGTGTTAGAAGGCGACGCGGAAGCTCCACAAGAGGAATTTGATGAAGACGGGGTTGCTGAAGAAACACCGCAAGAAGAAATTGTTGAGGAGGAAATTATTCAAAATTCTGTTAATCCCCCGGAAGAAACAATAACGGAGCATGTTATTAGTCTAAACAAAGAAGAAGTTTTAAATTTGAATAATGAGATTTTATCAGAAAATTTGGCTGTCTATGAATCTAAGAATTACAAGGCTTTAAAATATGCCCCATATATTTTTTCGTTGTTTTTAATAATTTTATTGGTGTTTTTTGTTTTAGAGAAACTTTAAAAAAGAGTATTCTTTTCAAAGTTCTATGATTAGGGCTATTATGATCGTTGAAATTGCAGGGAAACCTCCCGAACATTTAAAAGAAAAGTTGGGAACCCATATTATGACTTTAAATAAATTGGGAGACGTTGAAGCCCATAATATAAAAATTAGCGAACCTGCAGAAATTAAAGATTCCGATGGGATATTTACATGTTTTGCCGAGGCTGAATTTTCTGTTCCAAATCTAATGAGGCTGACAGAGATTGTATTTGACTTCTTCCCTTCGTCAGTAGAGATAATTGAGCCTTCCACTGTTAATTTTAGCAATCTCGACGCAACAACCCTCCTGAATAATATTGCCGGAAAAATTCACCGTTATGATGAATTTGCGAGAATTGCGAGAATTCAAATGAAAAAAATGGATGATGAAATAAAAAGGCTGAATGAAGCCCCCAAGAAAGTTGAGACAAATGGCGTGAAGAAAGTTAAGAAGAAAAATGTGAAGAAAGTTAAGAAGAAAAAATAAAATAAAAATAATATCCAATCTAGTAAATCCCAAAGTTATTTATACCATTATCTTTAGATGATTTTTCATAACTATCAAGTTTAAAGATAAATCAAAGAAAGATTTATTTCCCTTAATTTTAATGACGACAAGAAGATTTAGAAAATCATTAAAAAACTTTAAAATTTGCAAAATAATCCTTTCATAAAATCAATTCTTGAAAAAAGAAACAAAGATAGAAACCTTAAAGGTTTATTAAAAAAACTAAATCATCCTCGCTATCTCCACATATAACTATTTTTACTATATTTGTTAAATTTTCTAAAGTATCTAAATTTTATTTATGGCAGAAACGATAAATATGGAAAAAATGTATAGGGAAATTTTAGCTCTAAGAAGAGAAGTCCAATTAATAAGAAATCATATGGTAGAAATAAATGTTATTATGACCCCAGAAGAAGAAACCCAATTAGAGAGACTCTTGAACTTCATAAAAAAGGAAAAACCAAAAGATTTGAGGACTTAAAGGCAGAATTTGGTGATTGAAAATGTTTGACATTTTCTTAGGTCCTCAACCAGAAAGATTTCTCAAAAAAGAATTTGAGAATTAGCAAGGAAAATTTTGATTTTGTAATTTTTGTGGAGATTTATTATTTTGAGATTTTAATTGTGAGACAGCCTCTGCTGTTATGTCGTGCGAGGCATTGCCGAGAGCCTGCGAGGCGTCATGCGTAACTAAATGAAGCAAGTTTTTTTCTGTGATTAAAGAAATTTAAATCTCCATTTTTTAGGGTGGGCGTCGAAACCCACATAATCACAGGTTATTTATGATTTCTAAGGGATGTATGACAAAAAACATACAAGACTTAAGAGAAGTTTGAGCAATTTTGCAAAGTTCTCTTAAATAAAAAAATTGGCTATGAAAATAAGTTAGGGTCTTCTACGGAGTATCCGCCAGAATCTGTAATTGCTATTTATGAAAGCAGGATTGAATATTTAGAAGATTTTTTTAAAAAGATAAATACTAAAGAAATAGAATTTTGTCCTTAAATTTAGGAAAATAGACAATTATAGTTTTTAGCCATAGTATTATGGTCAAATATGACTAATACTCTTTAATTGCCTTAGTCTATTTTATATACGAAAGATTTATAAACAATATTAACACGATAATATTACAATATTATCATACTAATATTAAGAGATTAAAATGGTAGAAAGGGAATTTTATGATAGGAAAAGGGAACTCGAAACGCTTAGAGAGAAATATACCAATCTTAAATCTGGAGAAATGATATTTATTTATGGTAGGAGAAGGGTTGGAAAAACAGAATTAATAAGGCAGTTTATTAAAACAATCTCAGAAAATAAACTATATTTTTATGTAGATCTAATTGGAAAACAGGGCATCCTAAATTCTTTATCGGTTTCGGTTCAGGAACAGATCAAAGAAACTGTCAAGTTCTTTGAATTTGATGACTTCCTGAATTATATTGAAAAAAAATCTGAAAAAGAAAGGTTCGTTTTAGTGATTGATGAATTTCAGAGATTTTTAGATGTTGCTCCAGACTTTATTACAAAATTGCAGAATTACTGGGATTCAAAATTAAAGAATAGAAAACTAATGATCATTCTTGTTGGTTCTTCAATAGGAATGATACAAAAAATAACTAGTAGTAAAGCAGGTGCTTTGTATGGAAGAGGAACAAAGATAAAAATTTCTCCATTTAAATATTCTGATTTCAGATTTATGTTTAAAGAACTGAATGAAGAGGAGAAAGTGTTAACTTATTCTGTTTTTGGTGGAACTCCTTACTATTTAGAAAAAGTTAAAAAAACAGAAGGAGACATTTATCAAAAAATAAACAAACTAGTAATTAAAAAGGGTGGAGAACTTCTTGAAGAACCAAAGAACTTACTTGAATATGAGAATGTAAGAGTTCATGCTAAATATAATTCAATATTACACGCAACTTCTTCCGGGAAAGAAACATTGAAAGAAATTGAAGACTTTACAAAGATAAGTTCAAATGTAATGCCTCCATATCTCAGTAAATTAGATGATCTTCTTGACTTACTAGGAAGGAAAGATCCAGTTTTAGGAAAAGAAAAGCTAGGAAGATATTGTGTTAGAGATAATTTCTTTAAGTTTTGGTATAAATTTATCTTCCCTAATCAAACACCTTTAAACTTAGGAAATACGAAGTTTGTCTCCGACTTAATAAAACAAGACTTAAACGGATATATTGGAAGAGTTTTTGAGGATATTGTTAAGGAATTACTCATTCTTTACAATACAAAGGAAATAAAAAGATTAAAATTAAACTTTGAGAACATTGGTTCGTGGTGGGATAGAAATAGCAATGAAATTGATATTCTTGCATATAACCTTAAGGAAAAAACCTTTGTGGTTGGAGAAGTTAAGTGGACAAATAAGCAATTAGATGTTGATGTGATTGAAGAGCTTGAAAGAAAATCTAAGTATCTTAATTATGGTGGAAATTACAATTTTCTCTTTGTTTCCAAGAGCGGTTTCACACAAAGGGCATTAAAGAGAATGAAGGATTTGGGGGCAACTCATCTTGATTTGAAAGAAATCGGAGAGTTATTTAATAAGTCAGGTTAAAAATCAACTTTCTCTCATAAAAATAATTTCCAGTTAGATCAAAATATGTAAGTCTTAGCCAATAGCCAATTTTCTCTATAATTGGACACTGACAACAGCAAGTTTTATAAAGGCGGAAAACATGTATTTTTATGAAAGAATTAATGTATGAAATGAATCCTTGGTGGGAATCTCCCCCGAAAGCAGAAGGTATTTTTAGAGAAAAGTATTTGGAAATCCTTGAAAAGAATTTTAGCAATAAAGATATTATTTTTATTACAGGGCTTAGAAGAGTTGGGAAGAGCACTTTGCTGAAGCAATTTATTTTTAAGTTAATTAAAGAAAAAAATATTAATCCTAAAACAATAATGTATTTGTCTCTTGATGCTTATTTATTTAAGGAAAACTCAATTCATGAGCTAGTAAAAGAATTTAGAAAAATTCATAATATAAAAATAGATGAAAAGATTTATTTGTTTTTTGATGAAGTGGTTTATAAAAAAGATTTTAATCAAGAATTAAAAAATTTATATGATATTGAAAATGTTAAAATATTTGCAAGTTCCTCGTCTGCTTCTTTATTAAAAGATAAAGGTGCTTTTTTAACTGGCAGAGCAAGAACAATAGAGATTGATCCTCTTGATTTTCAGGAATTTCTATTATTTAAAGATTATTCATTTAAGAAATCTGAAAAGTATATATCGGAAAAATATTTTGAAGAGTATATGGAATATGGGGGAATGCCAGAATATGTTTTAACTAAAGACCCAAATTATATTACTAATTTAGTGGATAGTATAATCTATAAAGATATTATTGCTTTACATGGATTGAAGAATAGTTCTGTTATTAAAGATTTATTTAAATTATTGTGTGAGAGAGTTGGAAAGCAAGTTTCTTATAATAAAATTGCAAATGTTCTTGGGATTCATAAAGATAGTGTAAAAGATTACATAACTTACTTTGCAGACTCTTATCTATTCTATCTGATTGAAAAAGATGCAAGAAGTTTAAATGAAAGAATTAAAAATAATAAAAAAATATATTGCTCAGATGTGGGCATCAAAAATGTAACAGCTGGCTTTAGAGATTTAGGAGCTATTTATGAGAATTTGGTTTTCTTGAAAATTAAAAGAGAACATCCACGATATTTAAAGAAGAAGGGTATTGAAATAGATTTCAAGATGAAAGATACTTTGATTGAGGCAAAATATAAAAAAGAAATAGAAAAAAAACAAAAAGAACTTTTTGATAGTGTTAGGGTTAAAAACAAAATTATTGCAGAGGGAGTTGACTTTTTTGGATAGCAACAACAAGAAAATAAAAAAGAAAGGAGTTGTTAAATTGAAGAAAGTCGGTAAGAAAAAAATTAAGAAAAATCCATAAAAGAAATAAAAGAAAAATAATCTCTCATAAATAAAGGAAAAATGAAGCTCCCAGCCGACCCAGAGGGTCGGGGTATCTTTAAGCGAAATCGAGCAACTTAAGTTGCTCTTTGCTCCTTCCTTGTTCAAGAACATATTTTTTTATTTTTTCTAATCCTCCGAACTCACTAACTGTATCTATGTGCCCACCCACACTCCAAAAACTTCCACCCCATAAAAATTCTTTAATTTCTGGATAGTCCTTAAAAATTTGTTTCGCACTTATGCTTTTTATTGTTCCCATAATTTGACTTGGAGAAAATCTTGGAGCAGCACCGAGAACGACGTGAAAATGATCTTCTTCAACTCCTATTGCATCAAATTTGAACCAATATCTCTCACCAATACCTTCCATAATTTTCTTGAAATATTCTAATGGAACTTTTTTTAGCAACATCTGTTTTCTATATTTAACAACAAAAACCATATGATAACGTATTCTATAAGTACAATGACAAGCATGCTCAACTTCCATAAAAAAATCTGAACATCTAGTTACTTAAGCTTTTATCCCAGCCGACCCAGAGGGTCGGGGTATTGAAAAAAATAAAAATTCACAATCATAGAAGATTATCATACTTTAATAGATTAAAGAATTAATTTATACGCAAAGCCTGTGCTTGAAGCTTTGTTCGGAGTAACATAAATTTCAAAAATATAAGTGGTAGTTGCAGAGGCAACCACTTTGAAAAAAGAAACAAAGATAGAAACCTTAAAGGTTTATTAAAAAAACTAAATCATCCTCGCTATCTCCACATATAACTATTTTTACTATATTTGTTAAATTTTCTAAAGTATCTAAATTTTTCTATTTGTGACCATTATATAACCGGATATTAATTATCTTCTATAAGCTTCGTCATGATGCCCAAAGAAAATAAATATAACTGTTTTTGTGTTTTCATCAATTTCAAACTTCAAGACAAAACTTTTCATAATATGAGCTCTTCTTTCTCCTGCTAAATCATATTTTAAAGATTTGTAATGTTGCGGATTTTCAAGAATCTCTTCAATTTTATTCATTACTATTATATACATCTTTTTATCTTTCTTAAACAGCTTATTCAACTCTTTTTGTAAAGACGGAATAATTTCATAGTTATACATTTTGTTCAACAATCTTTCTTAATTCAGTGATATTCTTAAATTTAATACCTTTTTCTTTTTTTCTTCTTTCTAATTCTTTCTTAAACTCGTCTTTGAGAGGCAATTCATCAACAGGATGCCAGTCAATTCTCTCACAAAATTTCCATTCTTCATCACTTATGCTCCCAGTTTTTATATAATCCTCAAATATCAATTTTTTCATTGCTTCCTCTCTAGCTATTTCACTCCAATTTACCCACAAAAACTCTTTTAACTGATTTTTAAATTCTTCAGATACAGATAAAGTTAAACTAGCCATTTTAAATCCTACCGGCATTTTTTAATTCTTCAAATTTGCTTAATTCCCTAATTCTTTGCTCAAATCGTTTTTTCAAATACTCTGCCCAGTTTATCTCTGGATGTTTGTCTATCTTTCTCTTCAAATCTTCAGGTATCGAAATTGTAAAAGTGGCCATTTTGTTTTATTACTATTTTTAGTATAAACACTATAATTTGTTTATATATTTAAACTTTTCTATTCTTAAAAATCTCCTGTCAAAAAAATTAAAAAAAAGAATTAATTATCTCCAGAACCGCCGCCAACGCCACCGGTTCCTCCTTCTCCACCAGGCACAGGAGTGCAGGCAATTGATTGGATTATGTGATCGCCCTTCTTTGTCGAGCAGGACCATCCTTCCTTACTACTTGGATAAGGCCTACATACTCCGGGTTCAACTAACTCCCCATTCTCTACTTTATATACACAATGTTCTCCACCAGTAAAATGTTCACATTGGGTAACAACGCACGGACCTCCTGTATTCATTGGACTTATAGTTACCTGACATTCAGCTGCAAGACATATCGCTGTTTCTTCCAGAATTTTAGTATTGCATTCATTAATTTTTTCTCGAAGTCTAGCTTCGCAATCTGCTAATGCCTTTTCCTTTGCTTTTTCAAAAGACCCTTGAGGACCACTAAAACCACCATCAAGATAAGTACGACACCCCTCCACATCAGGACAGGAATTATCATCTTCTTCCAGGTTTTGATTTCCTCCGGGAGAAAGTTGTGAAGAAGAAGACTCTGAGGAGAATTTATTAGAAATAGAACCCAAAACAATCACAACACCGAGAACTAATATGGCAACCAAAACCCAACTCTTTTTTTCCATTGAGAATAATAATAATAATATATAAATGTTTCGTTGGAAATTTTTTATTATCAAGATTAGATAAAAAATTAATTATCTCCGAGGCAATTCCTTGAAGAAATCTGTAAAATTAGTTTTTCCAACGGAAAAATCCAAAAATTAGCTTCTTCTTAAACTTCCGCTAATTCTTTTAGCATAACTTTTTGTTGAGCTTTCTATTTTTTCCTCTGGCTTAATGCCTTTTACTTTTTTACTTTTTTTATAAAAATAATATCCAACTCCCCCCAAGATTAAGAAAAGAATTATCCCGCCCCACGTTTTTGCTGAGCCTGAACCAGATTCTTCTGAAACTTCACAGGTTCCAAGACAGCAATAAACTCTTCCCTGAGCAAATGTTGCATCGCCGTTGCAGGTTTCATCATTTGAGCAGGACGCCCCGCCCAGCTCTTCACAGGATTCATCAGAAATGGTAAAGTTATCAAGGTCACTTCCTTCTTCCAAGACAAATAAACTTAACGGGATTATTAATGTGAAATCTTCTTCACCATTATTATATTTTATTTTTATTTCTCCTTCAAAATGCCCCGGATTTTCAGGACTAAAAATTAATGTTAAGTTGACTATCCCCCGGGGAGCAATTGAGTCAATCTCTTCAATCTCTAAAAAATCTAAATCCGTCGAGAAAACAATGTTAGTCAAATTAAAATCCCCGAAATTATAGAGGAGGAATTTTTTTGTTTCACTTTCTCCGGCTATTAAATTTGTTGAAATTTGTTGAGTTTGTGGCTTTAAATCCTGCAGGCCATCAACCTGTTCTATTGAATCGTTGGCAGATAAATAAATTATTGGAATGGAGAAATCCTTGTATGTTGAGACATTGAAAAACGAGAAAACCTCTTTAGGATTAAGAGCGAATGTTTTTGATTCAAATGGCCCTAAAATTATTTCGGTTTCATTATATATTAGATTTAATTCCCGTGAATTTTTGTTTGTTAATTTTATTTCCGGCTCATCAAAAACCTTAAAGGAAAATCCCGGCTTAATTGACATGATTTCTGTGTATGTTTCATTTGTTTCCTCATCGAATAAGAAGTCTTTTTGGATTGAAATAATTTTTTCAATTGTTGAAGAGCCTAATGTATCGCCTTCCTTATATAAGATATTCGAGATTTTTATTGTGAAATTTCCTTCTTTTTCTGCGTAGGCGTAAAAATAGTGTTTTCCTTCAAAAAATGTTATATCATATTCAAAGAAAACTTCTTTTCTTCCTTCAAAAAATGTTATGTCGTGGTTTTCAATTTCTTTAGAAAATTCCCCAGAGGTTATTATTTCTCCGATTATGGTTTCTCCCGGCTGTATATTTTCATGCTGAAGAATAAGCTCTGGTGAGGCTTGAACTGAATAAGAGAAAATGATGATGGACAGGAATATTATTGGGAACCTCATTTTATTAAAATAGGGATAATGTATTAATAAAGTTTACTTAATGGGTGCATTTTTGCAGGATTCTGACATCAAAGAATAAAGTGCCAAGGCAAATTACGTCATCTTTGTGATGACAAATTTTATACAAGACATGATTTATAATCTCCCTATAATGGGCATGCTTAGGCAACTTACCCAATCTATTTAACTGATTGTCAAATTAATAATGAACATTAAATTTCTGTTCTAAAAGAACCGCTATACTTGCAATCTCCTCGTGAACGAACATACCTAGGCAGCTTATCTAATATATTTAACTGATTGTCAAATTAATAATGAACATTAAATTTCTGTTCTAAAAGAACAGCTATACTGTTTTATAAACCGCTCATGCAACAAAGCTTCAAAAACTAAAAATATATAACCTGAAGAATTGTATACATCTTATGAAAAATAGGGGTGCGCAGATTACAATATTTGTGATAGTTGGATTTTTAATTGTTTTGTTGGTCATCTTAGCGTTTGTATTCAGGCAAACTATTCAGACCGAAAGCCCTTCTGATTTGGGACCTCGGGAATTTATCCGCGGATGTGTTGAGGATTCTGTGGAAGAATCTGTTTTGAAGATATTGGATGGCGGCGGAAAAATAATCCCGGATAAAACAATTTTTTATCAGGGGGCGGAATATAACTATCTCTGTTATCAGGGGGATTATTATCTCAGCTGTTATAATCTTTATCCGGATTTGACAGGAATAGTTGAGGAAGAAATATACCTGGACACCAAAGATTCTGTTCAGAAATGTTTCGATTTGATGAGGGAAGATTTTGAAGACAGAAATTACGATGTTGATGGGGGAGCGAGTGATTATTCAATAAAATTGCTTCCGGGAAAAATAAGGATAAATTTGAAAAAAGATATTTCTATTTCAAAGGGAGAGACCAGCATGAGATTTAATAATTTTGATAGTGAGGTTTTATCTCCCTTGAATGAATTAGTTGGAATCGCGAGAGAAATTGTTAATGACGAGGCGGCTTACTGTAATTTTGAATATGTTGGTTATATGATTTTGCATCCTGAATACGACCTGATGAGGACGAGTTATAAAGATAGTAGAATTTACAATGTTAAGGACAGAAATTCAGGATATGATTTTAAATTTGCAGTAAGGAGTTGCGCATTTCCGGCGGGATTATGAAATTAAATAATAAAAAACTGCTTTCGAGTTTTGAATTGCTTTTAATGACAATTTCAATTTTTGCAGTTTCATATTTAATTCATGAATCAGATGTCTTCTTTGATGAGGGAAAATATTATTCCAAGGATAAAAAATCTTTTAATGTTTTTGAAAAAATTGCTTTTAGTTTAATTAAGAAAATTAAAGCGCCGGTTTTTTCGTTGGTTTCTGCCGTTGGAAATGATGGATGCTGCTCTCTTGCAAACGACGGGACGCAGTGTGTTACTTCATCTCCTGAAAATTGTGCAGATGGCGCTTCTTTTTCGGAATACACTCTCTGTGAATCGACAACTTTTTGCAATAGAGGATGCTGTTATGATGAGGCCTCTGGGGTTTATGATGAAGGAGTTATTCAATCTGAATGTAACCTTGATTGGACTCCTGACCCAAGCTGCAATCTGCCCGGAGCAAATAAAGGATGTTGTGTCATGGAAGATTCTGTTCGATTTGAAACTTATGGTCAATGCCTGATTAGTTCTGAAGAATATGGAATAGGAGAAGTTGATTGGAGAAATGATTTGGGCGAAGCTGAATGCATTGTTCTTCCTTATTTGCAAGAAAAGGGGGCTTGTGTCTTAAATGGAGGAGATTGCAAGTTTGTAACAAACGAAGATTGCAATGGCCTCGGTGGGGATTTTAATTTAAATGTTTTATGCACTTCAAGTTCTCTTGATACTTTTTGCGAGCCGACGGAAGAAACAGCCTGCATTGACGGAAAATATGGCGTCTTTTTTGTTGATTCCTGCGGAAATACCGCGAATATTTACGATTCTTCCAAGGTTAATGACTTATCTTACTGGAATAATGTTATTTCCGAAGGAGATTCCTGTGGAGAGAACTCCCAAACAGGAAATGCTAATTCAAAATCCTGTGGAAATTGCAACTTATTTGCCGGGGGGATTTGCTCCTCCGCTTTTAAAGATGGATTTGCTCCGGATTATGGAGATAACTATTGCAGGGAGGTTTCTTGTGAATTTGAAGGAGCCGAATATGAAAATGGGGAATCATGGTGCGTTTACGACGGAGCAATTGGAAATGGTGATGACGTTGTTGGCTCCCGCCACTGGAAATATGTTTGCAATCAGGGAAGAATTGACGTCGAGGCATGTCAGGATTATAGAAACGACGTTTGTCTTCAATCAAATACTGAAGTTAATGGAGACATTGTATTTAGAAATGCTAATTGTGCTGTTAATAATTGGAGGCAATGCGTCGCTCTTAATACCGAAGAGGATGGAATTGAGCAATGCGAAGACACAATTGGATGCAGAATTGAAAGAGTTGAAATTGGAGAGCAGTTTAAGTTTGATGCCTGCACCCCAAAGTATCCTGCGGGATTTGATTTGAGAGAGGACAGGTCGCAGGGAACCTCGCTGATGACGTGCGGACTCGCGACGCAAACTTGTACCGTCGTTAGAGAGCCAAAATTCTTCGGAGGATGCAAGATAAATACTAATGGAGATTGCCTCAGTCCTGAATTCGGAGAAAAAATGAATAATCTTTGCAGGAAACTTGGAGATTGCGGGGGAGAAGCTAATATTGCCGGAAAGTTTGAAAGGAACTATAAAATCAGGGGAGCTCCAGACTTAGATTCCATGTATGTTGGATTATTAAAAGCTCTTGCGAATCCTGTAGAAGGGCAATATGCCGAAGTAGATGAAGCATATGGAGATTATCTGGAAGCAATGGGACTTATTGGGGGAGTTGGCGAAGGAGATAATGCACTAATAAATTCCTTATCCGCAACTTCTCTTGGAATTGGCGGAATTGCTTACGCTACTGAAGTTGGGATGTTAATAAATATAGTCGGATGGAGTGGACTTCATACAGGATTGATTACAATTCCGGCAGCCAGTGTTGGAAGTGTTCTCCCATTTGCAAGTGCGGCACTTGGCGCCGCTATCGGATTTCAGGTTGGACTCTACATTGCCGGACAGCTGGGGCTTAGCCCTGTGGGAACTTTGATGATGTCCGTCGGGGGCTCTTTTGTTGGAGCGACTTTAGGATTAAAACTTCTTGGGAATGCAATATTTGAGGGATTAACACTTTGGTTCTTCTGGATTGGAATTGGCTTAATGCTTCTTTCATTATTTTTTGGGGGTTCGGATTGCGACCCTATTGAAGTTGAGTTTGAATGTAAAGTCTGGCAGCCGCCCCGGGGAGGAGATGATTGTGAATTATGCAACGGCGACCCATTGAAACCCTGCTCAAAATATCGTTGTCAAAGTTTGGGTGCGACTTGTGAATTTATAGATTACGGGCAAGAAGCCGATTCTTACGATATCTGTTATGATGCAGGTGTTAATGATGTCAATCCTCCTTTAATAAGCCCCCAACTTGGAGCAATCTCTTCGACAGAAATGTACTCGGATATAACTAACAATGGATTTAGCATTGCTTCTCTGGACGGCGGTTGTGTTGAAGCGAACAATCCCCTAACTTTTGGAATTAGTACTGATGAACTCGCTATTTGCAGATTCAGTTTGGAAGAGAAAACATTTGATGAAATGGATTTTGATATAAGCAATAATTTTTTTCTATACAATCATACAACCAATTTTATGGTTCCTGATTTAAGCCACGGACAAAGTCAGGGAACTGCATGGAGCGGAGAGCTGGACCTTTATGTAAAATGCCAGGACCCAAACGGACATGAAACTCCTAATTTTTATGTTATTGAAATGTGCGCAAATCAGGGACAAGATGTCACGCCCCCAAGAATATTGGCAACAAATCCGGTTTCTAATTCTATGGTCAGTTTTGATTCCACTCAAAAAGAAGTTAAAATAATTACTAACGAGCTTTCAACCTGCAGGTGGAGTGAAACCCCGAACAAAGATTATTATTCTATGACTAACCAGATGAGCTGCAATGATATCTTCGGTCATCCGTCGTCTATTTTTGGGTATGGGTGTTCTGCTAATTTATCTGTGAGCGAAGGAACTACGACAAATTACATCAGGTGTGCTGACCAGCCGTGGTATGAGGGAACTGTAAACGAAAGTATGAGAAACCCCAACACCGAGGATACGCCGTATACTTTGAAAAAACCGGAGAAAAAAATAGAAATATATGGAATTCAGCCATTTAATGATATTGAAGTTGTGACCGAGTTTGCCTCAGTTGATTTGAAAGTTCAAACTTCCGGCGGTGGAGAGTATCATCAATGCTATTATTCTTTTTCAGGTTATGAAAATATGATTGAATTTTATGAAACAGGAATTACTAAAACTCATGTCCAGCCATTAAATTTGCCAGCGAATGAATATGAGATATTTGTTTGGTGCAAGGATGAAACGCGGGATTCTGCCGAAGGTTCGACTTCTTTTGAAATCATATATGATGACTCGATTCCAATAGTTTCCAGAATTTGGAATTCATTAGGAAAAACTTACATCATTACTGATTCCACAGCGGAATGCAGATATTCTGCAAACAGCTGCAATTTTGGTTTTGGAGCAGGAGAATTAATGACTAAAATTGGAAATACGCATTCTTTAAATTCTGTTTCCGGAAAAGAATATTTCGTGAAATGCAAAGATGTTAATGGAAATATTCCCAATGGATGCTCGGTTAATTTCGTGGCTGTCTGATTATTATGCTGTGTCAAATTTACTCAACATTTCTTTGGGAGTGAGTACTTCTACAGAAGTTTTAGAGAGTAACCTTTTCAATACTTTGTCTCCTGAAAAAATAGGACAATTTAATTCCAATGCAAGTTCCAAATACGGCACATCTTTTAAATGTTCGGACAATATCTCTTCTGATTCTGAAAGATGTCCTGAAAATTCTGATTCGGAAACAAAAGTTATCTGTTCTAATACAAATTCAAAGACCTCATCAAATCCTTCTTTAGGTAACTTGGACCTTTCAGAAAATCCTTTTTTATGCTTATTTAATTCTTCTATTAAAAACTCTGGAGCAACAAAATCAAATTTATTGAATATGGAGTTAAACTCAAAGACCTTTAATGAATTACCTTTACCTAACAGAGAAGAAAGGACAACATTAACATCAACCACTATTTTCATGACTCATCTTTTCAAGTATCTTCTTGATAATGATTCATTTATTTTATCAGAGAATTCTTCAACATCTTTTTTGGTCAGCTTAGATTTAGAGACAATTTTTTGTAAGCGGGCAATTTTATCTAATTTAGATTTAATTAACTTGCTTGCTAATATAGACCATTCTATGCTTGGCACTTCTTTGACAAATTCCACTTCACGCGGTATTTTAATCCTTATTTCTCCCATAAGCAAAGGAAGCCCAAACGAGATATATAAATATTTTGGTTATGAAGATAATGAAAACAATAATCATCCTTATTTGGTTATATCATCTTTATTTTCTATTTCTATTACTAAATTTCTCAATGCTTTAGACAAAGCTGACTTAAGTCCATCCTTATACAACTTAATAACTAAACTATGGAGGTTCGAATAATGAGGAGGCAGAGATTGGTTACTTCGTTGATCTTGTTAGTACTGCTACTTTTGGCCGTCGGATATATTGTCTTTGACAAATATGCTGAAATGAAGCAGAGAAGCGAACTTAACACTTTTCAGAGAGGTGCTCAGTATGGTTATGAACAGGGAATTCTGGCGGTTATTCAGCAGGCAGTAACCTGTCAGCAGGTTCCTCTGATTGTTGGAAACCAGACAATTAACATAATTGCTGTTGATTGCATTAAATAGAATCAATAAAAGAAAAGAGAAAAAGATGAGACTGGAAAAAAAGTTAGTTAAACATAGATTTGCCATGATTTCATTAGTCCTGCTTTCTTTTTTTCTACCATTTGCTTATGCCGGAGCTTACGGAGCCGGAGCTTACAGTGCGGGAGATTATGGCGTTGGAGAAGTTCCTACAACAACAAGCGGAAGCTCATCAGGAGAGGGAGGAGAGGGCTTAAGACATCCGGAACCTGCGCCAGCAGAGTGCTACTTTGATATAGATTGCAAAGAAGGGGAATATTGCTCCGGAGGAAAGTGTTATGAACCCAAATGCAGTTCAGACAGCGAATGCAATCAGAAGGAAGGGGAAGTCTGCTTAAACATGCAATGTGTAAAACTATTTGACATTAAAATAACAGAATTTGAATCAAAAGTTGAGCTTGGCTCTGATTTTGAATTCAGCTATCTTATCAAAGGGATGGCAAACATAAGCGGCGATGTTGAAGTCCATTTCTGGATTGAAAAAGATGATGAGATAGTAACTTCAGGGCATGATACTATTTTCATAGGAAACTACGAAGAAAAAACAGAAAAAACCAAATTATACATGCCGACAAATGTTAATTCAGGAGTCTATACTTTTTTTGTCCAATTAATTCACAAAAACTATCAAGCAAACTCGCACAGGACTATTGAAATATTTGTTGACAAAGAAGGAGTTGCAACAATAATAGGCCTGGCTGAAAAAGAAGCCGGATACTGGATTTATATTTTAACAGGCATTGCTGTCCTGCTGGTCCTAGCTGTCTTCCTGATTGAGAGAAAAAGGTCATTAAAGGGCTGGATAAAGAAGCATAAATTTAGTCTTTCACTCGCCTTAATATTTTTGGTCGGAGGAATTCTGACTTATACACTCATGCCGGGAACCTTTCCTAAAACTTACTTCAGTAAATTTTTATACGACTCCATTTATTTTATAAAGAGAAATGTTTTCTATGCCGGTTTGGCTGTTAGTTTGCTAATTATACTTGCAGGAGCTGTTCTGTTAAAAAAACAGATTAAAAGAATAAAATATGCAAAAATCAAAAAAGAGAAAATAAAAAAGACAAAAGAAAAACCAAATAGACGGCTTTTTTGGATGTTTTTCTTTTTCGGAGTTCTAATCATCGCGGTCATTCTTTATTTTAAAGGAGTCCGTATTGCTTCTCTGCCTGTCAGAGAGTTTTTATATATCATTTTCCAAAAGCTCAGAGAAAATCTCTATTATGTACTTGGAGTATCCGGCGGGCTTATTCTTCTGATTGCTTTATTAATCATAATTTTTAAACTTAAGAAGATTAAGAAGAAACCGCGCAGAAATCAGCTAAAAAAACAGAACATCTAAGAGAATGGCTTGTTTATTTATTAAAAGAATTTATAAATAAGTAAGTATAAGGTTTATCATGGAAAAAAGAGCGCAGGTTACATTATTCATCATCGTTGGAATATTAATTGTTTCTGTGGTTTTGGTTTTCTTTTTTGTTGTTGG
>Ga0210057_1002663_pt1 | contig 25335 bp, 26 predicted proteins | sample CryGeyCG2114_010_2_FD_183968 | JGI IMG/M metagenome (GOLD analysis project Ga0210057, IMG submission 183968) | Groundwater microbial communities from aquifer - Crystal Geyser CG10_big_fil_rev_8/21/14_0.10 (SPAdes) (version 2) | ecosystem: Environmental > Aquatic > Deep subsurface > Groundwater ...
CTTCTCTCCTCGCTTGATAGCTTCCTTTTCCTTCGGTTTTCAGCCGAAGAGTCTCGAGGAGACTCTTTTTTGTGAATTTCATCTCCTCATTTATTTTGTCGTTAAGAACTAATTTTCGGATACCACATAGATACACCAAAACCACAACTTTTTAAACCTCCTCCTTGCTGATTATATTATGTTAGACAAACTTTCAAACACACTAAGAAAAACAACAGACAAGATAGCTAATGCTGTATTCCTTGACAAAAACCTTGTAGATTCAATAGTAAAAGACTTGCAAAGAGCACTAATCGAAGCAGACGTAAACGTTTCTCTCGTTTTATCTCTAACTGAAAAAATAAAAACCGCTGCTTTCAATGAACGTATCAAAGGAATTGAAAAAAAAGAACACATAATCAAACTCCTCCATGATGAACTAATTTCAATCTTAGGTAAGAAACGCGATATTACTCTATCCAAAAAAAACATCTTCATGTTTGTCGGTCTTTACGGAGCAGGAAAAACAACAACAATTTCAAAAGTAGCATCTTATTATGCGAAAAGAGGACACAAAGTCTGTGCTATCGGTCTTGACGTTCATCGTCCAGCTGCCCCAGAACAACTTCTTCAAGCTTGTCAAAAAGTGCATGTTCCAGTTTTCATCTCTCCAGAAGAAAAAGACCCAAAAAAAATCTACAACAAATTCAAAGAAGAACTGAAATCATACGATTTAATTTTAGTAGACACTGCTGGACGTGATGCATTATCAAAAGACTTAATTTCTGAGTTAAAAGATTTACACAAACTAATCAAACCAACCGAAACTTTCTTAGTCATGCCTGCAGACATCGGCCAATCTGCGAAAGCGCAAGCACAAGAATTCAAATCTTCAGCTTCTGTTTCAGGAGTCATAATAACTCGTATGGACTCTACAGCGAAAGCAGGAGGTGCACTAACGGCCTGTGCAGAAGTAAAAGCCCCGGTAATATTTATAGGAACTGGAGAAAAACCACAAGATTTAGAAACGTTCAACCCAGAATCTTTTCTTTCCAGACTTCTCGGCCTTGGAGACTTATCTTCACTAATAGAAAAAGTTCATTCCGCACTCTCCCCAGAACAAATAGAAGAACAACAATCTAGGTTATCAGAAGGAAAACTCACAATGCACGATCTAATCCAACAAGTAGAAACGATGTCTTCCATGGGAGGCATGAGCAAATTAACTTCTATGATTCCTGGATTTGGAAAAGCAAAAGAAAAAATCTCTGATGAACAGTTAGAAACCCAAGAACAAAAAATAAAAAATTACAAAAACATTTACAACTCCATGACTCCAACTGAGCGAGATAATCCAGAAATCCTTGAAAAACAAACTTCAAGAATCCAAAGGATTGCACACGGCTCCGGAACAAGCACAAGTCAAGTCCGTTCCCTCCTCAAACAATACAAAATGCTCTCTGAATTAATCAAATCTCAATCATCACTCTCTTCAGGTAATCTCGATCAAAAAACAATGATGAAACTCGCAAAAAAATTCGGTAAAAAAATGAAATTCTAGTCTTAATTTTCCACAATAATTAACTCATCCTTAAAATCTAAATATCCTTTCTTCTGGTATTCATTTATCTTTTTCAAAAATTTAGAAGCCTCTTTTTTGTTAGGAAATTTATCAGTATTGTGAATAAATTTATAAAAATTTCCTAAATCATAAAAATTACTATTGGATAAAATATCCTTAACAAACATCCTCATCTTAAATCTAATAACCTTAACCTTCAAACCCTTAGATTCATAATAATCTTTCATATATTTTGAATAATTAAATGAAGGGTAAACTTGTTTAAGCATAATATTGTAATGATCACTTTCTTCTGGAAGGGTGAGAACAAGAAATCTTCCTCCCTTCTTTACTAAAGACATTGCATTATCTAATTGTTTTCTATAATCATTTTCGCTATCTGCCCAATAGTAGTTTGTATGGGATGTAAAAACAGAATCATATTTCTTATCATTATTAAAATCTTTGAGGGTTTTATTAAAAGCCTCTCCAACACTATTTTCAAATTTCAGAAAAGTAACTGCCGACTTAAGCGCATCCTCATCAGGTTCTAACAAATCGCAAACATAATCAGAGTTTAACCTATCAAGTATCTGTTTAGTCGTATGCCCCTCACCACATCCAATATCTAAAAATCCTCTGCCTTTGAATTCCTTAGAGACCATTTCAATTATGTCAAACCAATCTTCAACGAAGGTTCTCAGATAGATGTTCCCATAAACTCCTTCAATTTTTCTATCTCCCCAAAAAACCCATTCAGTCATCTTTCTCTAAAGAAGTCAAGTTTTATAAAGCTTTTTTGTAGTTTAATTTCGTGACATCAAAAACAATCCAACAAGGAGCAGAAGCAATCATTTCCCTAAACGAAAAAGACCAAATTGAAAAAAACAGACTCTCCAAATCATATCGTCTGCCTTTGTTAGACAAAAAAATAAGAAAACAAAGAACAAAATCAGAAGCAAAGATACTTCGAAAATCTGCGTCTCTCATCCCAGTTCCAAAACTTATCAAAACCTCCGAATCTGACTTAATAATGGAACATATAGAAGGAAAAAAGCTCTCCGAACATCTTGACTCTCTCCCAAATGCATCTAGTGTTTGCAAAACAATAGGCAAACAAATTGCTCTTCTACATGACGCTGGAATAATCCATGGAGATTTAACAACTTCAAATATGATTCTTCAATCAAAAACAAACAAACTCTACTTTATTGACTTCGGCCTTTCTTTCATCTCTCGTAAAGAGGAAGACAAAGCAGTCGATTTACATTTAATCAAACAAGCCCTTGAAGCAAAACACTTCAAACACTTCGAACAATTCTTCTCTGAAGTCCTAGAAGGATACAAATCTACTTCTTCTGCTCCAGAAAAAGTTTTAAAAAGGCTTGAAAAAGTTGAATTACGAGGACGCTACAAAAAGCAATACTAAAATGCCAACAGCAATAAACCCTTATCTCTCAATTCCAAATGCAGAATTTAGAAGAATAATCTCAGATGGAAATGGAGGTTTTAAAGTTCTAAAACCGAATCAACATTATGATGGAGCAAATAATGATAAACTTTGGCATAATAATGGAAAAAGATACACTCCAAGAGGCCTTAACGCTCTCAAAAGACAAAACCAAAAAAAATTCTATTTCTTCGGAAGCGATGACATAGACATAACAGACCCATCTTTACTAGAAGCTCTTGTTGCAGAATCAGCAAACACCCCCAATAATACGTAATAGCTTAGCTTTCTGAAGCTCCGACGATAAAAATAAGCCCATTTTTTACTAATTTTTTTTGCTTATCGACGATAACTACTTCATAAAGCTAAGTAGATACAATAATACTAAACCTTTTTAAACCAATTCCTTATATTATCCCTATAGCCCTGTAGTGTAGTTGGTCAAGCACACGAGGTTTTGGTCCTCGGGACTCAGGTTCGAATCCTGACAGGGCTATTTCTTGATTCGAATGGTTCGAATACTTCAACTAAATGTTTGTATATAAACTATAGAGAGTTTTGAATAACCCCTAAATCTTCAAAACTCTCTAAGAAGGACTTTGAAAAAGAAGGGGTTATTCAAAGTCCTCTATAGAATCTTTTGTTTATGCCAAGATACTTGACAGAAAACTCCACACTTAAGTGTGGAGTTGTATCTTGGACATCCAGAAGTTTCAGACCAATGGAAAAACTTCTTGATATACAACTGGTGGAATTTACGAAGTAAATTCTAACTTGTGAAGTTCCCACGGAACTTGTTCTGCGCGGACCACGTAAGACCATTTCCTTTCACTTTTCATTTTCCAAAACACTTCGCAACGCACCCAATGGAAACCCTAATCTTTCTGAAGCCAAATAAGCATCTTCAAAACTCTCTCCCTTCACAGTCATTCTATCTACAACACATCCAGACATTTTGTTTCTATTAATGTGGTAATCAATTACAACTACTCTTTTTAATCCTTCAAATTCATAACTAAAAAGAAAATCAATTTCACATTTTCCTTTAACATATCCAACAGCCTCATTAAAACTTGGAACTTTCCCTCTAACACCTTCATAATGGCAATGAGAAATAACTCCCTCCTCAAAAACTCTCCTTAATGCAGAAAAAAATAAATCTCTATCAATTAAATGCCGTCTTTCCGAATCAGATTGGCCAATATTTCTTTCATTTAACGGATTAGTAATCCAAGTAATCCCGCTAACTTTTTTAGGAACGATATCCTCTAAATTATCCATCTTTTTATTCCTCAAAAACAAAACAACAAGAAACAAAAGTCAGCCCTTAATAAAAATGATTATTCTCCATCATTACTTTTCTTCAACATCTTTCTTCTCAGCACTCTTCTTTTCATCTTTCTTCTCAGAATCTTTCTTCTCAGCACTCTTCTTTTCATCTTTCTTCTCAGCACTCTTCTTTTCATCTTTCTTCTCGGTCTTCTCTTCTACTTCCTCAGCGTTTTCTTCAGCTTCCTCTGAACCTTCCTCAGCACTTTTCTCACCAAGAACTTCAAAAACTCTTATTTCACTCATAGCAAGAGGATAAATTTTTTTCAACTTAACGCTCATTCCTTTCTGTAACTTATTAGATAAAATTTCTTCAAAAATTTCATCAGTTGTTCTTGTCTTCATATGCCCCTCTAAAAATCTTCTTGCCTCATTCCTCAAAGCATTTCTAACAGCTCTTGAAACTCTATTTCTAGTAATCAAAAATGGTTTAACTCTTACTTCTTTATTCCTAGCATTAATCTTAAATGAATCTTCAACATAATCTGTTCCTCTTCTAACAACTCTTCTTATATATCCCTGAACAAGTCTTGCCTCAAAAGGAATGCCATTTAATACCTTGCCATCTAAAAAAATCTTAAACTTCAAAACTAAACTTTTTCCTCTTAAACTTCTAGTCAAATCAATAGAAACAGTCTTCCCAACTAATTCTTCTTCAGAAGCAGCATACAAACTTACATTAGCACTTGTCAAAGGAACAGAAACATCAAAAAATCTCTTCTTAATATTCTTCTTACTCTTTATCTTTATCTTCATTTCTTCTACCGGTTTTTTTTGTTTATCTGCTGCCATTTTACTTTGCCACTTTCTCCCCTATTTCGATTCTTCCTGTTCTAATTGCCTTTTTAATTCCTTTCATCTTGCCACACACAGAACACTTATATGTAATACTAATTCTTCTTGTTGTCTTTGTCTTTCTCTTCCAAGATTTAATTGCTGGTTTAGAGAACCTTCCTTGGTTTCCAGGCCCAACTTTCAAACCTCTACTCTGCACTCTTGAAGTACTCCACCTAGACAAAGGATGGGCACTGGACCTAGAACTCTGTTTAGCAGTACCAATTTTCTGCTTCGTGTGCTTCCTACATGTCGGGCAATATCTTCTAGTTTCTTTAGGTAACTTCATAATGATTTTCCATATGAGCTATGAAGCTCAAAATTTTCGTAATTTTGTTGTTTCATCTTTCTCATTCTCCAGTTCATCTAATATGGACCATATTAAGGTCACAAAATCAAGCTCCCCAGAAACCGACCAGTAAGGCTCTGGATCTTAACCTATTCATCTTCAGAATTTTCCCTATTTAAAACTTCTGATTATTCAAATCTCAGTCTAGACAGAAAGCTTTAAAACCTTAAACTTTGTTCCATGACTCTAAAGTTTGGGGGTAAAGATTGTTGGAAAAATCTTTATAAACCCTCCAATCCAAAACTTATTCATGACAACTCAAGAAATTATAGAGAAAGAAAATAAAGAAACGAAATGGGTAAAACTTTCCTCAAAGCAAATAGAATCTTTAATCGTAGACCTAGCAAAACAAGGCCAACACAATTCGCAAATAGGAATCGAACTTAGAGATAAACATGGAGTTCCAAAAGCAAAATCCCTTATAAACAAAAGAATTTCAAAAGTCCTTAAAGCCTCGGGAATAAAAACAAAAACAGAATCAGACTTCATAGCAGAAAAAATAGAAAGAATAAAAAAACATAAAGAAAAAAACAAGCAGGATCATACTGCTTCAAAGGCCCTAACAAAAAAACTTTGGGCACTTAAAAAAAGATCCGAATAGTCTTAAATTTCAGTTTAAAGAGAGAAAATAATGCAAGAATCTATAAACAGAGCAGTTGAGAAACTTTTGTCTATCTCGAAAGATGTTCCAATCAAAGTCATCTCCCATTTTGATACTGATGGAATAACCTCTGCCGCAATCTTTTCAAGAGCATTACAACGCGCAGGATTTAAATTCTCTCTTCAAATCTTAAAATCTCTAGACACAAAATTCATAGAATCTCTCATAGATACAAATCCTATAATTTTTTTAGATCTTGCTTCAAACTCTCTTTCTGATTTAGCAAAAAAATCCTGTCCAATATTTATCCTAGACCATCACGAAATAATCCAAGCTCTCCCTCCAAATGTAACTCTTGTAAATCCAACCCTCTCAAACAGACAAATCTGCAGTGCAGCAATTTGTTATTTATTCGCGAAAACTCTCTCTCCCCAAAACAAAGATCTTGCAACACTCGCAGTAATAGGAATGGTCGGAGATAATCATGAAAAGAACCTCTGTAAAGAATATGATGAAATATTGAAAGAATCTGAAACAACTATAAAAAAAGGATTATTACTCTATCCCTCAACGCGTCCCATAGACAGAGTTTTAGAATATGCGTCATCATTCTACATCCCCAACATAACAGGCTCATATTCTGGCGTCCTAGGATTATTAAGAGACGCAGGAATACAAAAATCAGGCTCCCAATATAAAGCCCTTTATGAACTATCTCAAGAAGAAATGTCAAATCTAGTATCAACAATAACATCATATCTTCCAGATAAGTCAAAAGCAGAAGAACTAATAGGAAATCTCTATCTAGTCAGATTCTTCAATAAACTAGAGGACGCAAGAGAACTCTCTGCTTTAATAAATTCCTGTAGTAGAATGGATCATCCAGAAACGGCCCTGGGATTCTGTTTAGGAAATAGTTCAATGAAAGAAAAAGCTGAAAAAACATACATAAATTATAAACAAAATCTCGTTTCCGCCCTAAAATTTGTAGAAGGAACAGAAAAAATTTCAGGAAAAGATTACACGATAATAAATGCACAAGACAAAGTAAAAGATACCATAATCGGTACCGTAGCGTCCATAATCTCTCATTCAAATACATATAATAAAGGAACAATAATAATTGCACTTGCATACAACAAAGACATGATAAAGGTCTCTGCAAGGATTTCCGGAAAATCGGAAAAGAATGTTCGCGAAGTTCTAAACCGTGTCGTAGTTCCTCTGGGAGGGGAAGTCGGAGGACATCCCAATGCTGCTGGATGCATAATCTCCAGAGAAAAAGAAGCCATTTTCATAGAAGAGCTACAAAAAACCTTAGAAATCGAATCCCTCAAAATACCTTAAACAAAAAGTCTTTTAAAGCAACATTATTCTCCTTTCATATGAATAAATCAATAGATAAAACAAAAAGCAAATTTCTGAAGATTTCCTGCCCTAGATGCTCAGAAGAACACATAATCTATGGAAAATCAACACTCAAAATCAAATGTAGAAAATGCAACAAGCTCTTAATAGAAACAAGCGGAGGAAAAATTCGAGTAAAAGCTCCAATAAAGAAAGTCCTATGATAATAAAAGAATCAGACCTAGTTTTATGCACAGTAAAAAAGATAGAAGGAACTACTGTTTTTGTAGAAATCTCCGATTCCGAAATGCCTGCATCAATAATGCTTCCAGAAGTTTCAGCAGGACGTATTAGAAATCTAAGAGATTTCGTCTCCCCTGGAAAAAAGATAGTCTGTAAAGTCTTAAAAGTGCATCCAGACAATTTAGAATTAACTCTGAGACGTGTAACTGCAAAAGAAAGAGATATTGTCCTAGAAAAAAACAAAAAAGCTTTAACTCTAAAGAAAATCGTTTCTACTCTCTCTTCCAATCCAGAAAAAATCCTAGAAAAAATTTCTGAATCCTACGAACTCTCAGATTTCTTAGAAGAAGCAAAAGAATCTCCTAAAATTCTAGATGAATTTTTCTCCAAGGAAGAAAGCAAAAAATTAGAAAAGATTCTCTCAGAAAAATCTACTTCCTTAAAAGAAATCAAAAAAACTTTCATTCTCAAATCCTCATCTCCTTCGGGTCTATCAGAAATAAAATCCATTCTTTCCCCTTACAATTCTCAAATTTCCTATCTGGGCTCATCTAAATTCTCTCTTCAAATTTCCTCTCCAACTTTCAAAGAAGCAGAATCCCAAGCTCTTCAAATTCTTGAAAAAATAGAGAAAGAAGCAAAAGTTCATTCTCTAACCTTTGAACTAAAAGACAAGAGATAATCCCATGCCGAACAAACTCAAATTCTATCTCGATAAAAAAACAAAAAACAAAGTCTACACCCTTAAAGAATCAATAGATAAAATTCCAACAAAATCGGCACATTACAAATTTCTTAAGCTTCCTTCAATAACAAACTCAAAAAATTAAAAGGGGATATCATCTTCAAAGACATCATCTTCAATAACATCATCTCTTGCCCCATTTCCATTTTCAACCCTTCCTAAAAAACAATATTCTTCTATTCTATCTCTTTCCAATATCCCATCAAAAAATCTCTTGTGCTCAAGATGCTCCACGCCTTTCAAGGCGTGGTTTGTCTCAGGCATCTTGACATTATAAACATTAAATTGAATTCCATCAACACAAGAAGAAACAACATTTGGGCCTCTCCCTTCAAAAGAAACAGATTCAAACATCTCTCTATGTTCCTTGCAATGTTCAGAACTACTTATAAAAGAACTGCTCTCCGGAAATCTTCTTGCCTTTCTAAGGACATCCCTAACAGAACTCTCTAGATCATTCAATGCACTTTCAAAACCCCCTCCAAATCCAACAATCTTTAGATCATAACAATAACAGACGTTTAATCCTGTAAAACCATCAAGATAACTCAGAATTGTATATTCCATCTTATAACATCAAATTACTTCTAAATCAGAAAAACAATGTGCCACCACACCTTTCAAGGTGTGGTTTGATTGGCACTTGTTTTTTGGATGTTCAAGATACAACTCCACACTTAAGTGTGGAGTTTTCTGTCAAGTATCTTGACATAAAGATTATTGCACTAAAGATTAAAACACCTTCTCCTGATTTTCTTTCAAAGCCATCTTCACAATCTCCATATCTTTCTCCCACTCACCTTTCAATGACTGATTATAAATTATAGCTGCCGGATGAAATAAGGGAATTAATTTTATCTTTAATCCTAAAAAATCAATAATTCTGGCCTTTCCGTGAATCTGTGTAATTCCTATTTGCTCCTTCATTTTTCCTACATCTCCTCCCGCAAGGAAGAACTTTGTTGCATAATTGCCCAAACTACATATAACTTTAGGATTTATCACTTTTATTTGCTCAACAAGCCATTTCCCATGTTCCTCAATCTCTTCTGGCAAGGGGCCTCTATTCTCCGGAGGTCTATACTTCAAGATATTAGCAATATAAACATCATTCAAAGACAAACCAACTTTTTCCAATAAACCATCAAGATTCTTCCCAGCCGCTCCAACAAATGGCTCTCCCAACTCATCCTCCTTAGCCCCTGGCGCCTCACCCACAAACATTATTTCACTTTCTTCGCTCCCTTTTCCAAAAACCAAATTTTTTGCTCCCTCTTTCAAACTCATTTCTGCTTCGGCACATTTTCTTTCAATCTCCTTAATTTCTTCCTTAATTACCATCTATCCATCTCACAACAATAAACTTTAAAACCTTTCCTTTCCAAAACCAAAAATGGAAAAAGAACGCACACTTGTTTTACTAAAGCCCGACACTGTAAAACGAGCCCTTGTAGGAAAAATTCTAACGCGTTTCGAAAAAGCCGGTCTGAAACCCATAGCAATGAAAATGGTTCAAGTTAATCGTAACTTTGCAGAACAACATTATTTTCTAGATGAGGCTTGGGCAAAAAATGTATACGAAAAAACAAAAAAGAAATATGATGAAGAAGGAAAAGAAATGCGTCACAAAGACCACATGTCTCTCGGGAAAGAAATACAATCTTGGAATATGAACTTTCTCCAAGAAGGCCCTGTTGTTGCAATAGTCCTTGAAAGCCATCACGCAGTCGAACTAGTAAGAAAACTAATCGGGGCTACAGAGCCTCGCTCAGCTCTTCCAGGAACAATTCGTTCAGACTTTGCTTCAACAGAATCTTACCCCCTCGGAGATAATATGCAAAGGGTAGTTAGAAATCTTGTCCATGCTTCAGATTCTGTAGAAAACGCAAAACGCGAAATCTCTCTCTGGTTTGCTCCAGAAGAAATTCACTCTTATAAAAACATACACGATCTTTCCACAGAACACTTAGAAAACAAAGAATAAAATGTCAAGAGAACAAATAGGAGCAGTTAGAAATCTTTACGAACAGCTACGCCATCTTTCTCAAAAAGCAGGAATTCCAGAATCAACTCCAAGATGCAGTGTTGCATAATTCTCAGAAGTCTTCACATTTCTTAATTTTCAATTAAATAATTCCAATTTCTCATCGGCATACCGCCTAATAACTTGGTATGCCCAGAATTTTCTCTTTGCTTCTAAGCACATATTCTCAACTTTGTGTGCTCTAACTCTCTCGCCATAAATTTTCTTTACAGCTGAGAAAATTCCTTCAGTACCTGTCCACCTCCTTCCATATTCATTTTGCTTAGCCCATTTTTTGTAGCCAAGTTTTTTATATTTTCTTACTTCGACACTTCTTTTCCATGATCCTTCCGCATCAGGATCTGCATTTTCCCTTATCTTTATTATCGGATCTATTAAATTCTGATCACAAAAATCAAATAATTCATTTTTATTAAATGATCCATCTCCAAAAAATTCATTTATTTTATTGCCTTCTTTAATTAATTCTTCCATATGTTTTTTGGCAATTATTGGTTCGGAATCTCCTTCACCTTCGATAGAAACTTCTATTTTTAACAAATCTTTATCATAAGGTTCAGCAGTAATAACAACTTTGATGAATTTTTTTCTGTTTCCCTTTCCGTATTTCTCCTCGAAATATTCTCCACCCATATTCATCTTAACTCCAGAACCATCTGTAGATGCAGAAAATTCTTTTTTACTTGGTTTAGGAATATCTATTGCTAATTCAATTACTCTTCGATGAATAGTCGAATAATCGTTAAATTCAGGCAATAAACCAAGATCTACAAGTTGTCTTGTTATTCCTTCTGCTCCTCGATAACTGAAATAATTTAACCATATGGCTTGCAGTTTTATGAGGGAATTAGGAAACTGGAAAAGAGCTCCTCTTTTTCCTTTATTCATCTCAACAAGTTCACTTTTCCAGTTTCCAACCCATTCAAAATCTAAATAAAAAATCGCTCTTTTCACATAGGTTTCATTAACCTTTCTCCAATTTCTGACATAAGTTATCTTTTTGCCCCACCTTTTTTGTTTTGCTATCATTTTTACCTCCTTAAATGTCTTAAGACCGAAAGGTTTATATAGTTATCTATAGTTATCTTAATATGAGAATAATAAAGTTAAATAAAGGAAAGCTATCTTTGAAGGATGATGAAGTAGAAGGTTTCTTAGAGCGAGTTGTAACCCCAATTGGAACATCTGCAAAGGCAGATGTGCCTAGAAGATATTTGGGAAAAAAAGTTTACGTTCTAATAACCAAAAAGAAAGTTAAGCCAACACATTAATCTACTAATTATTTATACAACACTGCAACTCCAAGACAATCAGTCCCCAATACCTATGCTGGACTTCAAGAAGAATTAGACAATCTAAGCTTAGAATAACTTCTCTCCAACATAGAGCTTTTTCTGCAGAATCAGACTTCGTGTCTACACAAGCTGAGCTCAGAAAAACACAAATCGCTCTCGGCCAAGAACGTCTTTACCAACACAGACAAAACAAAGATAAAGGCAAAGATAAACACTAAGCTTTAAAACCTATTTCTCTACTAATTAATGTGGATAACTGCATGTTCAAATGACTGGTCTTTGGTAGTTATCTATTATGCCCCTATAGTTAAGTCTGGATAGAAAAATTTATATAGATTAAAAACAATAAATTATAATGAGAATTCTTCTATCAAAAAAATCAAGAGAAAAATTATTTTCTTTTTTAAAGAATGAAAACAAAGTAAAAACATTAAAAGAATTATCAGAAAAAACAAAAATCCCATTTAAAACACTACAAAAATGGAAATTAGGAAATTTGTACATTCCAGAAAAATTTATCCCAAAAAATTTCAAAGACTTTAAAATAATTACTGAAAAACCAAACAACTGGGGTCAAATCAATGGAGGAAAAATTGGAGGTAAAAAGAGCTCTGAAAGGTTAAGAAAAAAATATGGGGAAATAAAGTATTCAATAATTATGAGCCAAAGAGGTAAAAAATCAATCAATACCTTATGGGAAAAGTTCGGAAAAGAAAAAGTAATAAAAATGGTAAGAGAAGGAAAAATAAATAGAAGAATAAATCAAATTAAAAAATTGGAAGAAGAAAATAAGAATTACTTTTTAAACAAAGAAATCTACTTTAATAATTCAAGTATAAATTTTAGTAAATCAGACTTGAAAAAGAGAATAAAATTACCAGATAAACTAACAGCTGATTTAGCCGAAGAAACAGGAATACATCTGGGGGATGGTTGCCTATCAAAAAGGAATTATTATTCTGTTAAAACAAATAAAACAGAAAGGGCATATATGATAAATCACATCTTGCCGATTTATAAAAAGTTATATGGAATTGACTTAAAATTAATGGATCTTCAAAGCGTTTCAGGTTTTGAATCATACTCAAAAGCAATTCATGAATTCAAAAATAAAACCCTTGCTATCCCTGTTGGTGAGAAAAAAGAAAGGATAACCATACCAAAAACAATAATAAAATCGAAAAATAAAGAAATATATCGTGCGTTTATTAGAGGTTTACTTGATACGGATGGTTGCATATACATAACGAAAAGAAATTATCCTGTAATATCAATAACTATCTCTTCAACAAAATTCCTAAAAGAATTAAAATTAATGTTAGAAAAACTTGGTTTTATCTCGAATATCTATAAGAATACAATAACCTTAAACGGACCAATTATGTTAAATAAGTGGATAAAAGAGATAAATTCAAATAACCCTAAAAACCTTGCTAAATTGAAACAGGCGAGTAGTTCAGCCAGGATAGAATAGCTCCTTGCGGAGGAGTTGACCAGGGTTCAAATCCCTGCTCGCCTATTCTTCTACCACACTTACAAAAGGAGTGCGATAAGGAGCCATCCGAGGTTCAAATCCTCGTGGGGGCGTTACATTACATTTTTACTAAAAACACTATATTTAAATACTTTGTAATGGTAATCTACTTATGAGAATAATAACAAGAAAAAAAGGAAATAAAAGATATTTCTATTTGCAACATTCTTTAAGGAAAGGCAAGAAAGTTATCACAAGGGAGAAATATCTCGGAATAGAAATTCCTATTAATCTAGATGAAATTATTTCTACTTTCAAAAAAGAAGTGCGAAACGAGATTAATAAAAAACTTGAAGCAATAAAAAAGAATTTTCAATTAGAATGGAAAAGAGTTCCAGAAAGTGCAAGAGAAAAAGAACTTGAAGAAATTTCTATTGCTTTTACATATAATACAAACGCTATTGAGGGTTCTACGATTACATTAGAAGAAGCTAGAGAAATTATTCATTATAAAATTTCTCCAAATAAACCTTTAAGAGATGTTAGGGAAACAGAGGCGCATAGCAAGGTATTTCTACAGATGTTAAAAAAGAATGAAAAGATAATAGAGGAACTATTATTAAAATGGCATAAGAGTATATTTGGCGAAACAAAACCTGATATTGCTGGAAGATTTAGAGATTATTTTGTTAGAGTTGGTCCACATTTAGCTCCAGATTGGCAAGATGTTGGAAATCTTATGAAAAATTTTGTAGAATTCATCAATAAAGGTAAGAAAATGAATCCCGTTGAATTGGCAGGAAGAGCACATTATCAATTTGAGAAAATACATCCTTTTGGGGATGGGAATGGTAGGGTTGGAAGACTTTTAATGAATTTTATTCTATGGCACAATGAATACCCTATGCTAATTATAGAATATAAAAAGAGAAAATCATATTATAAAGCGCTACAAAAAGATGAAGATAATTTTGTTTCTTATTTTATACGAAGGTACTTAACAGTTCATAAAAAGAGATATCTGAAATAAATAAATTCTGGTTAACTGTTACAATTTCAATTTCTCTTCTTTGGATTCTTGTAGACATAACAAGACTAAAATTCCATATAACCTCTCGGCAAAACTATCTATCTACTCTCGTAATAAGTTTAATCGTTGCTGTCCTTCTGAACGAAGTTCCAAACACATACGCACTTGAATGGATTTATTTTAGTACACCGATTATTGACATAAAAATACTTAACATACCTATTTGGGCTATCTTTGCTTGGTTTATGTGGATACTCTTAATCCTAAGATTGTGAATCCTCATTATTCTTAATCCTAAAGAAGGATAAGATTACTCTTCATCCCGAACACCAGATTCCGTAACCCAAAACTGACATTCATTATCGGGCAAATTTGGACTATCAATTAATTTAGCAACTCTGCTTCCTTGCTTTCCTCTCCTCAAATATATACGATAAGTTGAATTATGAACAATAAATCCGTTAGCAATATAATTTTTATTCTTAGGAACAGAAAAATCATACAACTTCTCATTCTTATCATTGTTAATTATCTTAATTTCCCTAATCTTTTCAAATTTAACATCTGATGTTAACAACTTACGAATAAACTCAATTTTCTGCTTAACCTGACTATCTTTAATCTCACAATTCATAAGAGCATTAAACGCCCCCTCCAACTCTTTTCTACTAATCCACTTATAATCTTTCGTTCTAGGTTTGATTATATTAGAATAATTTAATCCGCAGTCTCTCAATAAATTCCTTATTTCATCCCTTTCAATGGGCATCATCTCATAACTATATTTATTTTGAATTTCATTAACTACCTCAAATAATCTTTTCTGTTTATCATTCGCAGTAAAACCAATTTGCAAATACTCCTTAATATCTTTATCGCTAATTCTCAAAATATTAATTTTCTTCTTTCCTATATCAAACTTAATCGTGCTTCTTATTCCAAATCTCAACAAAAACAACTGCAAATATCTCAAAATGCTCTTCTCTTTTTGTGAAACAGAAATAGTTGCCCTCTTCCTGTCAATATGCCCCCCTGCATCAACAAATCCTTTAATAAATCCTCTAACAACATCATCTTTTGACTTTCCAATTTCATTAAGAATCTGGGGAACCATCATCTCAAACAAATTCCTTATTTCCTTAGAGTTAATATTTAGAGTATAGCAATTCTTACTTTTCATTTTACTTATCACTCCGTCAACATTGAACACTTGTTTAAACAAACTACTGTAATTCTGCAAAACTTCTTGTCTTGCATCCCTAAATCTCAAACCTCTCTCTTCAAAATTACCGTCTCCAATGAAATAACCAAAAATCTGGCCCAGATTTTGATTCAAAAACTCAGGAATAATCAGATTCTTATGCTTGTTTGTATAAACAGGTAATATCTGGAGCATTTGTCCGCCTCCAAAACTATTTTGTAAATTCTCTAAGACTTCAAAACTTGTTGGTTTTTCCTCATTCAAAACTCTTCTAAGTTGTCTTGGAGTAATTCCAACCTTTTGGCACACTTCTATCCTTGTTATGTCTTCTTCTTTTAGTTTATTGCTTATCATCTTTCCAGCAACTTTGTCTATCATTCCAATCCTCTTTAATTTGAATTTCGGAATTTCTCTATCTTCCCCCACAATTTCAACCTTCCCTGCCTGTGCTATAAATTCTCCTTCTCTCAAATCTTTAGCTTCCCTCTCTCCAATCTCGAAATCTTCAATTGTGAAAAATCTGTGTAACCCAGAACAGTTTATCTGCCCGTTTGTTTTAATATTATAAATTTTATTAACATCTGGATTAATAAATACCTCTTCACTATCTGCTTTTCCAATTCTCAATTTATCAAATTCTGCACTGATAATTTTATTTTCTTTTTTCATGTCTCTTATTTCAATTATTTCCCCGTTACCTAACTGAATCAGGCTATCTCCAGTCAAACATGCGTGTCCCACTATATTCCCACCGATGGCAGTTGTTGGATCTCCAAACATCATAGCAGGATTACTCATAACTTGATTTGTAACATAAACCGCAAGATTGTGTTGCTCAGCCAACCTCATCAAATCATGCAAATATCTATTCAACTTATGCTGTCTGTCTGCTAACTGCCCCCTTCCAGCAAACTCCGCTCTAAAATGCGCAGTCAAACTATCAATAATCAACAACTTTATCGGCTCTCCATCTTTTATCATTTCCCCAATTTTATCTAAAAGCAAAATCTGATGGTCAGAATTAAAAGCTCTTGCAACTAAAATATTTTTCAAAACCTTCTCAGGATTTGCTCCAATACCTTCAGCAATCTGTCTTATCCTCTCCGGTCTAAACGTCCCCTCCGTATCAACAAAGACAGCTTTTCCATTCAAACCTCCTTGTTCTTTAGGCATCTGAACATTCACACTTAATGTCAAACCTAGTTGAGTATTATGCATCATAGTAGGCATATTTCCTCCAACAAATGAATGCCCTTCTGGGACGACAAAATCATAAACATAATCGTTATAGTTTATTATTCTCGCATCCTCTACAACATCCCAATTAAACATCCTTATTTCTTCAATTAATTCTAAAGCTAAAACGATAACATCAACTCTTGTTTTTAACTCATTCAAAATTAAATTCCCTAGCAATTCAACTTTGTCATGTGGAATCTTCCTAGAATAATAATTTCTTATACTTCCACTCCTTAATCCCATATTCTCAGACAATGAATTAAATGCAAATGGTAAACCTTCATAAATCTCTTTCAAGAAATTATCAGACATTCCGCTCTCCTCAATTCTTCTTATATAACTTACAAACAAATCTTTCTGCATTTCAAATATATCCTTAATACCTTCAAGCGTCCCTTCATTGATAACATTTGAATTGCTTCCTCCAACTAAATTGATATATCCTTGTCCAAGACCCGATCTCTTACCAACCCTCTTCCTTAAACTTCCTCTATTTCCTCCAATACTCTCTTTGTATAAATCAGAAATAAATCTCACTATTTCTCTCGGATATCCATAATAACTATTCTTTATAGGGATATCAAATTTCTTCAACTTAAAACCTGTATCAAACAACTTTTTTCTATCCTCACCAGAAACTCTTACAACAAAATAATTTCCATACACTTCATTCTTCCTCGTTCTGAAACTAGCTGAGACCCCAATTCTCCACAGCAAATAACTCAATTGTGATGCCAATCTTTTGCTCTTAGTAGTCATAGAAATATCCTTTGAAGATATCTCTCCATCTCCATCTAAATAACCCCCAAGAAAAGATTTTATAACCTTTTCATCAGACAAAAATATCGCTTCTGGGATAAACTTATTCTCTGAATTGCAACCGTCTAATCCGTCCATTATTTCTCTAACTTCTTTCCTTAACAGAATTCTATAAACTGAACTCTCCCTTCTGTTATCTTTATTAACTCTAACCTCAATCCCAAATCTCTTTTTTACATAACTGACAACCCAGTCTTTTAATTTCTCTGATCCGGTTGTAATCGCAAAGGGATTATTTCCACCTTCCGCAACAAACAACCCTAAGAAATAAGCATCATCACAGTCATATTCGCTTTCAGTAACTAAATCAAGAAGTCTTTTCGTTTTACCCACACTTAAAAGTGTGGTGCTTGAGACCCCGAAGATTCCATGAATCTTTGGGCACAAAGAACCAAAGGTTGCTTTGTGTTCTGGATGCTCAAGATGCTCCACGCCTTGAAAGGCGTGGTTTGTCTCAGGCATCTTGACATCAATTTTTCTAGGAGAAGCAATTAAATCTCCCCTTTTTAAAAATCCTGCTTTTTTCCATTTAACACCTTCATCAAAACTCAATAATTGGTGATTCCCCGTAATTTTTAAAACCCTTCCCCTTTTCGTCTTAACTACAATCAAATTCTCAACTTTCTCTTTGTATAGATGAGTTGCCCTATTAATTTCCAATTTTCCATCATTCCATGTCAAAACTTTCACTGTGGAAACTGGTACGGCTTTCCCTTCTTCAAAATCAAATTCCTTGCTCCCTCCAGCATATTTTTCATACGTTTTTTCTATAGGCTCAATATGCATTCTCGTATCATTAAAATAGGAAACCTCCGTATCCTTGCTAACACATTTTCCACTCCCAAAGGCACCATAACATTCAGTCATGCTTTTTGTCTCAATTCCCTTTCCTCCAAGTAAATCATTAAAATTCTTACTCCCTGAAGTAATATATCCTACATTCTCTCTTCTCCTAGCAAATTCATCTCCAGAAACAAATCCGAGCTTCATCATGCTTCTCGCAGCCTGTATCGCTTTCCTAGCAACGGCTTCCCCAATTCCAGCCATATCAGAAAGTGCCGGAGGGCTCATAACAGCCAAACCCATTAAATCATAAACCCCTGCAGCCTCCAATTTAGAAGCAATCCCTGGCCCAATTCCTGGAACATCAGTTATCTTTGGATCTTTTATCTTTGCAAGCTCTTCCTCGCTTTCCCCTTCCTTAATTTCTTCTTTTTCCTCTTTTTTAATGGCCATATTTAGCTCTCTCCATTTTGGAGTCAGCGAAACCCTTTGCCTCAAAAATTGAAAGTTCTTGATTGTCCTAAAGTCCTTAAAACTTTTAGGATTAAAGGTTTGCTTCCTAGCTTTTATCTCTATAAACGGACTTATTTAAACATTTTATCACTCAACAATACACTTAACCAATCTTAGCTTCCAATTCCTTAACTAATTCTTCAGCCTTCACATTTTCAATACTTTCAACACTTAATTCAATCGAATTAGTAAAATCATTATTTCTTACACTTCCTTGGAAAATTTTCTCCACTCCTAAAATCTCTTTCTTCTTTACCTCAAATTTCTCCAAATCAAATATCTCCTCTTTACTCAATCCTAACTTCTCAATTTCATTTCCAAAAATAACCGCTCTAACTGTCTCTGTCCCATCATCTAAAACGATATTTAACAAAGCACGTTTCTCCAATTCCTTTCCTACCTTTCTATCTTCTTCACTCGGCTTCCTTCCTGTCTCTTTCAAAACTTCAAAATATCTTGGCTCAAAACTCTGCATAACAAAAGCTCTAACTTTAATTCCCTGTCCTGATTTAATATCCTTTAGCTCTGCCCCCGAAAATACCTTTCCTTCAATAACACTATTAATTACTTCCTTGCTCATTTTTATATCACTAAAGCTCCCTAAATGAACCTCTCCAGAATCTCTAATGTTTCCATTACTTGCTTCAATAACATCTCCGACCTTTAATTTTCCTTGCTCAATCAAACCTATATGATTTGTATCCCATAACACAACTCTCAAATTTCCAGTCTCATCGGCAACTCTTAAATTCACAACCTTTCCGTCTCTCCCATTTTTACTAAATTCTCTAACTGGGGAAATCTCAATAATCTTCCCTATAAAGTTTGCTTTTCTCATTCCCTGCACAAGCTCTGAAATCTTCAATTTCTCTTGATCTAAATTAACTCCCAATTCTGCAGCAACAATCTGCGCAGCTCCCTCTCTTGAAACTAATCCTGATAACTTTGCCCTCTTAGCTTCAACTTTTCTTTCTATTTCTTCCTTTTCAACTCCTGCCGAATTAGAAATTCTCCCGACAAGCTTATCGTAATTATCCATTTTTAATTTCTCTTTTTTGATGTATCAAACACAATAAAACTCACACTTTATAAGAATTGTTATACACAATTTCCATTTCAAAAGAAGGCAACTTATCAGGAAAATTTGGTTTCCTATAAAAAAAACAACATTTAAATAATAAAATTCCCTTGCTTAAATGTAAAAAGGAGGGTAAAATGACATTAGATAAGATAACAAAGATTCTCGTAATCATCGGAGCACTGAACTGGGGACTTGTAGCAATAGGTCCAAAGTTTGAGTTAGTCCAATATCTAAGCCTTGATTGGTTGATATTGATAGTCTACGCATTAATTGGTCTTTCCGGTCTATGGGAATTAGTTAAACTATTCAAGAAATAATTCCAAACTTAATTTATTTTTTATTTTATTTACAATTTATATATTCTGATTTCTTTAGGAAATAAAATCTCTAATTTTATTTACGTATCTTAACGTAATAGCTTAGCTTTCTGAAACTCCGACGATAAAAATAAGCCTATTTTTACTAATTTTCTTGCTTATCGAAGATAACTACTTCATAAAGCTAAGTAGATACATCCTAACGCAAACCTTTTAAACCTCTTCTCCTAAACTCAATTATGTCTATAGTAGCAGTAATTGTAAAAATAATGCCCGAATCTCCAGAAACAGATTTATCTGAAATAGAAGCTCAAGCGAAAAAAGTTCTGGAATCATTTGAAGCTCAAAATATCTCATTCAGTCAAGAACCTGTGGCATTCGGCTTAAAAGTCGTCCTTGTCAAGTTCGCCTGGCAAGAAGAAAAAGACACTTCCCTATTCGAAGATGCTCTTGCCAAAATCCCGAATGTTTCCTCAGCCCAAACTTCAGACTATAGACGAGCTTTTGGTTAATAGTATCTAAACATAATAATTGATTAAGCAAAAGTGAGCAGGGCTTTTGGTTAATAGTATCTAAACATAATAATTGATTAAGCAAAAGTGAGCAGGGCTTTTGGTTAAACAACAATCTATAAATATCCCCCTCCCAATTCAGCCCTATGAATCTAGAAAAAATAATGGATAATGCGTTCTTACTCACCGCATTAACATTCACAACTCTTGGTTTTTATTATTTGAATAAAGCAACAACTTTGGAACCTCCAAAACCAACAGAAATATCTCTAACTTATAATCAACAAAAAATAGCTTATGAAGAAAACACCCTAAGATGTTTTATCGCCATCAATGCAACTCTTTTAACATGGATGGCCTATCCTTCAAAACCGGACAACAATCTATAAATAATCTTCTTTCTCAAAATATCTATGCCACTAACACCAGATCAAGTAAAAGAACTAAAAGAACAACTGAAATCTCAAGTCCAAAATCTCCCTCAAGAGCAAAAATCTGCAGCTTTACAACAAATAGATTCTATGTCCAATGCAGCTCTAGAAATGATGCTAAAGCAACAGCAATCTCAATCATATTCAAATGATTCAGATTCACAAAAAACAATTTTCAGAATGATTGTAGACAAAGAAATAGATTCCATAATCGTCTCTGAAAATTCGGAAGCATTGGCAGTCTTAGATATAAATCCCATAAGCAAAGGACACTGCATGATTATTCCGAAATCTCCAGTCACAAGTCCAAACAAAATTCCTAAGGCTGCCTTCGAATTAGCAGAATCACTTTCCAAAAAGATAATCGAAAATTTAAAAGCGAAAGAAGCAAAAGCCCACACCCAAACACAATTTGGAGAAGCAATTATCCACCTAATTCCAATTTATCCAGATTCTCCAAATCTCAGCATAAACTCCCCAAGATCCAAATCTTCTCAAGATGATTTAATCTCGACAGCAAAAGAAATTCAAAAAGAAGTAATAAAAATTTCTACTGCTCCAAAAGAAAAAATAGTTCTCTCTTCAAAACCAGACAAAAAAACAAAATCTAAACCTGTTAAAAAAGAAAACTCAAATAAGACAATAAAACTTCCAAGAAGAGTGCCATAACTATCAAAGCCCCTAAAAACGCAGGAGTAAATGGAATTCCCTCCTTAATCAAAACCTTCTTCCCTTTTCCGTATTTCTTTATCCTCATTATATCCTCCAAAGAAAGCCCATGAACACTCTTCCTAATTACTCTCCCCCCAACTAATCTAATATCTTCCTCAATCCAATCTCCCTCCCTCAGCTCTTTCGCAGATCTCTCAAATTTCATAGCTCCATCTAAAGCTTTAACATAAACCCAAAGCAAACTCAATAAAAAGAAAAACATCCACAACATTCCAACACCGACAACAATGCTTAAAACTGCAATCCCTATTCCAAGAGAAACAATCCACCTATGAACTTTCCAACCTTTCTTCAATTCTTCTTTAAATTTTTTCCAATTCCTCTCAATAAAATAAACACTATATAACAAACTCCAAACTAATCCAGCTAAAAAAACTAAAAAGATAAATACAATTCCTAAAAACAGAACACCCTTAACACTAGTGAAGGGCAAAACAACTCCTAATCCCATCAATAATTTAGCATCTCCTCCTGCAAAAGCCCGACTATAATACAATACATAAGCTAAAACAAACATAAATCCAAATCCTAACGCTCCATAAATAAAGAAATTCCAATTCCCTTTGAAAACAGAGTAAAATGCTCTATATCCCAAAGCAACAGCAATAAAACTAAAATTAAGCCAATTAGCAACTTCTCTTTCTTTTAAATCCTGAAAAATAGCAATCACAGTCACTAAAAAAGCGAGAAAATATAAGAAAATCATCCCCTCATTACTCCACACTAAGCTTATCATCTCTCTAATAAAAAACCAACATTTATAATTCTTCTTTCTTTCTCACTATCATGAAAAATAATCCGAAAAATCTAAACGAATACATTTTCTGGGCAATTATCGTAGCACTAATTATCCTCTCTTTCTTCATAGTTCGTCCTTTCCTAATCCCTCTAATTTCAGCATTCATCCTTGCTTACCTTTCTCTTCCCCTATATAACAAACTCAAAAAATCCATTCCTAAATTCCTTTCTGCAATAATATGTGTAATTCTAGTAATGGTAATAATAATCCTTCCATTAGGAACAATAGCTACTGGAATTACTGCCCAAACCTCTTCCGCTCTCTCTCAAGGAAATTTAAAATCCTTATTGCAAGATTTCTCTAAAGCCCCAATAATAAAGTCACTAAATCTTGATTTATCAAACCTGACAGAAAACTTCCTTGAATTAACTTCGTCCCTAATAAAATCGGCCCTCTCTCATCTCCCTTCAATAATAATCTCTCTAATCATAATTCTCTTCGGTATGTATTATATTCTAATCTCTTGGGATACTCTATCATTAAAACTGAAAGAATACCTTCCATTCAACAATAAAAAAGAAATTGCAAAAGAAATATCTCAAATAACTAACACTCTTGTTTATGGAACAATATTCATAGCAATGATTGAATTCATCGTCTCAACTCTTGGATTCTACCTTTCTGGAGTTCCTTCATTCCTATTGCTCTCCGCAATAATCTTCTTCTTTGCATTCATCCCAGGCCTCGGTCCAACAATCGTCTGGGTCCCAATGGCTCTTTACTATCTTATAACACAAAACTACTTTGCTCTGGCAGGAGTAATTATAACAGGTCTCATCCTCTCTAACTATGTAGATATAATCCTCAGAGCGAAAGTCCTAGGAGACAGAGTAAAACTAAATCCTTTATTAATGATTATCGGAATCCTCGGAGGAATTTCTATCTTTGGTATCTTCGGCTTTATTATCGGCCCCCTAATCCTTATTTACACAATCAAATTAATAGAAGAAGCAGTCAAAGGAAACTAATCTCCTAAACCAATTAGTATGGATTTCTTCCCAACCCAACATATCAATCGAACACATCAATCGAACACATCACACACATGACATCAATTAATTATCCTACCGATTATCCCAATACTATTCATCATTAATCTACAACTAAAATTTGCTATTTTTTGCCATCTCTTGTTATTTTTTTCTTTTTCTTTTCAATTCTTCTCAACTCTTCTCATTTCTCTTATTACTAACTACTATCTTCGTCCCTCTGAATTTCCCGCCAATCTTATATTTATTGTATCTCGCCTTGGCTCTTTTATCATTCTTTGTCTTTCTCTTCTCCCCATCTCCTCTGTTAACCATATCTATTAAAGAAAAATTCAATTTAAATACTTAATTAAAATCCAAGTTCAAAAAGAAATCCCACAATTAAAATCAGATTAAAAAATAAAATCAAGCCTTACAACAAATACTTCCACCACTTAGAGTCTCAACATACACAATATCATCTTTATCAACCTCACTAGCACCAGAAGCACAAGCAGCAGGAAGAGAATTACCCTGAGAATTCACAGTAGGAGCAACAACAGTTCCACCAGCCAACTTACAAGTAGCAACCTTCTTACAAGTCTCACCAGCAACATTGTCTCCAATCTTCAATCTATTAGCAATACAGTAATTATTCACATCCGTCTCTTTCAATTCCAATCCCACACAATCAAGCAAATCCCCAGACTCCAAATAATCATTATCTCCAAGCCATTTGCAAGTAACATAATTATCAACACCAGAAATTTCAACTTTTCTTATTTCCTTACAATAATCAACCTTCAATCCATTAGCTCCCGCAATCCCACAAGAACTAACAGCTGCCTGTAAACTCTTTCCAGGAGCTTGCTCAAAGAATCCAAACACCTTGTCATATCCTCCAGTAAATCCAACAATAACAATAATAAGAATAACAACTCCAACAATAATAGCAAGCAATGTCGTCAAAGAAAATCCTTCCTGTGCTTTTTTATTAAACATTTTACCCTCTTTTTATTAACTAACTCTAATCTTTTTTATTTATAAACCTTTTCTTTCTCGATTTTTTTTGTTCTATCCGAAAAATAGTTCATAACGACAAAATAAATGGGGAGATGAAATTCTGGATTTATACCGAGATTAAAGGATTAACTAATTGTATATAAAATATAGAATTTTTGTTTATATACAACTGGTGGAATTTACAAAGTAAATTCTAACTTGTTAGAGAAAACTATGTTATGAATAACTGCATTGTTTAGGTAACTGGTCTTTGGCAGTTATCTATATTTATAAGGAATCATGCAACACAATTCTTCTTGGGGCTCTGTGCCGGAATTAAATAGATTTCGAAAATCAAGAAGTCTTTTCGTTTCACCATACACTAAGTGCAAACCTAAAAATAAAGTCTTAAATTTCATAGGCAATTTTGAAGAATTAGAAAGATTATTATCTTATCAAAGTTTATATTCTCCTTCGGAAAATATTAATATTTATCAGGTAGTTATTTGCAGAGTGTGGCATCATTTAGATTTATCTTACTATTTTATTTTGCGGTAAGCCCTTAAAAGGAGCGGTTTGTTTCAGGTATCTTGACATCAAAAATCTTTTGAGTTTTTTAGTACTTCCCTCGCCACGAAACTATCATGGCGATTTTTA
>Ga0210057_1002664_pt1 | contig 25335 bp, 27 predicted proteins | sample CryGeyCG2114_010_2_FD_183968 | JGI IMG/M metagenome (GOLD analysis project Ga0210057, IMG submission 183968) | Groundwater microbial communities from aquifer - Crystal Geyser CG10_big_fil_rev_8/21/14_0.10 (SPAdes) (version 2) | ecosystem: Environmental > Aquatic > Deep subsurface > Groundwater ...
ATGGATAGTTCCAGACGAAGGAGATTGTGTTGGTTTGCCAGAATATTATTTCAGAGCTTCATTAGTTAATTATCCTAATATAGTTATAGAGTCGGGATTGTTGAGTGTCTCTGAGGAGTGTGTTCCATTAACTTGCAGCCAGATACTTGAAAATATCCAAACTGAAAGAAATTATGTTGTAGATATTTATGGGGACTGGCCTGATAATTGTGATAGTACTGTTTCTTGTGGAGAATGTGAGATTGGAACAGAAGTTATAGAAGACCCTCCTCTAGGATATGGGGTATGCATAACTGAGGCGCTAAGTTGTGAAAATTATCTAACTAATGAAACTTGTGAAAATTATAACCCTGAAATTGCTGTTGCAAGCCAACCAGATTCTGAGAGATGTAACAAAAATGATGGAGAGTATGGAGATAATGGAGAGTGTTTCTATTATATAAATTGTACTTGCAAATGGGAAAATATTAGGGGGTGTATAGCAAATCAAATAACAACAGTTAATGTAAGCAATGTTTTTTATGGCGAAAGCAGTCCAGAGCTTCAAACAATGTGTTCTACTTCTGAACCCCCAAACCTTGGAGATTGCGAACGCGATTTTACAGTAATCAATGATTGTGACAATTCTGGGGAGATATTGAGGAGCTGGAATATTAGCTGGACTGGAGCTTCAATAAGTTGTGTGAGTGACGATACTTGTAATCAAGAAGAGTACTGTGATGAAGCTACAGAAAAATGTATTCCAGGTTGGTGTGCAAATGGAAATGATGAGGTTCGGTGTCTTTCACAATTAGGATTTTTTAATACAGCAAACTTGATAGTAGCTATTTTAATTATAGTGATTTTTTACCTTATTGTTATAAGGAAAAAGAAGAAGTATAAAGGAAATATAAAAAGGATAAGAAGAAAATAAAAGATTTATAAATATTTTTTTCTTGTAATAATCAGAAAAATACAAAAAATTAGAAAATGAGGTTGAAATTTGTTGTAATTTTAGTGATGCTTGTATTATTATCAGATTTAGCATTAGCTTTTGAGTATTCTAATCACAGCATAGACAAGGTTTATGGAGCAGGAGATAGTATTAGGGGCTGGCTTAATATCAGTTTTCAAAATGAAAACATTAATAGCATTATTTCAAGCAATTTTCCTGGGACAATTGAATTAATAGACTTGCTAGACAAAAGTTCAGCAAATTATACTTGTAATCCTTTGGATTGTAGTAATGGTTATATATCTACTGGTGGAGCAACAAGCAAAAGTTTTTCTTTGAGTTATGGGCAGGAAAAATTAATTTCTTTTTTTATAAATGAAAATATACAGCAAATAATTAGTCTAAGCTTTAATATTTCTGTGACTAACCCTAGCTATTGCACTAATCCCCTTAAAATTGATTTGCTTGATGATGGTAGTATAGATTGGAAATCAAATAAAGTTGGTAATGACTTTTCATGTGGTTATGGAAATGGGACAGGGTGTTTTAATATTAGCGAGCAATTGGTAGAAGGGGAAATTGGAAATCAAGTTTATTGCGAGAAAATTAAATTGATGGCTTCTGAAAAATTTAGGTTAGGGGCTTGGGTTAAGAAAGGAACTACAACTTGGAGTTCTGGATTGTTGAAGATGTCTTTATATGATTTAGATTCAAATGAGATTGATTATTGTGATTTGCCTTCTCCTTCTGATGCAGGGGGGGAGATATCTTGTGAAATAAATTATTCCAATGAAGATGCTCAAGATTACTATGTCTGTTTAAAATCAGAAGATGATGTTGATTACAAAATAAAGAAAGAGGATGTAAACCCTTGCGGTTTCTATGGAGAACCTCCTGGCTCTACTGATAAACATGATTATTATATTTTTGCCAGAGCTGGAAAATTTTCCAGCATAGGAAATATTGTTTTAAATCAGGACGAGTATGAAAAGCAAGGCAATGTTAACTTAGCTGATGATATAGAAAACTATATTTTAAATAAATATGCTAATTGTTCTGCTGGATGTTCTATTCCAATAAAATTAAAATCATATGGAGATTTAAATATAAACATTTATGGTATAAGTTTAAGATATACTTCTGGAGGGATAACCAGGACTAGTGACAAAATCTATAATGCATCAATACAGCAAGCAAAATTGAGTTCAAATATTGTTGAGTTGAATTTAGATTCAGCCAATATCACTGTTCCTTCAACTATAGGAAACCGCACCTTCTTTTTATATTTAGATAATAGTACTATTTTCAGTGATAGCATAAGGATTGAGAATGTTCCTGTAATCAAAAATATCTTTCCTAAGATAGTTCCTGCAGCTAAACTAACAACATTTACATTAAATGTTTCTGCCCCTTCTAATAGAAGTATTGTTGAGTACAGGTGGGATTTCGGAGATGGATGGGAAAACACAACACAAAACAAGATTACACACACTTATATTGAGATAGGGGATTATGAATTAAAAGTTGAGGTGGAAGATAGTTTAGGATATAAATCAAGTAAGATATTTGGAATAAGTGCGGTATCCCCTAAAGAAAATGTGAATTCTACTATTAGAACATATAAAGGGAGATTAAGCAATATTACATCCAAAATCGCACTAATGCCTTCTTGGTATAAGGATAAAATTGAAAATTTATTGGTTTTAGATGATTTAACTTCAGAAATTCAAGCATTAGAGCAAAAATATAGTTCTGCAACTTCTGATGATGAATATGTTGAGATTATGACAGATTTAAATGAGTTGGAAGTTCCTATTGTAATAAAAGAAAGTTCTTTGGGAACTCTTCCTTTTTTTGTTGATGTTGATGATATTAAACCTAGCTATTTTGCAGATTTTGGAGCAGGAAGCTTGGAAGGGAGTGAAGAGTCTTATAAAGATGCTATAGCTGCCTGGAGTCAAGGAAGTTTAGACTTAGAACTTGAGTTTAAATATATTTCTGCATATTATGATGATAAGGTAGAGAATTTATTGAGTGTTTTTAATCTTGATATAAAACCAAAAGAAAATTTAGACAAAGAAATCTATGTTATAATTGAAGACACAGACATTATCTTCTCTGGTCAACAAAATACAAAAGATTTTACAGATGCTGTTGGAGTTAAATTTCCTAATATAGAAGAAAGGAATTTAGAATTTGCAATTTCTGGAGACGTGCCTGTTAATGAGCTGGTTTTATATTTAAGTCCTGAATTTTCCCAGATAGAGCTTGGAGAGAATGTTTCTTGCAATATTAATGGTGTATGTGAGCAGGGAGAAAACTCGAAAAATTGTCCTCAAGATTGCAGACCGTGGGGATGGATGACTGTTTTGTTAATAATTTTATTTTTCGCTGCTATAGTTGCTTATATTTTTATGCAGTGGTGGTATAAGGAAAAATATGAAAGTTACTTGTTTAAAAATAGAAATGACTTGTATAATTTAATGAATTTTATTAGCAATGCAAGAAGCCAGGGGTTACAAGATAAAGATATAGCCTCTAGATTAAAGCAATCTGGTTGGAGCGGAGAGCAGATAAGTTATGTTTTTAAAAAAATGGCTGGAAAAGCTATAATGCCTTTTGACTTTTTGAAGTTGTTTAAAAAAATTGATAAAATTAAATTAAAAAGCCCACAGCAAGCTGGCAAACCAGTATATGCTACTAGAAATGTTATACAGAAGAATTTTTAAATTCAAGATAACTCAAAAATAAGGAAGATGGTAATAAGAATTATAAGAGATTTTTTCAAGAGAATATTTAATAGCATATTTAAAGGGAAAGAAGAGCTAAGTATTGGTTTTTATGGACCACCTAATGCTGGAAAGACTTCTCTTGCAAACAGAATTTGTAAAGATTGGACTGGTGAAGAAATAGGAAAAGTTAGTAATATACCTCATGAAACTAGAAATATCCAATTTAAGGAAAAAGTTGAAATTGAATTTAAAGGTAAAAAATTAACTTTCAAGTTGATTGATACCCCAGGTATAGCTACAAAGATAGATTATGAAGATTTTATGAAGTTTGGTTTAAAAAAGAAGGAAAGTCAGCAGAGAGCAAAAGAAGCTACTCAGGGCGTAATAGAAGCTATAAAATGGTTGGATGACATGGATGTGGTTGTTGTAGTTTTAGATACAACACAAAATCCTTATTCTCAAGTTAATATAACAATTATTGGTAATTTAGTTGCAAGGAAAATACCTGTTTTAGTTACAGGAAACAAAGTTGATTTGAGAAAAGCAGATATTAAAAAAGTAGAAGCTGCATTTCCAGAGTATGAGGTTGTTGGTATTTCAGCTAAATATGGAAAAAATATGGAGGAATTTTACGAAAGCTTGTTTAAAGTAGCTAAAAATGCTTGAAATGAAAAAATTTGATAATTTTTGCCTGTCAGAAATTTTAGAAAAATTTCTGAGCACTGTCAAAGTCTATGACTTTGAAGTCTTAAACTCCAAAGGAGATTTAAGATGAATAAAAAAATTAAAGTTGTTATCTTGGTAATAATTGTAGTAGTTTTAATTATTTTTGCAGGCTATATTATTTATAATGAACTTAAACCTTCACAAGTAAGCGGTACAGATGTAATTAAAAATTATATTAGTATATATTTCAAAGGCTCAAGAATGATTTTTCCATTAAATTTATTTACAAATTCGACTGGTTAAAATGGCAAAGAGAACTATTGGAAAAATACAGATTATTTTGGGAGTTGTTCTAATTATAGCAGTGATAGCTACGCTTGTTTATTTGTCTAATTTTTTATTAAAATCATATAATGAAATTAGCGGAGAATTAATGAATAGAGCGGTAGATATAAGACAAAATTTTAGTTCTAATGACACCCAAAATATTTATGCATTTCAAATGGTAAATTTACTTGCCTCTTTATCTGGAGATTATTCAATTGGTGGGGGAATAGTAATTATTGGGGGAATTGTTATAATATTAATATCAATAAATATGATATTACAAGGTTTAGCAAATATGGGAGAATAAGATGGCAAAAATAAATAGAAAATTAACTTTAAGTTTTATACCTTATGCAGATATTTCAAGATTAAACAGTGTTGCAAGAGTTAAAAAAATTTTAGATATTATCTTGCAGAATAGAATTGTAATTTTACAGGGAAGATTAGATTTTACAGAAGAGGCTTCTCTTATTCAATCAACAATGGCTTTAGTTGGTAGAGTTAAAAATTTTAAAGGGGTGGAATTGGCTGTTGTTCAGCCTAACCAAAAAGGCAGTTTTGTTGAGCAGTTAAGATTGGGAATAGCAAGAAGTTTAATTGGAAATAGAGATGCTCTAACTATTATTGGGCCTGCTTCTCTTGTTAAAGAGATAAAGAAAAATCCAGAGAAAATTGACTTGATGTTGAAGAGGTAAGTTTTACAATTATTAAACCAAAATCAATCATTAAACATAAAAAATTAAGTTCTTTCTTCCTTCATTAAATTTTTCTTTTTACTAAACTTATTTTTAGTAAAGTTTATTAACTTCTATCCTTTCTTCAATTTATGGTTCATCAATGTGTCCATTGCGGGAAAATTTATGAACAAATTAGTAAGGAATTATTAGAAGGATGTAGTTGTGGCTCTCATTTTTTCTTTTTTATCAAGCAGGAGCAGTTTGATAAATTGGAAGATGAGAAAGCAATTCCTATTGAATTAAAAGCTGAGGAGAAAGTTAAGGTAGAGAAAGATGTAAGAGAGATGATAGGGATTGAAGAAGAAGAGCCTGTTATATTAGATTTAGAGTCAGTTAGAGTTCTGAAACCAGGAAAATTTGAAATTGATATTGTAAATTTGTTCAGGAAAGACAGGCCTTTGATTTACAAGTTGGAGGAAGGAAAATATATTATTGATTTGGCTTCAACTTTGAAAGTAAGCTTAGACGAGATAAAAAAGAAAATTAAAAATCCTGAAAAGTAGGATTTTTAATCTCAAAAAGGAGAAAAAATGAGTAGTGGACTTGATGATGATCTTAAAGATTATATGTCAAACCAATTAGAGGACATAAGAAAATTTAGAGAAGAGTTAAGTAAAGAAGAAGGCAGAGAGGTAACTGAAGAAGAAGCGGTTCGATTATGGATAGAAAGAGGAAGAGCAGATGAGTATCATGATTGTGTTTTTAAGAGAACAACAAATGAAGAGGAGGAGTTTGGTTTAAAAAATGAAAATTAAAGAAATTTTAAAAAAACAAATAGAGAAAATTAAGCCCGATGAGAAGGGATTTAAGGATTTGGAAAAGAAAACAAATGAATTAATTGATAAATTAGGAAAAGAAATAAAAAAGAGGAAAATTAAAGCAGATGTTTTTCTAGGAGGCTCATTAGCTAAAAAAACAATTTTGAGGAAAGATAATTATGATATAGATATATTTGTTAGATTTGATAAAAAGTATAAAGATGATGAGATTTCTGATTTATTAGCTAGAGTTGTAAAAGGGACTAGGATACATGGCTCAAGAGATTATTTTCAAGTTAAGCAAGGAAAAATAACTTTTGAAGTTATCCCTGTAATTAAAATTTTAAAAGCAAAAGAAGCAAGAAATGTTACTGATTTAAGCTATTTTCATGTTTCTTATGTTAAAAATAATATTAAAAAGAATCCTAGGCTAGCAAATGAGATTTTGCTGGCTAAGTTATTTTGTTATGCTAATAATGCATATGGAGCTGAATCTTATATTAAGGGATTTAGCGGATATGCTTTAGAATTGCTTATTATTTATTATAAAGGCTTTTTGAATTTTATTAAAGCAATAAACAAGGCGAAAGAGCAAATTATTCTTGATCCTGAAAAGCATTATAAAAACAGGCAAGAAATTTTGTTGCAATTAAATGAAGCAAAATTAGCTAGTCCTATTGTTTTTGTTGATCCTACTTTCAAAGAAAGGAATACTTTGGCTGCATTAAGCAAGGAAACTTTTGAGAAATTTAAAATTATTTGTAAAAATTTTCTGAAAAAGCCTTCTACTGCTTTTTTCGAGGAAAAGAGAATTGACAGGAAAAACTATAATCTTATTCTTGAGGTAAGAACTAACAAGCAAGAAGGAGATATAGCAGGAAGCAAGTTAAAAAAGTTTTTTGGTTTTCTTGATTTTGAGTTAGGAAAATATTTTGAAGTTGATGGAAAAGATTTTGAGTATGATGGGAAGAAAAAGGCTAATTTATATTTCAAAATTAAGGCAAAAAAAGAAATAATTTTAACAGGGCCTCCTATAAATGATGTGGAAAATGTTCTATCTTTTAGAAAGAAGCATAAAAATGTTTTTATTAAAAATAGTAGAGTTTACGCTAAAGAGAAAATTAATTTAACAGCTAGCGGGTTTGTTAATAAGTTTAAAAAAGATAATAAAAAAAGAATGAAAGAGATGGGTATTATTAGTTTAAAGTGAGGCTTGGCTGATTTTTTATTTTTTTATTCTTCTGCTCTAAATTCTTCCAACATTTTAGTAATATAAAGAGGATCTAAAACGTTTGTTATTCTTTTTCTTGGTTCTGGATTTCCCTCTTCTCTCACAGATGCAACTATTCTTGCTGCAAATTCTGGGTCATAAGGATCATAAGTTAACTCACTTGCCATTTTTATCTCCTTAAACTCAACTCAAACATTGAAGCTAAAGCACTGGAAAAAAATTCTGAGTTAAGCCAGACTGCAAGTTCATCTTCTTCATTAGCTGTATTAGTTAATGTAAATAATATTTGCTTCCTGTCAATTATGAAGAATTTGCTGTTCAAATTTGTTTTTATTGGTTTAATCTTATATCTTTCTTGAACTCTTTTTAATTCTTCGTCTGTTCCTTTAATTGCAAGTTTTATTGTTATATTCTCATTTTTTAATTTTTCAAATAAGCTGTTGAAAATTCTGCCTTTTTCTATTAATTCTAAAGCAGTCATACAAACCATAATCTCTTTTTCTGCATTTTCTAGCAATTCTCTAGCATGGGATAATATTGCTGTTCTTCCTTTTATAGCTCCTGAAATTTCTTCTCTCTTGATTATTGAAGTTGAAGAGTTATGTAAAGATTCTAATTCTACATATTCTCTCGTTTCTTTTAAATTGTCTAGAATTTTAACTTTCTCGTTAGCATTTTCAATTGTATTTTTCTTCAACTTTTCTAATATTGATTGAGGTTTAATTGCAATATATTTTGTTGGCTTTCCTATCTTGCCTAGAGCAAAACCTTGTTTTTCCAAAGATTCTAATACATCATAAGTCCTACTCCTAGGAACTCCTGATAATTCTGCTATATCTCCTGCTGATGCTATTCCTTTAGAAAGCAAAGCTAGCCAAACTTTAGTTTCGTAAATATTCAAATCAAAGTAGTCTTTAATTTTCTTTACAAGTTCTGGTTTTATTATCATTTTAAGCTTCTCTCCTTTCTTTTACTTTTTCTAATCTTGTTGAAATATCAGCTAAACCATTTTCATCAAGATACCTGCCGTTTTTTACTATTTGATTAAATAATACAGCACTTTCTTCTGCTGATAGATTTGGATTAGAATATAATATATCACACCCTCTACTCTTCAATCTTCTTGCTCTTCCTTCAAAATATCCAGGTATTGAATAGAAATCTAAGCCAATTATAATTTTCCCTTCAGCGGTTTGGTATATTATTCCTAATTGTTTGTTTTCCCTTTCCATTTTCAATTTTCTCAGAATTAGTGCTGAGGCACTATCACCCCAAATTTTACTATCTTCAGTAGTAAAAAAGCGTTTATAAATCTTTCGTTTTTGTTGTTACTGGTTAATTAATACAAAGTAGTAAAGTTTAAAAATATACTTGGTTAATTGATAATAATGAAAATATTAATTTATGAACCTGGAAAAGGAGTTTATGATGGAGAAGTCTCTCAAGATTATAGGATGAGATTAAGTATCGGTAATGCTAAGAATATATTAGTTAAAGCAGGGAGTGATGTTCTATTGAGAGAAGATGGAGGTATAGACAAAGAAACAATTCATCATTTATTTGAACAGATGGTTACATTAATTAGAAAAGGAAAAAGAATAACTTATGTTACTTCTGGAGCAAGAGCTTGTGGAAAAGATTATGTTAGTGGTAAGGCAGAAGATATGACTGTAAGAGCGTTATGTACGGCAGGACAATCAAAGTTGATGCAAGTATATCACGAGATTGCTAGTATATGGCCAGATGTTGTAATAGGACAGGCTCTTCTTGAAGATATGCATTTTCAAAATGTAAGGAGAGGGTCAGTGAGAGGGGGTTTTGATGAGTTTTACGAAGGGTGTAAAGGAAAGGGAATTATAGTAGTTAACGCAAACGATTTTGCATGGACCGGAGAAACAAAATATGATAACGATGCCTTAACAGCAAATTTATACAGACTATTAGAGGCAGATTTAGCAATTTATTTAACAAATGTTGATGGATTAATGAATGAGTTTGGAACAGCAAATGAAAGAACTATAAGTTTTGTTAGTGGTATAAATTCTGAAATTTATAGATTAGTAAAAGATAAAAAATCAAGGGAGGGGACCGGTGGTTTAGAATTAAAATTAAGAAGGGGTATTAAAAAAATTCTTGACCAAAGAGGAAAAGCAGTTATTGCTAATGGTAAAAGAGGAAATGTTATTATAGATATTTTAGATGGGAAAAATGTAGGAACATTTTTTTGTGGAAAGCCTGAAATAAATTAATACAATTATAAAATATTAATTAGATAGCCTACTAATAACCCTAAAAAACATCCTGCTGTCAAGAAAGGCATTGCAGGATAGAACTTACCCTTTCTTGCAAATATAAAAAGAAGAAGTAAGGCAAGAGTTGCAAATAAAGAGATTATTAATGAGGGAATTAATCCTAAAGCTTGAAAAACAACACCAGTAAAAATAATAGGGAATACAACATCTCCTCCACCTAAGATAGCTAAATTGACTTTTATTTTCCTGTTTTTAAATTTTTTAGGAATTTTGTTTTTGTATTTTTGTTTAATAAGCTGGATTTCTTTTCTCTGTTTCTGGCTTAAATAAGGAACGAAAAAACCCGCAAATATTTTTACCTGATTAATCTGAAATTTTGCCATTCTCTGCATAAATCCAGAATGCCAGACAGCATAGATATCATATATTGATATTAATATTAAAAGCAAGATTATAGCCCATAAGCTGAGAATAGGGACAAATACGGCTGCTATTCCTGGATAAATAAGTAATTCAGTTAAATTATGGACTAGTATATTTCTCTTGAAGATTTTAAAGAAAGCTAGAGGAAAAGCAAGAATAATTGCAATATAACTAGCATAAGAAGTAAAATTAAAAAATACAGAATTAAAAGTTATTGATAAGGCTATTAAAACAACAGCAAAAAACCACAATCTTAAGAAAATAGTTGCTTTTATTTTCATTAAAAGAAAAATTAATAAAATAGCTATTGCAAAAGCTATTACTATGTTAGTAATTGAAATCTCTGGCTTCATTTCGGGTGGCTGCATGCCATAAGGCAATTCTGGCTTTATAGTTATATTTTCTAATTGCCCTGTTGTTTGATTAATTATTGTTTTAGTTTTCGGAGAATAAGAGTAAATTACAGCTAAACCTATTAATTGAGTTATAAGAAACATTGCAAGCAATATTGCTGTTATTTTTATATTGTGTTTCATTTTTATATTAGCAATTTTATTATTTAATTAAGTAAAGATGGTTTTTAAAGTTTTAATTTAATCGTAGTTTATTAGAATTTTTATTTTATTAATAAGTCTACAAAAAGATATTATTTTATCCTGATTGTCTCAAGATTTCTTGGTGCGAGAGTTTCAATTCTATTTAACTTGTATATTGTTGAGGCTAAATCCAAACATTTACTTGCTTCACCATGATTTATTATTACTTTTTTTGGTTTTGGCTGGCATTTGTTTATAAAAGCCAGTAACTGATTTCTTCCAGAATGAGCTGTCAAGCCATCAATAGTATTAACTTCCATATTTACATTTACTAGCTCTTCTTTGCCATCATTTTCCATTTTAAATTCTTTAACTCCTTCTTGTACTTGGCGTCCTAATGAGCCTACGCCTTGATAACAAACAAAGACAATACTATTCCTTTTATTTCCTGCAAATTCTCTGAAATATTCTACTGAAGCTCCTCCAACTAACATTCCAGAGGTAGCAAGAACTATGCAAGGACCGCCTTCAAAAACCAGTTTTCTTTCCTGGCTGCTTCCAACTCTATTAAAAATATCTGAAACAAAAGGATTTTTATCCTGGAAAATTAAATTTCTTACATTTCCTGACAAGAAATCAGGATAAGCTGTATGAATAGCATTGATATCCCATATCATTCCGTCTATATATATAGGAATATTTGGCAGTTTCCCTTCTTTTATTGCATCTTCTACAATTAACATTGTTTCCTGAGCTCTTCCTAAACCTAGTTCTGGGATAAGAACTTTTCCGCCTCTTTCAATTGTTTTGTTGATAGTCTGGATTAATTCGTCTTCTGCTTCTTGTCTTTGTGGCAGGATATCGTTCTTGCTACCATATGTCGATTCGATTACTGCTGTTTCTAACCTAGGGAATATTATTGTTGCCGGGTCTAATAGTCTTGTCTTTCCGAATTTAAAATCAGCAGTATAAAGCAAATTATGTAAACCATTGCCTATGTTTAGATGTACCATAGCTGAACCAAGAGCATGTCCCGCATTGTAGAAAGTTAGTCTTATATCAGGAGTAATATCAGTAACTTCATTATAGTTCAAGCATATCGAATGTTTAACCATTTCTTTTATATCGGTAGATGAATATAACGGCTGAGAAGCTTTTTTGTAAGCAACTCCTATAAAATCTAATGCTAAAAGAGAAGCTATATCTCTTGTAGGGGCAGTCATATAGCAAGGGCCGTTATATCCCATTTTGTATAAGTAAGGCAATAGTCCAGAATTATGGACTATTATATTTCCAGAGATAAAGTTATGGTTTTCAACTTCTATATCAACTAAGTAAGAATAGGGGTTTTCTTTTTCTTCTATATTTGTTATTCTTTCCCAGATTAAATTTAATGATAAAAGATTATTAATAATATTTATATTGTGCTCTGTTTGAGTGATAATTGTAGAAAGTTTTTCTTTGATAAAAGATGATAAAAGCGTTATATAAGACCGAGAGAGGATTCTGTTCTCCTCTATTTGCTGTATCTGATGAACCTTTAATCCTGTGGAATTACCTGCTTCTTCCCTCGTAATGCTTAATAACTGCCTTAATGCATAAATATCTGAATTTAATTTGGCTGAGTTCAGAACCGAAAGCCGTTGTTCAAGAAATCTTACAAGCTGGATTATAGTTTCTCTTGAAGGATATCCTTTTTTTCTCCTGAATAAGTTCAACAGGCACATTGGAAGCAATTCAGAAAGTTTAGGGCTATTATGTATTCTCCCAAGCATCCCTGCTTGTTTCAATATTTCCCTTAAATCAGAAGATGTTAGAGGAATTAGGTCCTGTTTTTTAAAAGGGGCACTAAATACTGCTAAACCTTTTAATTTCTCCTGCTTGTCTCTTGATGAAAACCCTATTTTTTCATAAAACTGATATATCCCAAAATTAGTATTCAAACAGATTGTATTGTCATTTTTTATGTTTGAGGGCATTCCTTCTGATAAAAACAAATGTTGCAAACTTTCAAGCATTTTTTTGCTGAAAGAGCATATTTTAACTATTTTTGTAACTGTTCCTTCAGCATCTGCAAATCCTCTTATAAACGACCTTATTATTTCTGAAGAAGAGTTTTGTATTTTTTCTGGAACACGAATCTCTCTTGTCATAAGAAATGCTTCTGGAAAATTTTTCTCCAAAAATCTTATTATTTTTATGTTATTCACTTCCAAAATAGAAGCATTTTTTGTTTTATCTGAATGATGCCTTATTTTTGCTTCGAAATTAAATATTTTTTTTATTAATTCCTTATGATGACTGAGAAGCTGAATTGAAGAATCTGTCAACCTCAATGAAAATTCGGATGCTTTATGCCCGTCGCCCATAAAATAAGCTAAAAATTCTGACAACTCTGGAGTTAATTGCTCTGGTAGAATAGTTTTATCAGCTCTTCTTTTATCATACTCTATATTTGTGTCCAGAACTTCAATTTTTCCTTCATGTTTTGGCTTATGTAACAAGCCAGATGGAAGAAGCATATTAGTTTTTAATTCAGATGCTTCAATTTCTCTTAATTTAAGATTTTCAAAAATAAAAAATCTGTGGTTCGGAGAAGATTCTATTTTAGAGTATGGAGTTTTTAGTGTTAAAATTTTTTTATGCCCTGTTGTCCTTGTCTTTTCAGTGCATTTTGATTTAATATATCTGCCTGTTTTCCAGTCTATTGAGACAATGTTTTCTCCAACATTTACTTCATCAATTTTTTTATAACCTTGTTCTGTCAATACCAAAGAATTTGGAGGCAGGCAATGGTCCAAATGAGCATGACTTATAATTATAGCATCTATCTCGCTGATATCAAATTCAGGAACATCAAAGTAAGGAAATTTTTCTTTATTTTGAGCTGCAGGATTTATTCCGCAATCTATCAAGATTTTAGATACGGGGGTGTGCAGTAATAAGCAGGATCTTCCAACTTCTCTACCACCACCTAAAAAAGTTAATCTAATCCATTCATTTACTTTCTCTGGACTCCACTCTTTGTAAATTTTCTTTCCAATATCATTAAGAAATTTTCTCCTAAAGTTGTTATTAAGGTAGAGAACAGATCTTATGTTATCAGTAATTTTGCTTTCTATTGCTGGACTTCTCTGAACTTGAGGTATCCAGAGACCGTTTTTCTTTATCTCTTGCAAGACAGAACCCTGTTTCCCTATTACTAAACCAGGTTTTTTTGCTTGTATTACTACAATACTTCTTTTGACATCAAAAATTATGTTTGTAACTTCTGCCTCTTGAGGCACTACTTCTTTTATAATTTTTTCTGTTTTTTCCTGGCTTTCTAAAATTTGTTCATCTGCTCTTAATTCTATTCTTTTTTTGATTTTATTAACTATCTCTTTTATCTTGTTTTCTCCAGTCAAAAAGAAATTTTTATCATCGGTATAAATTACTATGTTTGCACCTTCAAATACTGCATTAGAAATACATTTAGGTAGTTCATCTAGAATATTTTTCAGAATATCAGCCATTTTTGCTTATTTGTTGATTATAAAACTTAAAACCAAAATTTTATTTTCTAATGCTTTTCTGTAGTCAAGAACTTATTATTTCTCTTCTTTGTATTCTGCCTCTATTTTCTGCTTTACTGCATGTTTTATGCCTTCTTTAGTTATTGTAAATACATCTATTCCAAAGCCAGAACCAACATCTCTTTGAGTTGAAGATTTTATGCATTCTATTGCTAATTGGACTCCTTCTTTTACTGTCATGTCTTTCTTATATTGTCTTTCTAATAATCCCAACATGTAAGGCATCCCAGAACCAAAATTAGCATCATAGTCTTTAACTTCGTAAATACCTCCTGAGGGATCTACAGAAAATAATTTTGTTTTTCCATCTTCGTCAAAACCCGCCATTAGTGTTCCTACTATGCTTAGTATTGTTGAGAACTGCCTTATATTTCTAAAAGTAAGCATTGCAAATAAATTTGCGGCCTCTTTTACAGTTGGCCTCGTCCTGGTTTTTAACTCTTTCAATCTTAACTCTGCTGCAACAACCTTGTTTAACAGCTGAGCATCTGATACCCCTCCAGTATAACTTGCAACTAAGTAATTATTAATTTGGAACAATTTTTGATAGTTTTTATCTAATACAATTGACTGCCCCCCGGTAACCTGCCTATCAGCTGCCATAACTACTCCTTCTTTACATACAATTCCAACTATGCTTGTTCCTGTTTTGAGAATTGAATTTTTTATTTCTTCGTCCATTTGAAGACAACCTGCGGTTTTCTCTCACACATTTTCCCTCTAATTTTCTATAATACACATAACCCCTTAGAATGTCAGAAATCACTGATTTCTGAGCACTGTCAGAATTCAGAGAGAATTCTGAAGTTTCTAATTTAGAGTAGAAAGCTAGATTTATAAATCTTACGCCTCAACCCTAGTTATGCCATCTTCCTTTTTGAACTTAATAATATTTTCAACAAAACTTTCTATTTTGCTTTCATGACTTACAATAATAAGCTGTTTGACTTTCAGCTCATTTAAAATATCCCTCATCTTGTCTAATTGTTGCTCTGAGAAGCCGTCAGTAGGCTCGTCTAAAATAACTATATCTCTAGTTTTTATTCTTGATAATAAAGAGTTTATAACTTGGTTCAAGGCTAATCTGTATGCTAGAGCAACAGCTGTCCTTTCTCCTCCTGACAAGAAAGAGTAGTCTAGAGAATAATTCTGCTGTTCTATTATTGGAGTAAAATCTTCATCTAATCTAACATTAAAGATTTCTGGTACAAGTATATTAAACCATTCATTAAATAATTTAGAAAATTCTTCTCTTAATTTTAACATAATATTTCTTTCTGTTAAATTAATTATAGAAATAAAATTATCAGATAACCAGTCTTCTAATTCTGTTATTTTTATCATTTTAGATTTAATTTTTTCTTTATCTTCTATTTCTTTATCTAGTTCTTTAATAATTGTTAAGGTTAATTCCTTTTCTTTTTTTACGCTAGCAGATTCTATCTCCTTGTTTTTTTCTAATGCTAATAGTTCATCTAATGCACTTTTCTTTTGTTTGTAAATATTTTCATATTTTTTAAGCAGAAAAAAGGATTCTTTAAGAGTTTCTATTTGTTTTTCCAAAAGCTGGATATCTTTTAATGCTGAATTTTTCTGCTTTTCTAAATCTTCTAATTTAATTTCTTTTTCTTTAATATTTTCCAGCTTTATTTTTAATAGTTTAAGCTCGTCCAACTCTTTTTTTGAACTTATAAACTCCTGATTTAACTTATCCATCTCCTGAATTGTTTTTTCTTTATCTGTATTTAGAAGAAGTGTTTCTTTCTTGTTTTTTGCTATATCTTCCTCAAATTTTCTTTTAATATTCTTCTTGTAATCTTCATCTACATTTTGCAAGCAGGTAGGACATAATTGCAAGGAAGAAATTTGGCTTTTCAATTTTTCATCCTCATATATTTTTGAGTTTAGAGATTTAATTTTACTAAAAATATCCATATAAGACTTGTTTTTGTTTTCTATCTCCTCTCCTTTTTCTTTTATCCTGGTTTCTAACTGAAATATTTTATCCTGCTCAAAAGTTGTCTTCTTTGCTTCTTCAACTTGTTTTTCTAGCAAAATCTTCTCTTTTTCTATATTGGCTAAAATCTCTCTCTTGCCCGACCACATAATTTTTGTCTTTTCTACCTCTTGTTCATATTTGTCTTTCTCTTTTATTTTCTTATCAGCTTCTTCTATTTCCTTTTCTCCCTGAATTCTGGCTTCTTTTCTTTTTTCTACTTCTTGGCTTAATTTAAACAAGTTTTCTTCAAGTTTTTTCAAATCCTGTTTTTTGTTTTCTAATTTATTTTTAGTGTCTTCCAAGTCTTTAATCTGCCCTTCATATTCTCTTGCCATTTCCCTTAGCTTTATTGTAAAAATTTCTGTATTCTCTTTAATTCTTTTATACTTGTCTATTCCGAAAATATGCCTTAAAGTATCTAATCTTATTTCTGAAGTTTCTAATATAATTTGCTTCATTTCTTCTTGAGGAGTGTAAACAGTAAATCTGTATAGTAAGTTTGTTTTTTTGGCAAATTCTTTTGGGTAATTTAATAGCTCTAGAACTTTATTTTTTAATTCAGTAACAGACATTTCTTGTTTTTCTCCTTCTATGTTTATTTTAGCAGAACTTTGATTTATTGACTTGCCTCTTTTTAATCCTCGCTCTATAATTATGTTTTTACCTTCTACCTCTATTTCTAATGTTACTAAACCTTCATCTTTTCCGTTTTTTAACAAAGAAGAACCTTTTTGCCCTGGTTGTAAGCCGAATAAAGCAAATTCTATTGCTAAAAGAATAGAAGTTTTTCCAGAACCTATATCTCCTGCTAATACAGTTGAACCTTCTGGGAATATTACTTCTGCACTCTCATAACTTCTTATGTTTTTTAGCTTTATTTTCTTTATTATCATCTCAAAACATACCGGATATTTTTTTTATTAGTATACATCTTCTTCCAAACCTGTCTGTAGGCGATGCCACTCTAAATCTAGAGTATGCATTTTTTTCATAATTTTTAATAAAATCCCAGTCTGATAAGTCATACTCTTCTTCTGGCAACCCCTGATTAATTCCATGAATTTCTATTTTATTTCCAACTGCTAAATCTTCTAAGTCTCCAATTGTTAGCGGGCTAATTTGATGATTTAATTTCAAAATCTTCATCTTATTTCCAAGTCCAAAATTTTATTTAGTTCAGAGAGTAGTCTAGATTCAAAATTAGCTGATTTCTCATCTTCTTGTTTCTCTGCAGATAAAGAATTTATAAGTTGAAAAATTAATGAATTAAACTTAGATTCCTGCTGTTGGGAATATTTATTTATTATCTCTTCTTCCAGCTTATTCATATCTTCTATCTCTATATTCATTTCTACTTCTTCTGTTATCAGCTTAGATGTGCTTTTTAATAAGACGTAAGCTTCTTCATTTTTTATAAGATTTTCTATTTCCTTGAAATTAATGTCAGATGTCTTTCCTTGTTTTAATTTGCCTTCGAGCTTTAAAAGGATTATTTTGTCTTTCAAATTTCTTTTTTTAAGTTCAGAAATTATTTTGTCAGTAGCTATTAGAGTATTTGATATTTCTAATTCTATTATCTCAACGTCTTTAAGTTTGATTTCTATCCTTTTTGTTTTAAGAGGTTCTGTATTTACAATATAAAAACTCCCATATTTCAGTTCTTCTAATTCCTGAAAATTATTAGGGAAAGTTGGACCCGCGTAAACAAAATTTCCTACTTCATAATCTATATGTAGATGCCCTAGAGCATAATAATCTGCTTTTGGCAGTTCAGATTCTTTTATAGATTCTATGGGTAAATTGCCTACTGCGTTTTTTATACATGTATGCAAAGCAAGAATCTTGAAAAATGGAGAGTCTTGGAGTTTTATTTTTTTAAGCTCTTCAATCTCTATTCCAGATTTTTTTCCCGGATAGCCATATAAAGCTATATTCTTATGGATTGTTGGATTTAAGAATATCTTTTCAGATTTTTCTTCTGCTTTAAATAAATTTTGGCAAAACCCTGCTTTTTCTAACACCGACAAGAATGTTTTTCCTGAAGCTGAATAGTCATGGCTTCCAGCTATTAAATAACATTCTATTTTATTATCTTTCAATTTTTTTAATTGCAAGAAAGTTTCCTCTAAAATTTCTATAGGAGGGTAAGCGGAATCAAACAAATCTCCTGAAATCAAAACAAAATCTACTTTTTCTTGCAAACATATATCAATAGCTCTTTGAAAACTTTCCAAATTTAATTGCCTTAATTCTGGCTGTCTCCAAGAGCCTAAATGACAATCAGCTAAATGTGCGAACTCCATTTTTCCTTATTATGAAAAAGGAAAAGGCTATATTAAGATTATTGTAGTGGAGAATAAGTTTATAAAGGATAAAAAATTTTTCTTAAAGACTAAGGAAAAAGATGGTTAAAATCTTAGATAGTTTTGCATACTGGTTAAAAGGTTTTATTAAAAAGCCGTTTAAAGTTGGCTTAATAACACCGCAATATGCAGGAGTCGAGGCCAGTAATAAAGGCGTAGCCATACATGTATATTATTTAACAAGAGAGCTGGCAAAATTGGGTTGTGAAGTGCATGTTTTTTGTATGGGGCAAAAAAAGTCCATTAAAAAATTCTATATTGGGAATGGGAAATTAGTTGTACATCAGATTTCTGAAAATATGGCTGAAGAGATTAGAGATAAGGTGGCTAAAAAGAAAATTTTAAGATTCGCATTTGATAATGAGATTGTAAAAGAAGTTCTGAAAGAAAATAAAGAAAGGGAATTTGATATAATTCATTCGCACATTACCTTTATTGGAGGCCTCATATCAAGATATATTAACAATATTAAATGGGTACATACTATTCATTCCTTGGAAAAGCACAGACTATTATTTTTAACAGAACAACAGAAAAGATATCTTGAATTAGAAAACTGGATTGAAAGTGCAGTAAGCTATGCTGACGCAGTTATTACAGTATCAAAAAAATTAAAAGAGGATATTCTCAAGAATTACAAAATCAAAAAGGACAGGGTTTTTACTATACCTAATGGTGTGGATTTGAGCTTATTTAATGAAAAAGATGTCAAAGACAGGACAAGAAGAATAATTTATGTTGGAAGATTTAGCAAAGAAAAGGGGATAGATGTTGCAATAAGAATAGCTGAAATAGTGCTAAAAAAAGATACAAAATTAAAATTTACTATCATTGCCCCGCCGGATTATGGGGAACTTGCTGATGCTTTGATAAAATCGACTGAAAAACTAGGAATTCTTGAAAAAAAATATTCTGGTAGATTGGAATGGATAAAAGAGCCGCTAACAAGAGATGAGCTTGCTAGAATGTATAAAGATTCAAAAATACTGATTCAACCTTCTAGATATGAATCTTTTGGAATGACTGTCCTTGAAGCAATGGCTTGTGGAGATGCTGTAATTTCATCTAACAGGGGGGGTTTGCCCGAAGTTGTAGACAAGGCGGGCATTCTAGTTAACTTGAATATTAAAGCATTTGTCAGAGAGATTTTACGTTTTTTAAAAAATAATAGGCTAAGAGAGAAATATGGGAAAAAAGGAGTAGAAAGAGCTAAAAATTTTGATTGGGAAAAAGTAGCAAGACAGACATTAGATGTTTACAGAATACTAAGCAAAAGAGAAGAAAATACAAAAGAAGAAGAAATTGCAGTTGGGGAAGCCATGAAAAAGATAGGTGAGATTTAATGTATTGATAAAAACAAATAAACTTGTTAAGAAAAAAGCTTTATAAATCTCTCATTCTTTAGTATATTATGATAATTTATAGTTTGGCTTCAATTTTGGAGAGCAAGGTTGGAGTAGTAGATTTAAATTTATTTTTGATTAATCTAATTTTTGCTGCGGTATTATTTTTAATGGGTTTAGTTTTAGGCTGGTTTATTAGGTTAATTTTGAAAAAAATAATTGAAAAAGCAGAGATAGAAAAAACAACAAGAAAAAGTTTTATCAGTCTTTTCCTTAACGTAATTAAGTGGAGCATATATTTATTATTTATAAGCTTGGCTTTAGATCAAATAGGAATTCCTGAATTGACAAACTGGCTTAGTTCTGCTTTGGTTATAATTCCTGCATTTGTTGGGGCATTAATTTTGATAGCAGTAGGTTTTGGAATAGCTGTTTATTTAAGAGATTTAATTGAGGAGTCAAGAATATTGGGCTGGAATATTTTGAGTATGATTGTTTTTTATTTTATTTTGTATGTATTCTTAGTATTTGCTTTAAAAACAGCTTTAATGTCGCAGGACAAAAATACTGTAAATGTAATAATTGTAATTTTAACTGCAGTAATTTCTTGTGCCATTGCTTTTTGGCATCTTAAAAAGAAATAAGCCAAATTTCTAGTAGTTCAAAAAAGAGTTTTTTTTCTGCGATTTTTCTTGAAATTAATTTCTGTTTTTCTATTTCTGTTCTTATCCTTGCTGCGGGAGTTAATGAAGAAAGCAGAAGGAAAATTTTCCCTTTTTTAGTTAAATGAGATTTAACTTGTTTTAAAAAAGAAAGAATAGTTTCATCTCCTTTTTTCCCACCCGTTATATCTTTTTCTTTGTCAAATTTGATTTCTGGCAGATATGGAGGATTAAAGATTATTAAGTCAAATTTATCTTCAATTTTTGAAAATAAGTCAGATTTGATTATCTTTATTTTTAATTTTTTTGCTTTTTCTATTGCTTTTTCATTTATATCCGCAGCTAAAATATTTTCTTTTTTAATTCCTAATCTAATTAAATTCTCAGCCTGAATTCCTGAACCAGTTCCTAAGTCAAGAGCCTTTAGCTTTGATTTTTCTTTCTCACTTAAAGATTTTAAGTATTTGGCTAATTCTTCTGATAAAAAGAAAGAATCTTCTTCTGGTTGGTACATCTTTTTCCTTAAACGATATTATTTATAATTTCTATTATTTTGTCTTTAAAGAAAATTGTGGCAATTAATCCTGATATCAAAATTAAAAGAAAGATAGCCAAAATTATTATTAAAATTTTTCCTTTTGATTTTTTTGGCTGTTGGAATTGTTGGTTTGGTAATCTAGTTGGTATTTGTGGTTGTTGAATTTGTGTTGGGATTATTTGTTGTTTTATAGTCTGTTGAGGCGTGGTTGGTCGGTAGTTAGGAAGTTCTGGTATTGAAGTTAAAACCCCTGAAGATACAAAAGAAGCAGCTTCTTTTACTTCATTAGCATTATAGCCTGCATTTATAAATGATTGTTTGGCTTTTTCTAAACTTTCTCCTTTTTCAATTGCCTGTTTTAAGCCTGCAATAAGTTCCTCTTTTGGCATAACTATAATAAAGAAAAATAGTTTAAATATCTTTATATCTCAATATGCTGCAAATCCTGCATAATATGGCAATTTTCTCCTAACTTATATCCTAATTCCGAAGCTAATTCAGCTAAAGCGGTTAGTTTACTTAAATCTCCGTGAGCAGGGATTATGTGTTCTGGATGAATCATATTTATGAAATCTCTTAAATCTTCTCTTCCTGCATGTCCTGAAACATGGACATCATTAAAAATTCTGCAACCTATGTGTTTCAATCTTTTTTCAACCAGTCCCTTATTAGCAATATTAATTTGTGCAGGAATTGTTTTTGAAGAGAAAATTACATGGTCATTAGGAGATAATTGTAAAGGTGTTATATTCCTTGAAATTCTGTCTAACATACTTCCCGGCTCTCCCTGATGCCCTGTACATACTACTAAATATTGATTTTTATTTTTGTTTATTTTTTTAAACATAGATTCAACTTGTTTTCTGTATGAAAGAAGAATAATATCTTTTTTAAAAGGACATAATTTTATATTTATGGCTGAAGAAACATATTTGCTTAAACTTCTACCAGCAAAAACTATCTTCCTGTTTAATTTTTTCCCCATATCTACTATACTTTTTAATCTTGCGATATGAGAAGAAAAAGTTGTTACAATAATGCAAGAATTTTCATTATTCACCCCTAAAAGAACATCTTCAAGAAGAGATCTAGCAACTTTTTCTGAGGGGGTTTTTCTTTCCTCTGCTGCATATAAACTTTCTACAATCAAAACTTTTACTCCTTCTTCTGCTATTTTTTTTAAAGCCTCGTAATTTGGTTTTTTTCCTAGTTGGGGGGCATTATCAAATTTGAAGTCATTTGCATATAAAACTACTCCTTCTTTTGTATGTAAAGCCATCATAGATGTCTGTAAAGTAGAGTGAGTTATATTTACAAATTCTGCCTGCAAATTCTCATTTCCCTTTATGGTAAAAGAAGAATTGGGTTGAATTCCTTTTAAATTATTGTTGATATTTATTTTCTCATCATTAATAATAGTTTTTAATACCTGTAATGTAAATGGGGTTCCTAGAATGTCTGCATTATATCTATTAGATATATAAGGAACTGCACCAACATGGTCTAAATGAGCATGTCCTATCAATAAAGCTCTAACTTTTCTTCTTAAATCTAATTTATCAAGAATAGTGTCATCAGGAATAGCTCCCAATCTTCTTAGATGCTTTTCATTCATAATTAAATTGTTTCTTTCTGACTCTTCTAATTCTACAATGGGGGGCAGATATAAACCAGCATCAAAAATTACTACATCTTCTCCTATCTCTACTGCAGTCATATTTTTGCCTACTTCATTATAACCACCTATTGTAAATATTTTCATTTTTGTATTTTGTTAAAGAAAAATAGGTTTTTATATCTTATCAAAAACTCTTTTTGAGTTTTTAGGATGCATGAAAATTCTTTTATGAAATTTTCTGCACAGAAAATCTTGCGATTTTCTTGTGTTCAGAAATGCGAATTTTAGTGAGCATTTCTGACATATTAAACAGATTTTTAAAGTTAGGATTATAGAATATACTAATGGAAAAAGGAAAAGTTAGGATAAAACATAATAAAAAATTGCTTGTTTTTATAATTATATTGCTTTTTTTAGTTGTAATTTTAGCTTTTTTAATCCCAAAAAATCAGGTTAATGAAGAGAATATTTGTAAAATTAATTCTGATTGTGTTAAGCAACAAGTTACTTGCTGTTCTTGTAATATGGGCGGTAGAGAAGAGTGCATGACTAAGGGGGAGGCAAAAGAGGAACAGGAAAAATTAGGAGAATGTGAACAAAATTTATTATGCATTGCTGTTTATAATTGCCAGGATACTAGTTGTAAATGTGTTAATGGCGGGTGTGTAGAAGAGGGAGAGTTAAGATGACAGAAAAAAGAAAGAAAGAGAAAAGTTTAAAACCAAGTTTAAGGGAAAATAAAAGATATTTGTTATTAGAAGGAAATATGAGTAAAGATGAAGTAGAAAAAGCTATTTTAGATTATATTGGTATTTTAGGATTTAGTAAAGCTGGAGTAATGTGGGTTAGCAAGATTCTTGCTGTAAATAAAAAAGAAGTAGATAAGGTAAGGGCTGGTTTATTATTGGCTGGAATTAAAGTTAAAAAAGTTTCTGGGACATTGAAAGGGTTAAGAAGCTGAAATTTAAAAATTCGCAGTTTCATTTATAGGTTTCTAGCCATGTGGAAATAAAGCTGAAATTGCTCACCACAAACTTTTTAAACCCAAAAAACCTAACTAAAAAGTTGGGAGATATGTGTTAATTTAAATATTAACTTTTTTTAAAAAGAAAAATGGTAGAAATACCTATGGAAATGCAAAATCAGGTAATGGGTTATGATAGAGCTGCAACTATGTTCTCTCCTGATGGGCATCTTTTACAAGTTGAGTATGCAGAAAAAACAGTAAGATTAGGTTCAGCAAGTATAGGATTTTCTTGCAAAGACGGTATTGTAATAATAGCAGATAGAAGAATGAGGGATAAGTTAGTAGTAGAAGAGTCAGCTAACAAAGTTTATGAGATTGATGAGCATATTATTGCTTCTGCTGCCGGAATATTATCAGATGCTAGAGTATTAATAGAAAGAGCTCAGTTATTAGCTCAACAAAACAGAGTTACTTATGATTCTGGAATAGATGTTGAATCAATTATAAAAGAAATAGCAAATTTGAAGCAGATGTCAACTCAGTATGGTGGATTAAGGCCTTTCGGTGTTTCTATGATGGTTGCTGGAATAACTGGAGAAAAATCTAAGTTATATGTTTCTGATGTAACAGGAAATTATTATGAGTACAAGGCATCGGCTATTGGAGAAAATGACGAAAAAATAAAAGAAATGTTAAGAGAGGAGTTAAATGAAAATATAACTACAGAAGATGCTATTAAATTAGGATTAAAAATATTCAAGAAGCTTCTTGGCAAGAATTTTGAAGTAGAAAGATTTGATGCTGGTTATATCTCAACTAATGAAAAAAAATTGAAAAGAATTTCTGGAGAGGAATTAAAAAAATTTGTTAGGTAATTATTATGGTAAATGTTGAAGCTAGATCAAAAGTTAAAGGAAAGGAATTTGAAATTCTTGTTGATGTTGATAAAGCATTACAATTCAAAAAAGGCTTACAAGTTAGCATAGAAAATGTTTTAGCTGTAGATACTATATTTTATGATATTAAAAAAGGTTTGAAAGCTTCTTCTGCTGACTTAAAAGATGCTTTTGGAACAGAAAATTTTAAGGAGGTAGCAGAAAAAATTATTAAATCTGGAGAGGTAGTTCTGCCTTCTGATTACAGGAAAAAAGAAGTGGAAAACAGAGTAAAGCAGGTTATAGATTTTATTTTGAGAAATGCTGTCGATCCTGTTACTGATAAGCCAATTACAGAAAAAAGAATTTCTGAAGCAATAGATATGGCTGGTATAAATATAGAAAACAAACCAGTAGAACAGCAAATGTCTAAGATAATAAGTAAATTAAAAGAATTTTTGCCTTTGAAAATAGAAACTAAAAAATTGAAAATTGTTGTCCCTGCAATTCATACAGGCAAAGTATATGGATTACTGCAAGATTATAAAGAAAAAGAAAATTGGTTGGCTAATGGAGATTTATCTTGTATAGTTAATATTCCTTCTGGTTTTCAGATGGAGTTTTATGATAAATTAAATGCAGTTACTCATGGTTCTGCAATTGTAGAGGAAGTAAATAAAAAATGATAGCAAAAGAAGAAAACAAGGAAGTAAAAGAAGAGATAGAAGAAATTGAAGAGAATAATGAGATAAAAGAAGCAAAAAGAGAAATTGCAATTCCTGGAGAAGCAATTGTTTCT
>Ga0210057_1002665_pt1 | contig 25332 bp, 26 predicted proteins | sample CryGeyCG2114_010_2_FD_183968 | JGI IMG/M metagenome (GOLD analysis project Ga0210057, IMG submission 183968) | Groundwater microbial communities from aquifer - Crystal Geyser CG10_big_fil_rev_8/21/14_0.10 (SPAdes) (version 2) | ecosystem: Environmental > Aquatic > Deep subsurface > Groundwater ...
AAACAAAGAGAATTTGGCTGGCAAGTAATTCTTTACAATATCAAGAGAAAAATTAAAATCTCACATGGAGAAGTTAATCAGACTTTTTTTGTTTAATTGTTATCATCTGTCCTTTCCGGACAGAGCAAGAATATACAAATCTTTATTAAGCAGGTTTAGCCATCAAATTGATGGAACTGGAAATTTCAGGAAGACAGATAGGAGAATTTATTAAATCAGAACTAAGCTGTATCTCATTTCTCAAGGAAAGAAGCATGTCTTGCTTAATGATGGAGCCAATTCTTGAAGAATTTGTTGAAAAGTTTAGACAAATCAAATTCGCTAAAATAAACATAGATGACCACAAAGAGATTATAGAAAAACTGGATATAAAGTCAATTCCAATGCTAATAATTTTCAAACAAGGTAAAGAAGTTGAAAGAATTTCAGGAATAAACTTCGAGCTTATAGAGGAAAAATTATTAGGCGTTCTTAGTTAAAATAAAATGGCTCCGAAGGGATTTGAACCCTCGACACCTGGCTTAAAAGGCCAGTGCTCTAACCAGGCTGAGCTACGGAACCATAGCTAAGAAAATGTTTTTTTTGTTTATAAATCTTTAGAAAAAAGATTCTCCTGAAAATTATAGCAACCTAATAGTTTAAAAAGAATAGATTGCTAAAATTATTGGTAATCACTAAAATGCCAAGAAAAACTAGAAATAAGACTATCTTTGGAGTAATCGGCGTTTTACTTACTCTGTTTGGAATTACTGGAACAATTCCAATTTTACTAGCTCGGGAATATATCTTAGCATTACCCGCAACCGCTGTTTCAGTAATTGTGGGGGTAATTTTGATGGCATGGGCTTTTACAGATTAAAATGGATGAAGATCTTAGAAAGAAGAATATTCTGGATTTACAATTTCAAAAATATTTGATAATTGCTTCCACTTCAGCAATAGTCTCTTTTACATACTTTGTTGGAGTTGGGGTAGCAATATTTACAAAACAAATACAACTGGATGATTTTGTTAGTATGGGCGCGTTTTTTGTGATTTCTGTAGGAGTATTGGGCATTTGCGCAGTTCTTTTTTATAACTCTATATTTCATTTAAGAAACATTCCAAATGTTGTAAAAGAACTCTGAAACCTTATCTCGCAGCATCTGCTTGTTTTTCAAATTCATTTCTCTTTCCACAGGCAAAACTCTCTGGAGAGTTTTGAGATGCAAAAATTATTTCATTTGCAAGAGCTTCATGGATTTTGGTCTTTTTGCCAAATGATTTATCCTGGCTTCCATGAACAATATTTCTTAATGCAATCGTAACTCTTCTATACGGGGATGCATCAACAGCCTGAGGATATCTTGCTCCGCCATATTCAATTGCTGTAACCTCCTCTTTAGGGGCCGAATTTTCAATAGCTTTTACTAAAACCTGAATAGGATTTTGCTTTGTTTTTTCTTCTATAATTTTTAAAGTTTGAAGAAGTATCTTCATCTTCTGGTCATATTTCCCGCTTGCCCAGCTTGTGATTACTCTGTGTTTCTTACCCCTATGCCCTGGAACAGTAAGCAGATTTGCAATTCTTTCAAGAATATTAACTTTTGCCTTTCCAAACTTCTCTTTCCCTTTTCCAAAACTCTTAATTACAAGTCTCGCATCAAAATTAACATATCTTTTTAGCCCATGATCCTCCACCTTTACCTCGCTTACATCATACAAATCAAATATTTTTGCTGTTGCCATTTTTAAACGCTCTTCTCCAAATTTTTTGGTTTAAATCTTGATAACCCCAGGTCTGTTCCAATTACAATTCCTAGTATTTGTCCAAAACCATACAAAATTCCCAAATTATATTTTTCATTACATCTACCAGTCATATCATTTCTAAACTCTGTTTCCATTCCGTCAATATTAAACATATGATTATATCCGGTCATTTTATCTTCTGCCCTTCTCTATCTTTCCTGTAACAAGCCGGTTAAGAGGCTGGTCATTTACTTTAATAACCTGAAATCTAACTCCCGGAATATCTCCCTTACTTCTTCCTTTCTTTCCGCCAATTCTCTCAATTATAACTTCATCATGCTCATCTACAAACTTCTGTGCAAGGTTTCCTGGAATAAATGCAGTTACCATTTTGCTGTTCTTGATAAGCTGAACTCTGCAGCACTTTCTCATAGCAGAATTTGGCTGCTTAGCTTCTTTTTGAACTTTTTCTATCACAATTCCTTTTGCCTGAGACTTTCCTTCTAATGGGTCTGCTTTTGCATAAAGGTCAAGTGTCTTCATTTTAAATTTTGCAGATTTCCATCTAAATTTTCTTCTTTCTTTTATCAATTTTCTCGCACTCATAAGTCCCATTTTCTTTGTCCTATCACCACAGAATATAACTATACCTGTAAAATCTGATTTTTAAAGCTTTCTACACAGAGATACTGTATACTTAACGTGAGTTAAGTTTATATACAAACATCTCCTTGATTTTACAAGGAGGTGTGAGATGATATGCCCAAAATGCAAAAGTAAAAATATCATAAAAAGAGGTAAGAGATATAATAAATCTGGAACAAAACAGCTTTACCAGTGCATGAAATGTAATCTAACTTTTATGAAACCGGATGGATTTGAAAGAATGAGGCACAATAAAAAAATAATTTCAGGAGCAATTCATATGCATAACGATGGTTTATCATTATTTCAAGTGCAAAACCATCTTTGGCAACATGATGGAATTAAAGTTACAAGAAAAACAATTTCTGATTGGAAGAAAAAATATTCTGTTTTTTTAAAATAGGATAACAAAAATTGTTAAGCCAAAAATAAAAGGAAATATCCATTATGATGAAAAATATATCAAAGTTAATGGAAAAGATAATTATGATTTGAATGCAATTGATAGCAAAACAAAATTTGTTTTAGCTCATTTGTTCGTCGAGAAACGAACAAAACAGAGATGCTATGAATTTCTAAAACAAATAAAAGAGTCTTGTTATAAACAAATAATTGAAACCTACAATCAAGAAAAACATAAGAAAGTTGAAGATAGAAAATTAATAACTTTTGTTTGCGACAAATTTGCAAGTTATAAATCTGCTTTCAGCAGACTATTTTACAGGACTGCAAATTTATCTTTTGGAGTTCCAATTGCTTGTAAAAAATATGGATTAGAACACAATAATAATCCAATTGAAAGATATAATGGAAAAATAAAAGATAGAATGAATGGAATGAGAAAAGGATTTAGCAGTTTTGAAGGTGCAGAGAATTTTATGAACTTGCAATGTGTAATTCATAATTTTGTAAATCCACATCAAGAATTGAGAGATAAAACTCCTGCAGAAATGGCGGAGATAAAACTGAAATTAGGGAGAAATAAGATACTGGGATTAGGAAGATATTTGGCTAGCAAGAGAAACGACGATTAATATACAGTATCAACCAACCAAAACCATTAAAAACCTTTATTTTGCGAGACCCTAAAACTCGCAAAATTTCAAAGTCTGCTTTTCGTGACAGAATTTTCCACCATGCTTTAGTAAGAGTTATAGAGCAAATTTTTGACAAAATCTTTATTTACGATTCGTGTGCAAATAGAATTGGAAAAGGCAACTTATATGCATTAAAGAGGTTTGATATATTTAAGAGAAAAGTTACTAAAAATAATAGCAGAATTGCATTTTGCCTTAAAGCAGATATAAGGCATTATTTTGCAGAAATTAATCCGAGATTTTAATAAAAATAATAAAGAGGAAAATAAAAGACGAGCAAATGATTTGGCTAATTAAGAAAATATTAGAAAATTTTATTAATAAAGAAAAGGGCATGCCACTTGGAAACCTTACAAGCCAGTTTTTTGCTAATGTTTATCTTAATGAATTAGATTATTTTGTCAAACATAAACTAAAAGCAAAATTTTATATCAGATATGTAGATGATTTTGTTATGCTTCACAATTCTAAAGAACAGCTAGAAATATGGAACGGTAAGATAGATAGATTTTTGAAAACTAGATTAAAGTTAGAGCTTCATCCTGAAAAATCCAAGATAATTCCTCTTTCAAGAGGTATCGACTTTGTTGGTTTTAGAAATTTATATTATTTCAGATTATTAAGAAAGAGAAATATCAGGAAAATGTTTTTTATTGTTACAGGATATAAGGCTGGTGAAATAAGCAAAGAAAAGTTTCTTGAGAGTTTCCAAGGTTGGAATGCTTATGCAAAATAGGCTGATAGTTTTAAGTTAGGAAAAGAGATTATTCAGAAAATCCATCCCCAAAATTGTCTAGAACTACACAATCTTGACATTCTCAATGTCAAAATACTGCTTCAAAACGTCCTTTAATTCCCCCAGTCGGGTTTTATTCCTTCCAATAAGCATTGCCTTGTTCATTCCAGCGACTATTGCCAAGTCCTTTCCATCAATTTCAATTCCCCTAAACTCCACGGGATGAACAACAGCCGCAATAAACTTTTCTATATCTTTTTTTGTTCTTCCAGAAGCCATAGGAATTATCTTAACTCTTTTCCCGAGAACTTCACTTAGCTTCCTTACATTCTTGCCCCCATCTCCAATTGCCTTGCTCATTAATTTCTGCGGAACCGCATATATTATTGAAGAATCATAACTAAAGCAGTTAATTGTCTTTACTCTTGCGATTTTTTCCAATAAATTCAAATATCTTATATAAATAAAATCAAGCTTCTTCATTTTAACAATCCCAAGTTTTATTATCAAGTACTGCCAATTTCAAACCTTCAGATGTCAATTTACTTATTATCATTTCTTAGCCTTTCTCTTCTTTTTCTTCTCTGCTTCCAACTCGTCATTTATCAGTCTTCCTGTAACCTTCACGAAAAGTCTAGGCAATCCAGTTCCAATCGGTGCAGGCTGGTTCAGGATTATATTTTCAATTACGCTAGCCAGTTCATCTTTTGTTCCAGTTTTTGTTGCAGTCACAAACTGTTTTATTGGAGTTTCAAAACTTGCTCTTGCAAGAATAGAACTCTTTTCAGATATGATTCCCATTCGGGTCATACCCTTAATTTCTCCAGAAGAAGTCATAGCATCTGAAACAAGTTCAAGATGCCTTCTGTCAATATCTAATCCTTGAGAATTAATAACCTTGTAAATCTCATTTATAATGCTCTTTCTGACAGCTTCCACTCCTAAAACCTTTTGAATCTCATAGAAGTTATTTGTTGTTGTTCTGTCAGGATCAACTCCCTTGACTCTTATAATCTCCTCTAAGTTTGAACCATATGTAAGGATTACATACTCACTTTCTCTTTTTACAACCAGTATTTGTTCAATACTCTCTACTCCAGAGATAACACATTTTTTTATTTTTTCTTTAAGTTTGTAAATGTCTTTAAAGTCAAGCTCTCCGGCATTTAAAACCACTCCATTCTCCTTGGCTTTAACTTTAAACCCGCTTTCATTTAATCTTTCTACAATAGTGTTTAGTGAAACATGGGTTTGCTTAACAGATTCTTTGTCTATTTCTGCTTCTATTTTTTTATCAGAGAAGTTTATTTTAATTTCAGAGATTATGCCTTCAAATTTAACTTCTTTGATTTTTTCGGCAATTAATCTTGCAGATTTTTCATTATTTGCTTCTTTTTCAAGATAAATTTCCATTGTTGCTGTTGAAGGATTTTTTCTTGCATCAAAAATTTCAATTAATCTTGGAAGCCCCAGTGTAATCTGCATTTCCTGGACACCTGCAAAGTGGAATACATTAAGTGCCATTTGTGTGGATGGTTCTCCAAATGACTGCGCAGTTACAATTCCAATTGCTTCTCCAGGAACAATCTTCCCGTCTTTGTGCTCCAATGAAACATCAATTCCGTCACCCCCGTATAAGAATTGGACAATATTTCCGCTTGCATCTCTGACTGTCCCATCATATTCCACTTTCAAATCCTGCAATGCATTGGCAAGTCTTCTGTATAAATATCCAGATTTAGGAGTTCTTAATGCAGTATCCATCAGAGCATCTCTTCCAGTCATTGCTCCAAAGAAGAATTCATATGGCCGGACTCCGTTCATAAATGAAGAATAAATAAATCCTTTTGCAGCAGGAGATAAATCATGTTTCTTGAAGAAAGACAGTGTTCTGTCAGAATATCCGAATCCAATACGCTTAGCCCATAAAGCTTGCTGACCCACACAACACGCTATTTGAGTAATATTCAGGATGCTCCCGCCTGCTCCGGAATTAATTATAGCTGAAACGTGATTATCTTTAGGAAATCTTTGTTTTATTATTTTTCCAATTTTAGATCTGACTTCATTCAGTGTCTGAAGAACCTTAATCTCTCTTGACTCTTCATTTGTTTTCCCAGGGATATGTTCAAGACTTCTGTCATAATAAGACTGAATTATCTTGTTTGTTTTTTCTTCAGCATCTCTTATTACTTTCTCTTTTTCTTCAATTACTTCTTTTGTAACCTTAAGATCACTTAGAGAGATTGTCAATCCTCTTTTTGAAAGATAAGAAGTTCCAAGTGAGAAAACTCTTTCAACTGTTTCAACTGTATTATCTCTACCTATTTCTCTATCTAGAACCTTTATCAAAACACCATCTTCTACCCCAAAGGTTTTATTATCCACAATCCCGCTCACAAGTTCTCCTTTTTTGATGCTGAGATATGCATTAGTTGGACAGTTTTCTTTTTTACAATTGTCATAATATTTACAGTCTTTTCCAAGACATGATTTTGTTTTAGTTCCGTAATCTATTTTAGGCAACAACTCTGACAGAATATCTTTTCCAGTCAAAACTTTTTTAGAAAGATAAGAAATCATTCCAGCTTGGTAAAGCAATTGTGTTGCCCTGCTTTTTTCTAACTCCTCAAGTGAAAGAAGATAATTTCCAGTTACAGCATCTGCAATGCATCCAATTAAGTTGGTATTATTCTTTACACTAATCAAATTATGTCTAACTCCAAGAAGGAATTTTGCCTCTGCTCTTGCTTCTTCTGTTTGAGGAGAGTGAACATTCATCTCATCTCCGTCAAAATCTGCATTATACGGGAATGTCACAGCAGGGTGAAGCCTGAATGTTTTGTAAGGCAGAACTTTTACAAAATGAGCCATCAAACTTGGTTTATGCAGGCTAGGATGTCTGTTGAAAAGCACGATATCTCCATCCTGTAAATGTCTTTCTACAATATAACCCTGAGAAATTTCATTTGAAAGCTCTTCTCTCAAATCATCTGTGATTCTTTTCTTCTTTCCATCAGGTCTTATAACATAATTTGCACCAGGATATTCCTTGCTCAATATCAGCTTTTTCATTTTTTCAATATTTGTTGAATTAACTTTCTCGCTGACAGTTATCACTTTTGCAACTTCATACGGAATTCCGATTTCATCTATTTTCATAAATGGTTCAGGAGAAATAACTGTTCTCGAGGAAAAATTAACTCTCTTTCCTGCAAGATTATGCCTTATTCTTCCTTCTTTCCCCTTAATTCTTTCGGTTATTGTTTTTAATGGCTGCCCACTCCTGTGCCTTGCAGGAGGAATTCTTGTAAGGGTATTATCAAAAAATGTTGTTACATGATACTGGAGAAGGTCCCATAAGTCTTCTATAATAATCTCAGGAGCTCCTGCATTAAGGTTCTCCCATAATCTTTGGTTAGCCCTTATAATATCTGAAATTTTATGAGTTAAATCATCTTCACTTCTTTCTCCAGATTCCAGAGTGATGCTTGGCCTTACAGTCACAGGGGGAACAATTAATAATGTAAGCACAGCCCATTCTGGCCTGCATGTTCTTGGATTAACCCCCACTAATCTGCAATCTTCATCTGTTATTCTTGAAAGAATTTCTTTGATTTCAGTTGGGAGAACTCTTCTCTTTCCCCTGTTGAATGTTGTTGGTTTGTCTAATTTTATTTTTTCCTGAATTGTATTGCAATGCGGACATTTCTTAACATCTTTTGATTTTTTGATTCTCTGCGCTATATTCAGCCGCTTAATATCCTCTTCTTTTAGCAAAATTCTCCCGCATGATTCACAAAAGCTTCTTAAAAATAATTCAACTATCGGGACATATTTAACATGAAGAACTGGTCTTGCTATCTCAATGCTTCCAGGATGCCCTAAACACTCTTTCAGTCTTCCACCACAAGTTCTGCACCTTACTCCAGGGTCAATTGCACCCAATCTTAAGTCCATCAACCCTCCATCAACAGGATATCCATCCACATCATATAATTCGGGTGTTATTATTTTTGCAGCTGATATTTTCTTTATAATTTCAGGTGACAAAAGTGCAAATTTTATTGCCTTTACTTGTTTCTTTATATTATTCATTTTAATCAGCTAACCTCCCTGGTTTTTTCCCGTCAATATGACAGTCTCCATATTTTTTGCACCCATCACACGGCCATGGTTTTCCTTCTGTTTGAACTAATCCCCAGCATACCTCTGAAGGGAGATTATCTTTTTTAACGTTAGGCATCAAATTTCCAGAGTCATACCCTCCTTTCTCTGCATCTGCCATTCTTAAAGCCAAGTGATAATTGTTTCTATTCATCTTTTCCACCCATCAACGTCACTGGTTGATGTATTGGGCTGTTAAGCCCATTGTTTGCTAAAAGATTTTTTAAATCTTTTCTACTCATATTTATTTTTCAGTTCGAAATGAGTTGATATATGCATTCCGAAAAGCTCCTCTATCAAAAGTTTAAATGCATATGAAATTTCGACAGGTTCTGCTTTATTGCTTCCGCATGCAGGGCAATAAACCCTGTTTCGTATTGTGTCTTCTATTGCAATTGAACCACATTCACTGCAAATATGGATTATAACTTCATCTGAACTATACCTTTCTTTTAATAATAAAGAAGAACCATGTGCAACTAATGCTTGCTGTTCCATTTCTCCGAGTCTTAATGCTCCCCCTCTTGATCTTCCCTCAATTGGTTGTCTTGTTAATAACGCAACCTTTCCACTTGCTCTTGCATGAAGCTTATTTGAAACCATATATTTCAATTTAAGATAATACATATTTCCAATGTAAATTTTTGCCTTCATCATTTTTCCAGTTATCCCATCATAAACAGTTTCCTTCCCATCAAATCTAAACCCAAGTTCTTTAAGCTGTTGTTCAAGCTGTACAGAATTCTGACCTGAAAATGGAGTTCCATCTATTATTTTTCCAGACAAGCATCCCACTTTTCCTGCAAGCAATTCCATTAGATAACCTACAGTCATTCTGCTAGGAATACCATGAGGATTGAAAATAACATCAGGTTTCATTCCTCTTGAAGTAAATGGCATATCATTTTCAGGAACCAAAAGCCCAACTACTCCTTTTTGCCCGTGAGGTGTCGAAAATTTGTCTCCAAGCTCTGGCTGTCTTTCATCTCTTGTTCTCACCTGAACAATTTTATTAGAATCTCCATCAATAGTAATGAACACTCCTTCTATAATTCCTTTTTCTTCCTGCCTGATAACACTGCTGCTTTCTTTTTTTGTCTTGATTGTAATCTCCCTGCTTTCTGACAGGAATTTAGGAGGAGAAACTTTTCCAATAATTACCTCTCCTTCATCCATTACTGCTTCATTATAGACTACCCCATCATCTTCTAAGAACCTGTAAGACTCTTCGGTTCTATAACCTCTTGTGTCTTTGCTAGGAATTGTAATCTCATCTCTTAATCCCCCTGCATAGTTTAATTCAACTGCAGTATACGGTCTGTAATATGTGCTTCTTGCCAATCCCCTTTGAATACTTGCTTTATTTAAGACAATTGCATCTTCCATGTTATAACCTTCATAAGTCATTACTGCAACAACAACATTTTGCCCAGAAGGGTAAATATTCAAGGTATCATAAACAAAACTTCTTACAATTGGCTTTTGAGGGTAATGAAGAGTGCTTACATCTGTGTCAAGCCTGCATAAGAAATTAGCAGCATACAGCCCTAAAGATTGCTTTTGGGTCTTGCTTCCCCTGTTAAGTCTTGAGCTTTGGTCGTGATTTGCATACGGAACAAGGCTGGTTACTAATCCAAGCAAGTCAATTTCATCAACTTCTAAATGAGTATGCTCTGGAGTGATATTTTCTTTATTTAATGCAACAAGCGCATTTTCTTCTTCAGCCGCATCAAGATATTCTATTACTCCCTGCTCAACCAGACTTTCCCACCTCATCTTTCCCTGCTCAACCAAAACAAGGTGTTCATTTGTTAAAAGAGGTTTTTCTTTTATTAAAATCAAAGGTCTTAAAACTCTTCCAGGCTCTGTTGAAATAATGACTATTCCCATAACAGGGTCATACCTTATGCTCATTTCTTCCGGGAGTTCTGTTTTTCTTCTTTTCTCTCTTAAAACTGCTGCAAATCCTTCTGCGTCTTTTACACAACCAATAAACTTGCCATTGTAAAACACATCATACTTTTCATGTTCTTCTAAGCCATGTTCTTCAAGCACCTTTAAAAATTCTTTTTCTTCAAGTTTAACCACTGTTGATATTTTTGCGAGCATAGCTAGATTTTTTCTCAACCCAATCTCAGTTCCTTCAGGAGTTTCTATTGGGCAGAATCTTCCATAATGGGTTGGATGAAGGGTTCTTGCAAGGAAATTTTCCTGTTCTCCTGGAAGCATAGAAGAAACTCTTTGTAATTGTGATAAAATTGATAAAGAATTAGTTTTGTCAAGATTTTGGGTAACTCCAGATCTTTCACCAATCCATGAACCAGTAGCGACCGCACTCTCAATCCTATGGGAGAATAAGGTGGATTTAGCAATAGTTTTTATGCTGTAGAACTTTTTTCTTTTTACTGTTTTTTGGAGAGTATGCTGGATATCTCTTAAAAGAATATTAAGGTTGACTCTGAATAAATCAGCAAGCAAATCCCCGCTTAGTCTTACTCTTTTATTTGCATAATGGTCCTTATCTGTAAGAGTTCCTTCCGGATTTTCTTTAGCTATCAAAAACTGCTTTATCAGCTTGCACAAAGTGACTGCTTTTTCAATTCTGCTTTCTTTTTTCAAACCAATATGCGGGAGGAAATAAGAATCAATTCTTTGCTTAACTCTGTCTAAAATTTCTTTTTTTGTTCCCTGCAATGAAGTTTGTTCTGCAATTTTCATCATTGCATCTTCTGAGTTATTGACAGTAGCATATTCATAAAGATTAAGAATTAAACTATCTGTTTCTTTGCTGATGTACTTTGCAATCTCAGCATCTTTTAACATTCCAAGAGCCTTTAAGAAAATAACTGCAGGTATATTCCTGAATCTGCTGAATGAAATTTCAATTATCCCTTCGTTGCTCTCTGAAATTAAAACAGGTATTCTGTAACTTCCCCTTTGAGAAAACAATCTTAATGTTAATTTTCCTCTTGGCTTTTCGATTAATGGCTGATTAGCTGCTAAATCTTCAATCATCACTATTGCTCTTTCATTTCCATTGACAATAAAATATCCTCCAGGGTCAGCAGGGTCAAGATTATTTTCAATTAATTCATCCTTAGACATATTGCAGATGTTGCAAACCTTGCTTTTTACAATAACTGGGATTCTCCCGATTTCTATACTTTGGTTTTCCACTTGGTTGCCAATAGACATCTCGGAGTATATCGGTGCAGAATAAGTAAGATTCCTCAACCTTGCCTCAGTGGGAGTTATAAGGCTGGTAGAACCATCTGCTTCAATTATGTTAGGCTTTCCAACATGAATTTTACCTATTTTTATATCAAAGTCTTTTGGAATATTTTCAGAGAGTTCATCTGTAATTTGCTGAAGTTTAATGTCTATCAGGTCGTTAAAAGATTTGATATTGGATTCAATTAAAGAGTGGTCTGCAAGATATTTCTTAACCAGGATATGTTTATTTTTCATACTACCACCCTGAAATACACATTTAGTTTATCCCCTTCTTTTCTCTCTATCTTGACAACATCTCCGATATTCATGTCTTTTGGTAATGCTGGATCTTCTTTTTTTATTTTTGGCAGTTGGGATAAAGAGAGGTTATACTTTTTTAAGATATCTTGAACTTCTTGTTCTTTTATTTTACAGTGTTTTGGCTGAAGTGTATGCATTTTTACTCTAGAATTTTTACTTTAACGACTAGGGGATACTCAATTTAATCAAAAATAGCTTTTTAAACCTTGCGGTTTTTGATTTTTAGCCCAGTTTCTCTTTCTACTACTCCAAACTAGTAAAAATATGCGCCAGCCGGGAATTGAACCCGGCTCACTGCCTTTTTCCATTTTATAGGATGTATCGGAAACCTTGGTTCTGATTTGGGAAGGCAGAATTCTGCCGATAAACTACTGGCGCACCTTTAATTAAGAATAACAAACTTAATAAATATAATTATTCTTTATCCCATACAAAAAGAGTTAATATGAAGGAACATTCTGAAATTTCTGAAAAAGAAAGAACAATGAAACTCTCAATAAAAGAAGGTTCAGTTAGTTCAGTCATGTCAGGTTTAGGAGATTCAAATCTTTCTCTTTTTGCACTTGCCTTGAATGCGAACAATTTGCAAATGGGGTTCTTAAGTTCTTTTCCAGGGCTAGTGACCCCAATTGCCCAGATTTTTGGTTCAAGATTAATGGAGAAATATAGAAGGAAAAAAATTGTAGTCGCCGGAGTATTTCTTCATGCGTTAATATGGTTTCCAATTCTTGCATTAGGATTGATGTACTACAAAAATATTTTTGCATCTCATCTCGCAACAGTTCTTCTTGTCTTTTACTCTGTTTATGCTGTTCTTGGAGCAGTTGCAGGACCAGCATGGTTTTCTCTCCTCGGAGATATTGTTCCTGAAAACATGCGTGGAAAATATTTCAGCAAAAGAAACAGGATTTGCGGAACAATTGCACTTATTACAACATTAGTTGGAGCATTTTTCCTGGATTTTTTTGAAACAAAAGGACTTCTTTTAATTGGCTTTTCAATTTTTTTCTTTATAGCAGGAATCTTCAGGTTAATAGCAGCATTTTTGTTTACAAAACATTATGAGCCTAAATTTAAGCTAGAGAAAAATTATTATTTCAGCATCTGGCAGTTCATCAAAAAAGCCCCATATAATAATTTTGGAAGATTTGTTATTTTTGTTTCACTAATGCATTTTGCGACAGCAATAGCCGGGCCGTTTTTCACAGTTTACATGAGAAGAGATTTAGGTTTTTCAGTATTAACTTACACAATCATTGTAGTTGCATCATCAGTTTCATCTCTTTTATTCATTCCATTGTGGGGAAAATTCTCAGATAAATACGGCAATAGAGAGTTATTGAGGATAGGAAGTTTGATAATTCCGTTCCTGCCAGCCCTGTGGTTAATTTCAAAATCCCCATATTACCTTATAATAGTTCCACAACTTCTTAGCGGGTTCAGCTGGGCAGCATTTAATTTGGGAGTAAGTAATTTTATTTATGATTCTGTTTCTCCTCAAAGAAGAGGCATTTGTGTGGCTTATTTTAATGTTATTGCCGGATTTGGAACATTTCTTGGAGCAAGTATTGGAGGATTTTTAGCATATTATCTAACAATAAGTTTCATGAACATTCTTCTTTTTATTTTCTTGGCTTCTAGCATCTTAAGATTGACAGTTACTTTAGCTTTCCTCCCTCTTGTTAAAGAAGTAAGAAAAGTAAAGAAATTGAGAACAATCCCTATGCTCCACTTCAAAGGGATATTTCCCTCAAGAGGTATAATCTATAATCTTTTTCATCCAATAAAAAACAATTAATTATCTCTCCCCTATTTCTTTCATAATCTCTTTTGAATACCTTGTTGCTTTATGGAGAGGTTCTGGAAGTTTATGGGGAAATCGGATAAGTTTTTTTATAATTTCAAGACTTGTTTCAACAGAAATTCCGCTCCCGGGGCTTACATAAAGTGGTCTGCTTTCAGGCTTTGCGACAATAACTCCCCCAATTATTTTTCCATTAAGAATAATTTTTCGGTCTTTTAACTCTCCAGCTATCAGCTTATCAGCAATCCCAATACACGGAACATCAGCAAGGATTGAAAAATGGCTTGCTAATCCCAGTCTCTCATGGGTCAAACCATTGCCAGAGACAATAACAAGTTCTGGTTTTTCTTCAAGCTTTGCAAAAGCTTCCATCATTGCAGGCAGTTCTCTATATGCCCTGAATCCCGGAACATACGGAAATCTCAACCGGTCCATAAAATATTGTTTTTCAAGCTCCTCATCTCCACCCATTGTAACAAATGCAGAAATAACATTTTTTCCAAACATAATGTTGTGGCATCCTGCAATTCTTTCTGCATTTTCAAAATCAATAGAATCTTTAACACTCACCTGTTTTGCAAGCTTCTCCTGCTCTTTCTTCAACACTTCTAATTTCTCAAGAAATTCCTTATCAAATTTTTCCATATTAATAACTAAAGATAAAGATTAATAAAGTTTTCGCAAAAATTTCTCTGTTAACTGCATGCATAAACTTTTGAAGAAAGAGCAGACTGTCCATCATATATCGACCAGTGGTCTTTGTCTGTTTCTGTCCCACTTCTGTCGTCCTGAAGCGCAAGATTTGGTATATAAACAATATTTGTTGCAACAGTATCTCCATTTACAGTTGATTCTGTTGCTCCCCAATATCCCCTACTGCCAATATCATATTGATTGTATAACGCTCCCCTTACATTATTCACTGCACCTGCAGAAGTGTAGGTAACAAGAACAACATAGCATCCATTGCTGTTTTTGCAGTAACTTGGAGCCTCTATAGAAAATATTCCTGTTCCTAAAGGAGATTCTCCTACAAGTTCACATCCTGCACTTCCTCCAGAAATACCTGAAATCTCTCCTGCAGAGTGCCCAAAAACTTCCGGATTGTTTGTATTATAAGCATAAACACTTACACCAACTATTAAGAATAGCATTATTACAATTAAAGAATAAAACATTTTATTCGAAATATTTATGTCCACCATTTTTCAAAAATACTAACTTAAGATTATATTTAAATGTTTTGCTCGGCACAGCCTCAATCCAGCAAACTTTATAAACATAAAAACCTGAATAATAGAATGAAAATTAGAGGTAAATTTTTGGGGTTTATATTGGCTTTAATATCAATTACCAGTTTAGTTTCTGCAGCTACAATAACCTTTGATTCTTCAAATTCTATTGCTGCATGGATAGATGGTTTTGCATTTAGCAACTCGTGCGGGGCATTTTCTTACAATGGGAATCATGGAGGAGATACATACCCAAATCCAGAATCAAGCTTTGCAACAAACATTCTTGTCAGCGACGGAAGTTGCAATGTTTACAGAATCCCTCACTGGACTCTTATGAAAGTCACATCCAGCCTTACAACAGCATCAAAAGCAGAACTTTATGTTTCAACAACAAAACAGGCAGATAACCTGAAGGTTTGCGGAGCAGCAGCTTCATGGGTAAATCCTGTTTCATGGAACACACGCCCGGGAAAAGTCAGCACCCAAAGCACAAATCTAAAAAAATGTTTTTCATTTACAAGTTTGGGAAATAATAGATACAAAGCAGACATCACAGAACTTTATAATCAGTGGGCAGATAATCCCTCTGAAAATTACGGATTTTTTATATTTATAAGCTCTTTAGTTCCTTTAGATGGCTCAGATTACACTTATATTACTGCATCAGCAGATGCAGCTCACGACGGAACTGGTGTTGGATGGATAACTCACCAAAACTATGAAGACCATCTTGATTCTTATACCAAAGTTTACACCGGATATGCTGCAGATTCGGGAAAAAGACCCGTAATAGAAACAACACCCTCTTCATGCACTCCAAGCTGTTCGGGAAAAGAATGTGGAGATGATGGGTGTGGAGGAAGCTGTGGAACATGCAACATAGGATACACCTGCCAGAGCAATCAATGTGTAGATGAATCAATCCCTCCAGCACCCTCGCTTTGTGCAGGAGGGGACTCGCAATTAATAATGAAACTCTCTTCAACAACAAACGCTCACGGAGAAATTTACAGCAGTACTAATTACAATATTGGAATCTGCTATGATGCTATTTTTGGTTCAGTTTATACTGGAGCAAACCCCCACACCTGCTCTGGAACAAATCTTGTATTAAAACTTTCTTCAACAACAAACGCTCATGCAGAAATTCCAAGTCTGACAAATTACAACACTAATGTCTGTTACGGAAATTTAGTCTGCACCCTGAGAGATTCATGTCAGTCAGGCGAAACTTTAGTAGCCTCATTATCATCTAACACAAATGCTCATTTATCTTCAACATCCTCCTATCCTGCAAAAATCTGCTGTTCAACCAGCGGAACAACACCCCCATCAGGAAGATTTTGGGCAAACATGGCTGGAACCTCAATAACCTCTGCTGATTTGGGGGATACAGTAAAAATGATATGGCTGAATACTGGATTATCCCAAGGAACATCTGTCAGCTTTGAGATTTATGAAGATGATATACTAATTGACGATGCAATAAGAACAGGTGCAAGCGCAATAACCTCGGCAGTCAACTCAAATGGAGACGCAATTGCCTACTGGACTATCACTCAAGCAGATTTAGCCAAAACCTCTTCTGATTACTCTAGTTTTTATTTTAAAGTCGGAAATCAAAATAGCAATAACTTAGAAGTTCAGGAAACAACAAGAAATTCTCCTCCGCAAGTACAAATTACCAGCCCATCGCCTAATCAGCTTTTCAAGAAAAATTCTCCTGTCCAGTTTAATTATTCAGTTTATGATGAAGATGATTCTGTAACTATCAATATCGCATTTGGGGACGGGCAGACACAAGCTCTAACAAATCTGAACGGAACAGTCCAGCATTCATATCCAACTTCTGGAATTAAAACAGCAAGCATAACTGCAACAGACTCGCGGGGGCTTTCAGCAACAAAATACATTGACGTTTTTATAATTAAACAATACCTGAATATCTTCCCTGTAATTTCTGATCCTGATGAAAATGAACAGCTTGCCTCAAAAACAGTTTCATTTGATGCATCAGACAGTTTTGCAGTTTATTGCTCATTAGAAGAAGTTAATACCTGCACTTTAATTAATCCATCTTCATTAACCTTTTCTTGGATTTTTTCAGATAGCACCACAGCAACAGGAAACCAGCCAACAAAAACATTTTCTTCTTCAGGGAAAAAGACTGCAAATTTAACTGTAAAGTTCACTAATTCTTCTGTCAGCGGGCAAATCTCAAAAGTAAGAACCTTTTTAATAGGAGGATGCAATGGTCTTTCTCCAGGAGAGTGCTCTATTAATGGAAAATCTTATTGCAATGATGCAGAAGAATTATTAGATACTTCTAATTCTGGAGAAGCGTGTGCAGGTTATGATGGTGAAATTGGAACAGATGATGACTGCTGCCCTGCAGGCAGCAGCTGCACAGAAGACGGGTGCACAGGTGGAGATGATGAAGAGTGCTTCTATCTTTCAAACTGTGGAAGTTATCTGAATGAAGATGATTGTGAAGCAGATATCTGCAATTTGGGTGAATTTGGAATAGGTACAGATGTTTGCAACTCACTTTTAACAGGATATTATGTTTCTGGTTGCGCATGTTCATGGAACGATAATGAAGAATCATGCGCACTTTCATATTCTGCACAACACCAGACAACACATACAACATTTTCATGCGACAAAACATTTGAAGAAACACCATGTGTAAATGCTCAGAAAACAGTTACATGGACAGCAATTTCATCTGACCCCCTAATTTCAGAAGATGACCTCAAGATTCTTGGATGTGTGAATGAAGAAGAAATCTATCCGTGCGGGGAGTATTCTCTCACACTTGATTTCACAAGCAGTTTAAGTATACTTGCATTCATATCATTAATAATTATTTTTTATATTTTCAAACATAAGCAACAAAAAATAACAACACGAAAAGTTATTAAATAAATTGCAAGACATTAGTATGCAGTTAAATTATTAATAAAATGAACAGAAAAGAGGAGATAATCGGAATTTTAGCATTACTTGTAATTATACTTGCAGGTTTTGCATTAGCTTTAGTTGGGGTAGGAAACCCTGCAGGAAATATTGATAACTCTTATTCTTCAGGAGATGTTTTGACTGGCTGGATTAATATCAGCCTCAGTGATGAGCCAGTAAGCTCAAAAATTGAAGCTTTTGACAGTTCAATGCCTCTTTTAAATTTTTTAGATGCAAATAATGCAGACTATACCTGCAGCCCATCTAATTGCGAACAAGCCTTTTCTGCTGCAAATGAGCGAACCTCTGCAAGTTTTTCACTTTCTTCAGGCTCTTCAAAAAACCTTGCCTTAAAATTTACAGGAGAATTCAGTCTTGTTGATGATATTTCTTTTAACCTTGAAACAAATTCAGCTGAATCATGTTCAACTCCATTACAGATTGATTTTTTAAATGATGGAGAGATAGACTGGCAGTATTCAGAAGCCGGGGCTGATTTTTGCCAGGCAGACTATGGATGTTTTAATTTCTCTGCGAGTACACAAGACTTTATTGTATCTACCCAGCAATATTGCGAAAAAATAAATTTTAGTCCGGTTTCAAGGTTGAGAGTTGGAGCATATGTGAAAAAAACATCGGGCGGAAGCTTGACAATGTCTGTTTATGATTCTGAAAAAGAGCTTCTTTCAACCTGCCCCATTCCAGCATCTGAAATAACCTCCAGCTTCAAGGAAGTTTATTGCGATGTAAATGTTTCAATTCCTAGTGGACAGGCAGGTTATGTCTGCGTAGCAACAACTTCCGGGGCAGGTTATGTTATTCAGGGGGAAACTTCAGGAGAAAACTGCGGGCATTATAGTATCTATTCAACAACCAATAACGCAGATTACAGAATTTTTTCAAAACCTGCAAAATACAAGCAAGGCAGTTTAGTTGCAATTGCAAATCAGACTCTTAGCCACGTTTTTCTTGATATAGAAAACTACATTGCAGATGAATACTCAAATAATTGCGGGGAAGGATGTGTGATACCATTTAAAGTTATGGGGAGAACACAGCAGGATGTTTTTTTGTCAAACCTCCAGTTTAAAGTTATTTCTTCAGGCGGGCTTATTATTTCAAACAAATTTTATGATACAAGCAGAGATTCTGCAAAAATAACAATGCCCCTTACAATTTTAGATATTCGGGAAGCAAATTTGGAAGTTCCTTCAGGTGTAAATTCTACAACTGCAACAGTATATCTTGGGAATGACAAGATTTTATCAGAGAGTATAACTGTAAGAAGAATATCAACAATAAACAAAGTATACCCTTTAAAAGTTCCTGTAAATTTCCCGGTTGATTTTGTTGCAGAGATAACAAATGCCCCCGGGGACGCAATTAAAAGTTACAGCTGGGATTTTGGAAGCGGTGTAAAAACCACCTCTTCAAATACAATTTCACACACTTTCTCTCAAAAAGGGAATTATACTTTAAATCTAAAGTTAGTAACTGCTTACGGTCAGAAGACAAAATTATTTAACATCAGTGTGGAATCTGCAAAAGATGCAATAAACTACACCCTGAATTTAAAAGAAGAAAAATTAAGTGAGTTCAAAACAGAGCTGGATTCTCATCCTCTTAAGAGCATTATTTTCAAAAAAATAAACGTAGTATCACTGCAGTCTAAATTAGAAGAATTAAAATTAAGATATTCAATCGCAGACACAGAATCTGAATACACCAGCTTAATGGCTGAGATTACTTCTCTGAAAATTCCAGAGTCTATTGAAGAAAGTCTTTCTCTCAGCGGAAAACTTGTTCCAGACTTCGGTTCATTAAGTGTTTCAGAGATACAGGAAGCGAGCCCAGATAGTTCTTCTTCAGGAGTTTATACTCAGAGCTTAGTTGAGTCGTGGTATTTTTCAAATTTAGATACTTCTCTTATTGAGAAAAAATACTCAATAAACTATGATGACAATACTGAAGAAGTTGTTGCTAGTTTCTTTAATTTAGATGTTGTTCTGAAAAATAATGTTCCAGTGCATCTTCTTATAAAATCCCCAATTTCAAGTATAGAATTTTCTAAAAATTACAATCAGAAATCTCAGGGAAGCAACACTCTTATAGACTTAAATTCAAACTCCCAGCTTGAATTCACAATCTCAGGCAATTTTGGTTATAAGGAAATTTTTATTTTTCCTGATTTAAACACTCTTCTTTTAGAAGTTTCCCCATGCAACTCCAACGGAAAATGCGAAAACGAAATAGGCGAGACAAAACAGAACTGCCGGGAAGATTGCCATTCAAATCTTATCCTCGTTTTTTTTATAATCTTGATAATCTCTGCAGCATTTATAGCTTATTTGTTCTTGCAGCAATGGTACAAGATTAAGTATGAAACTTTTTTGTTTAAAGACAGAAACTACTTATTTAATTTATTAAACTTTATAAATAACGCATATAAGCAAAAATTCACAGAACAACAGATAAAAAACAAGCTGAACAAAGCAGGATGGACAAATGAGCAGGCAGTATATGCCCTAAAAAAATATCATGGAAAAGAGACTGGAATGTTTGACATGTTCAATATTCTTAAAAATCTTGATAAGTTTAAGCCTAAACATAAACCTGAAATCAAGCGAAACATTTATAACATCAAAAACTTTAAGAGTTTTTGAATGTGCTCAGAAATTTAAACCTTTGTGAGAATTTCTGACTCAAAAAATAATAGACTTACAAAAAATGGGTATCTTAATAGTGAGGGATTTTATCAAAAGAGTATTTTTTAGTATTTTTTCTAGCAAGGAGAGTATTAGTATCGGATTTTATGGTCCGCCAAATGCCGGAAAAACAAGTCTTGCTAATAAAATCTGTAAAGACTGGACAGGAGAAGAGTTGGGCAAATCAAGCAAGATTCCACACGAGACTCGAAAAGTCCAGTTTAAGGAAAAAGTAGACATAGAGTACAAAGGTAAGAAACTTACACTGAAACTTATAGACACTCCGGGAATTGCAACAAAAATAGATTATGAAGACTTTTTGAAATTCGGCATGAAAAAGAAAGATGCAAGAACAAGGGCAAAAGAAGCGACACAAGGAATTGTAGAGGCTATAAAGTGGCTTGATGATGTGGACGCAGTAATTATTGTTCTTGATTCAACCCAAAATCCTTATAATCAGGTAAATATAACCATAATTGGAAATTTAATGGCCAGAAAAATACCAGTATTGGTAGTTGGAAATAAAATTGATTTGTTAAAATCAGATATTAAAAAAATAGAAGCCGCATTTCCAGAGTATGATGTTGTCGGAATTTCAGCAAAGTTCGGAAAAAACATGGAGGAGTTTTATGAATCCTTGTTTAAATTTGTAAAAAAGAGGAGATAAATTGAGGGTAAAGAAACTGAAAGGACTCGTATTGCAATTTGTAACATTCAGCGAATTAGAGCATCTTGAAACAAAAGGCAGAATAAAGAAACTGCTGGACCTTATTTTAGATGGAAAAATTATTGTTCTTCAGGGGAGGCTTGACCCTGAGGAAGAAGCAAGGCTCATAGAAGATACAATGGTCCTTGTAGGAAGAATAAAGGGATTTAAGGGAGTTGAGCTTGCAGTTATAGAGCCGAATAACAACAATATTTCTGTGGCAAGCAAGATAAGATACGGGCTTGCTAAGGCGCTTGTAAGGGGCTCAGGTTCTTTAACAATAATTGGTCCTGCCAGCATTGTAAAGGAAATCAGAAGAGACCCTAAGAAAATTGAACTCATGTTCAACAAGTAAGTTTTTAAACTTCTTATTATTTATATAAAAATGCCACATCAATGCGTCCACTGTGGAAAAATTTATCCTGATGTAAGCAAAGAATTAATAGAAGGATGTTCATGCAGCAGCAGGTTTTTTTTCTACATTAAAGAAGAGCAGTTAGAGTCATTAAAAGCTAAAAAAATAGAGCTTGAAGAAATAGACAAGAAAAAAGTAGAAGAAGAGGTAAGAGAGATTATAGGGATTGACGAGTCAAGCACAGAGCCAGTAATTCTTGATTTGGAATCAGTAAGAATTGTCAATCCAGGCAAGTTTGAGCTTGATGTTGTAAATCTTTTCAGCAAGAAAAGACCTTTAATATACAAACTAGAGGAGGGGAAATATATCATAGACCTTGCAACAACCCTTAATGCAGATCTTAGTAAAACAAATTTTGATAAAAACACCAAATAAGAGAGATGATAAAAGATATTCTTAAAAAACAATTAGCAATCATAAAACCAGATTTGTCAGGTATAGAATCTGAGACAAAATTAATAATAAGCTGCGTAGAAAAAGAAATCAGGAAACAAAAACAGAAGATAAGAGCCTTTATTGGGGGAAGCCTGGCAAAAAAGACACTTATAAAAAAAGAGTATTACGATGTTGACATTTTCCTTATATTTGACAAAGAACTGGAAAATATGTCCGATACTGCTGAAAAAATCCTAAAAAAATGCTTTAGCATAGAGAGAATTCATGGTTCAAGAGATTATTTTGTACTTAAGTCAGGAAAAATTTATTTTGAATTTATCCCTATTTTAAAAATTAAAAATCCGAGATATGCAAAAAACATCACAGATTTGTCCCCATCTCATGTTTTTTATGTAACAAAAAAGATAAACAAAAATCCCAAGATTGCAGAAGAGATTATGCTTGCAAAGTCTTTTGCACATGCATGCAGTACATATGGTGCAGAGTCGTACATAGGCGGGTTTTCAGGATATGCCTTAGAATGCCTGATTATTTACTATAAATCTTTTTTAAAATTCATAAAAGAAGTTTCAAAATACAAAACAAGAATTATACTTGACCCAGAAAAGCACTACAAGAACAAGGGAGAAATTCTGGTAAACATAAATGAATCAAAACTAGCTTCTCCAATAATTCTTGTCGACCCGGTATTTAAGGAAAGAAATGTTCTCGCTTCTTTAAATTTGGAAACTCTTGAAACATTCAGCCGGCATTGCAAAAAATTTCTTAAAAATCCTTCAATAAGCATGTTCACCAGGCAGAAGGTTGATTTAGAAAAGATAAAAAAACAAGCAAAATCGAAAAAAGCAGAATTACTTATTTTTCAAACAAAAACAAAAACCCTGAAGTATGATGTTGCAGGTGCCAAACTCAAGAAGTTTTTCAATTTCCTGAAGTTTAATATTGAAAAACAATTTAATCTTCTTGAAAGCTATTTTGATTTTAATGAAGACAAGTTTTCAGCAAGAAATATTTTTGTAATCAGGCAGAAAACCAAGAATATAGTGAAAGGTCCGCCAGAATACAAAAAAGAGAATGTTAAAAAATTTAAAAAAGTTCATAAAAACACATTTGTGAAAAATAGCATAGTTTATGCAAGAGAAAAACCAATAACTCTAAAAGATTTTCTTAAGGAATCAAAAGATTATAACAAGAAGATTGCAAAAGATATGGGCATTATAGCCTGATTTTACTAGCAAAGCGGCAAAACCCTTAAAAACTTCAGCTTCCTATAATAGTAATGAAAAGAGGCAAAAACAAAACCTCAAAATCTAAAGATTTTGATAGCTCCAAAACTAAAAGTTTTGGCAGTGCTCGAAATTCGAAAAAATTTCGACATGCTCAGAAATCGAAGATTTCTGAGATCTTAAAGGACAAACGCGGAATGGCAAACGAAGACTTAGAAAAGAAAGCCGGATGGAAAGGAAGGTCATCAAGATGAGGATTTTTAGCAGGAGCCTTAACAGCTGTTCTCGCAGCAGGATGTGCCTTGCTGCCGGGCAAGAAAGTAGAAGAATCAAGACGCCTAGCTATGAAATCTGAAGAACAGGCTTACAAAATTTATGAAGAAAATGGAAAGACCTATTTTGAGGGATATGCGCTTTATCCCCGGAAGATTAGGGAAGACTATTACCTTTTAGGAAAAACAAAATTTTCAAAAACAGAGATTGTCGACAAGGGAGAGGTAGCTGATGAGAAAAAAAGTAAGTGTGGTTCAGGGTATATGCATCTCGGAGCAATAATAAAATTAAAAGACGGACAACACTATTTGATTCATCCAGGTTATGATTTTATAGGACGAACATCAGATGATTCAATTATAATCAAAGACAAAGACACAGGTAAGATAGAAATAAAATCCAGATGGAACAAAGAAAACATAAAAAAGATACCAAAACAACAAGAATTTTTTTGGAAAACAGAAGAGGAAGAAGCAAAAGAAGATACAAGTTATAATCCATTTGACCCAAGAATATTTCTAGCAAAATAGAGGTTTATAAATCATCTTGAAACCCACTCTTTTAATGAAGCAAAAGCAGACGCCACTTCATCTTGAGGCGCATTTCTGTCCTGCAATACAGAAATAACAGCAAGGGGGCAGTTAAAAGAATTAGGGTTTGCGCATGCCATTTCTGTTTTTGACTTTAACTCAAATAATGCATAAGATTTTTTATCAGGCCAAATCTTTAGTTCTATATCTGCTTTTTTACAAAAGCAATCTGTTTGAGTTCCTTTTAACATAGACCAAAAATAAGCATTTTTTTCATTCCCGCCTTCTACCTTAACATATTCTATACACCTTTTTTGAAGATCCTCTGTTGGAATGGGGGTTATGGCATTCCCATTCCAAGTTTTGCATTTAGTATACCACCAACTCTTATACTTAACAGCGCAGTCTGCCCCATTTTCAGATAGTAATTGGCCCCATGAACCATCTTTTTTCATTGCAAGATTTGTTCTAGCATTCTTAGAATTTTTCGGGCTATCAGGACATTGTTCGGTTAGCATGACATCATCCCCGTCGCCCTCTTTTATATTATCTTCACTAAGCTTTTTTGTCCATGATTTCCAACCAACCTCATATTCCCAATAACAATCTGTCATACAGCTTGAAAGTGGACGAGGTCTGCATAATATATCTCCCCCACTTTCAAAAGTACTGCAGACTCCTGTAAGGGCAAGTTTTTCACTCATAACATCTCCATCTGGCAGGTTAGAGGTAATTACTGGGATTACTAATCTGCAATCAATCACCTCATCTCCTGCTTTAAAGTCTTTATTATTCTCAGGTTTCTCTATCTTCGGAAACGTGCATCCCTCTACACTGCATTCAACTTTATCACCCTTGCTGAAAATTGGTTTTCCATCTTTATCAACCCCAAAATTCCCATCATTTTTCCTTGGCTCAAAAGTTTCTCTTTTTCCATCTCCATCTTTATCAACACAAGTCCCGCAACTCACTTTATTTTTCCAATCAAGACAATTTTTTGACATTGGATATCCTCCTTGCGATTCTGGAGCGCATATCCCTAAAGGATTATTTTCTGTTGCTTCTGGAGGATGTGGCGGGCAAACCTTGCATACACTCTTGCAAATCTGGCACTGTCCTGTTTCTCCAGCCATTCCAGTAATAGTTCTTCCAACCATTGCAGCCTCTATTG
>Ga0210057_1002666_pt1 | contig 25324 bp, 22 predicted proteins | sample CryGeyCG2114_010_2_FD_183968 | JGI IMG/M metagenome (GOLD analysis project Ga0210057, IMG submission 183968) | Groundwater microbial communities from aquifer - Crystal Geyser CG10_big_fil_rev_8/21/14_0.10 (SPAdes) (version 2) | ecosystem: Environmental > Aquatic > Deep subsurface > Groundwater ...
AAGCAACTCTTTGGGAGAATATATCTGAACCAATCTGGCAAAGATTGGGCTGTGACTGATGTCTATTGCGAAAAAGAATATCGAAACAGCGACTTTCCTCGATTGGGATTAGGCCCCGGCGTTTACCCAAAGGATGGAACGATTCTCAATACTGAACACACCTGGCCACAGAGCCGATTTACCGGTCGTTTTTCCAGGGACTTGCAGAAATCAGATCTACATCACCTTTTCCCCACAGACTCTGAGATGAACTCTCATCGGAGCGCCTTGCACTTTGGAGACGTGGCCGAAACCGTGGAAAACCTCAAGTGTTCCGAATCTCGCCTGGGTCACGCTCAAAGTGGAGAAATCGTTTTTGAACCACCCAAAGCTCACCGGGGCAATGTCGCCCGAGCGATCTTCTACTTTGCGACCCGCTATGAAATGAAAATCAATGACCAAGAAGAGAGCTCTTTGAAGAAATGGAATCATGACGATCCTGTCGATGCTTTCGAGATGGAGCGCAATGATGAAATTCAAGACCTGCAAGGCAATCGAAATCCGTATATCGACATGCCCGAGCTCTTGGATCAAATTCGAGATTTCTAGATTCGACCAACCTTTCTCGAGTCTGGCCTGACAGGCAACTCGAGTCCTTGCTCCAATGACCTCTGAGGTTGACTCCTTGGGGGTTTGGCCTTAAACCGAAAACTTGTTTTAAATATCACCGGAGGTGAGCGAATTGAACTCATTGGGTCGACATATTTTGGTAGAATTTATTGGCTGTAATCCAGACATTCTCAACGACGTTGCCGCAATAGAAAGCGGGATGATTACAGCGGCCAAAGACGCTGGCGCCACCGTGATTCAATCTTCGTTCCATCACTTCTCTCCTTATGGGGTCTCTGGCGTTGTGGTGATCCAAGAAAGCCACTTGGCGATTCACACCTGGCCAGAATATCAATACGCAGCTGTGGATCTGTTCACTTGTGGAACCTCGGTGGATCCATGGGTCTCTTTTGATCATTTGCGCAAGGCATTCCAAGCTCAGAACTATTCCGCGCTGGAAATGTACCGCGGAGCCTTGTCGATGCTCAAACGAGCTGAATACACTCTGACCTCAAGCCGAGAAGAGATGGAAAAAAAGGTTGGAACCCAGTTTCAACGAAACCTTTGGTTCACTGACAAAGATCAAAACCAGGCTTTTTCTTTGCGCTACACCAAGGATATTTTGTTCAACCAAAAATCCCCTTATCAAACCGTGCGGGTTTACGACACCGAAGCTTATGGTAAGATGTTGGCGATTGATGACATGATCATGTGCACGGAACGAGACGAAGCTCATTATCATGAAATGATTGTTCACCCTGCATTTCAACTTCATGGCCATGCCAAAAATGTTTTGGTCATCGGCGGCGGTGACGGCGGAACCATTCGCGAAGTCTTAAAGTATCCGTCGGTCGAAAAAGCCACCATGGTGGAAATTGACGAGGTCGTGGTTGAAGCTTCAAAAAAATATCTGCCAACTTTGGCCTCCAGTTTTGGTGATCCTCGTTTGGATTTAAAAATTGGCGATGGGATCGATTTTGTGGCTAAGGCCAAAGCTGAGACCTATGACGTGATCATTGTGGACGGCTCAGATCCAGCAGGCCCTGCCGAAGGACTCTTCTCAAAGGAATTCTGGCAGAACTGTCATCGTTGTTTGAAAAAAGATGGCATTGTTGTCACGCAAGGCGAATCCCCCATGTTTCATCAACAAACCTTTGTGGATTTGAACCAATGCTTAAAAGATGTGTTCGGCGCAAAGAGAGTTTTTACATCCTTGTTTTTTGCCACCTCGTACCCCTCAGGTATGTGGAGCATTAAAACTTCGTTCAAATCCGACAAACATCCGATTCAGGATTTTCAAATTGAGAAGGCCAAACAGTTCGTGCAAAAAAATCCTCTGCAGTATTACAACGAAGGGGTTCATGTGGGTGCCTTCAATATTCCCACCTTTGTTAAAAAACTTTTGAATGAACTGTGATCCATGGTGCAGACAAAGCCAATCATAGGCTATCTGGCGCCCGAGTCCTTGGAAAAAGACTTGGAACAAGAAATCCAGCGCCATCCACAGCTCGAGCTCAAACATCAGATTGCACGACTTTTTCTGGCCGAGGGACCGATTGCTGATCTGGCCTTCTGCCAAAATATCTGGTGTGAACCTCAAAAATTCACGATTGACTCCATCTCGCAGACAGCTAAAAAGCTCAGAGAACATGGAAAGCTCTGGGCGCCGCTCTCTCAGGGTTTTCATCGCCGCATGACTTTGATTCAAGAACAGCTGCCTAAACTAAAAAGTCAGCCCCTCACCTTTCCGGGGTCTTGGCCAGAAAGAGAACTCGGGGCATGGACTCTGGAGGACGCAAATACTCTTTGGCTCAGCCCCAAGACATCTTCGCCCTTTGCCAATGGAGAGGTTTGTTTCGTTGAAAACCGCGAAGCCCCATCCCGGGCGTATCTCAAACTCTGGGAATTCTTCTCTGCTCAAAAGATCTGCCCCCAGCCCTCAGAGCTCTGTTTAGACTTAGGAAGCTCCCCAGGGGGATGGACCTGGGTATTGGCCGGCCTTGGCTGCAAAGTCATCAGCGTCGACAAGGCCCCGTTGACACCGGCGCTCGCCAAAAACCCCCTAATACAGAGTCTTAAAAAGGACGCCTTTCAGCTCGACCCCAAAAGCGTTGGCCCGGTGGATTGGCTCTTTTCTGATATCATCTGCTATCCCGAACGCCTTTTGGAATTGGTCCACACCTGGATCGAGGCCGATCTGGCCCGCAATTTTGTCTGCACGATCAAGTTCCAGGGGGCCACGGACTTTGAAGCTTTGGACAAATTCCGAAAAATTCCCGGCTCGAGAATCCAGCATTTGTTCTGCAACAAGCACGAACTGACCTGGAGCCTGATCCGGCCCCGAAACTGAAGCCAGATCCTTGACAAGCCCAACAGCTTTTGATCAATTGTGACCTTCGAAATCCAAGCCCGGATGGCGGAACTGGTAGACGCGCTAGTTTCAGGTACTAGTGATCGTAAGATCGTGGAGGTTCAAGTCCTCTTTCGGGCACCAAATTTCACACCCGTGAAATTTTGGCTCTCTTCACTCAACTGGTTCTTTTCATTTCACAATAGCTAACCGAGGCCTCGAAGCCGCCGAAACAAATGCAGACCGATCCAGGCATCTGTGGCTGCGTACATCAGCTGTTGATCGCTCAGACTTCGAGCTTCCCAGTTGGTGAGCTTCGGTCCCTTGGACAAACGGGCATTCAAAACTTCCTCGGCCATTCCCTTCAACCCGAAATTTTTCAGTCCCTGAGCTTTGGCAATGTCTTGGAGCTCGACAAAATTCTTGGGACTAAATTTAAAAACTTTCTGTAACTGCTTAAGGTCATCTCGAATGGCTAAACCCACTTTTAAAACCTCGGGGTTCTCGAAGACCTCCACCACAGAATCAAACTGCGTGATCGAATGGAGTCGCAAAAGAAAGGCATCCTGGTCCGTCGACATCTGCAAAAGAGCTACTTTATGAACCTCTCCCTTTTTAAAGCTGGGTTTGGTTTCCGTATCAAATCCCAGCTCTTTGACCGAGATTAGATCCTGGGTCACCAACGCCAATTCTCGATCATTGTTGATCAGATGAATTTTTCCTGGAAAGGAAATGGGCTTTAGGTCTACCTTGTCTTCCATGCTGTTCATCTCCGCAGCCCCCCCCACCAGGTCTTCGACATTAAAGATCCCCGATACCCTACTTTCTGTCAAAATGTCATGAATGTCGATTCTCATCTTTCAATGGTGCATGAACTCTAATTGCAAGATATTCTCGGCAGTATGAATGGCACTCCATGAGCCCCACACAAATTGCGGATCAATTAGGTCAAACCGGTCTTTGTGTCTGCGCCGACTTTCTGCCACCCCAACCTTTGCGACAAATCCGATCCGATTTCGATAAACTCAAATACGACGGTAAATTTCAACGAGCCTCGGTGGGGCAAAAATCAAAAAAACAAATCCATGATGAAGTTCGCCGGGATGAGATCTTTTGGCTCCAGCGAGAATCGCCTTCTCCAGCCCAACGCCAGCTCTGGGGCAAGGTGGATCTTTTGCAAACAGCCTTGAATCGAAGACTTTTTCTGGGACTTAATGATTTTGAAGGCCACTATGCCTGTTATCCCGTGGGTGCTTTTTATCAACGACATCTCGATTCCCTGACCCATGGAAATACGCGAGTGATCTCTCTGGTTTTGTACCTCAATCTTGGTTGGAAACCAGAAGATGGCGGGTGCCTGAGGGTCTACAATCAAGGCACTCAGATCGACATCCAACCCATCGGCGGCACTCTGGTCTGCTTTATGAGCCAGGAATTGGAGCATGAGGTTCTTATTAGCCGGGCTCCCCGAGCAAGCTTCACTGGATGGTATCGCTCCACCAAGGGCTGACACAATGGCCGTCACCTCTTATTCGGAATAACATTTCAAGACCGCTCGCTCTCGAGGAAAAAGTTCATCAAATCCTTGGTTCGGATAAAGACTTGATCAAGTTATGCCCATGTATCGCGCACATTTTTTTTTGGTGTTAAAAATATCCCTTATTCACAAATCCCCAGAGACGGAGGGTCTCGTGCAAATGAATGCAAAAGTTATCGATAGAGCTCAGGAACAAGCGTCTCTCAGTTCCGATCTTTCCCGCCTTATCAACTCACTCGGCGATCACGGTTATAACTTTCAGGTTTCAACAAAAAATTCACTCCATCGGCTGGACCATCTTGATGAAGCCTCGTTCCTTCGTGTCCAAGACTTTGTGAGCACGTATTTTAATCTGCTCCAAGATGCAAATATTTCCCCCGAAAAAGCAGTTTACAATTTGGACAATGAAAAAGCGCTTTTGAGCGCATGTGCACGACGACTGGGCGTGGTCTTTCATTCGGATGTGATCGATAAAATCACCACCGAAGATGTAATCGAAGTTTATAACCACGACCTCATTCAAATTTATCGAAGCCTCAGTTTTTTTAATCTCTGCTCTTATTCTCTGACCGATCTTTTAACCAACGAGTTTTACGAGCTCTATGAGCGCAGTGTTCAAGTCAATTCCCATTTGATCAAAGCTGGTGAAATACTCCAAGCACGCCCTTACTCTCTGGAACCGGTGGATCTCAGTGACATTCCCCGCCATCTGATGAGAGAGAAGCTTTCAGAACAAAAGATTTCATTTTTCGTCGAGTTTAAAAAAATGTACCCCATCTACACCATCTCTGGTGCCTTCTATGGCTATCTGATTGTATTGCGCGGTCAAAAAGCGACTCGGGAAATGGAAAAGATCGCCTTTATTTAGGCGACCTTTTTCAGGGAACGATGTTCTGCTTCCTGGACAGATATCTGATCTTCTTTCAGCCCCAAATACAGACGATTTTTCCATTGAAAATCCGTGGAGTCCTGGGGCTTTTCAAGTGTTTGGAAATAAACCAAAGCGACCTGCACGTTGTGCTGCTCGGTGGTCTGAATCACCGTGGCGCCATAACTGGTGAACAAGGCATCCAAAGACTTGTCCACCCGCACCGCTCCCAACACCAGCTCTGCCTTTTGGTCATGAAGCCTGCGCAAAGAAAGCCAGAGCAGCAGGTCTTTCATGCTTTCAGTGCCATTGATTTTTCTGAAATCTGATTCAACACTGATCTGATTTCCAATATAAACCTTTGATACCTTGGAAAACAGACGACAAATATTTTCAGAAGGCCATTGCTGAAAATAAGAATCATCCAAGGTGCTCAAAAGACCCGGGTCTACCTGACGATGACAAACCATGGCCACACACCGAACTCCTGAAAATACCGCCAGCACCTCATTTTGGCGAGTAAAGTTGTCAGATACAATATGGTCTGTTCCATCCAGATCTTTAAAAGTCGAAACCCAGATTTCCTTCCAATGACGATAGGCCTCGTTGTAGATCTCTCTATACTCTGCACTGCAACGACTGCCATTCAGAACATAGAGTTGCAAAGGACCATTGGGGGTCATGCTGCTTTGTCCTTTTCTGGCGATGGGCCTTCTTGAGGGTTGTACTTGTTGCTTGAAGAAGTATAGCTGTTGTCACAGGCAAATTTTGAAATCAAAAGCTCTTGAACCAGTGTCGGTCCTTCGACAATTTCAATGGCCTTGGAATCGCGGTACAATCTGGAAATTTCAAAACTTGACAGAAACCCACGGGCACCAAATAGCTCTACACACTTGCCTGTGACCTGCGTGGCAGTGGCGCCACCAAAAAGTTTAGACATGCTGGCCTCTCGAACGGCATAGGCATTGTTGTCCCAGGTCGCGGCGGCTTGACAGGCCAGGAGCCAAGCACACTCCACTTTGACAGAAAGCCGTGAAATCACATGACGAATAGAATGCTTGGTCAAAAGTGGTCGATCAAACCGATCCGTCCCCCCCAATCGCTCCAACGTGAGATCCAGAGCTCGATCACAAATGCCAACACTGACTGCTCCCAACAAGGTCTTGCTTCGATTCAAACAGTGGGTGAGAATTTTTAGCCCTTTACCTTCGACTCCAAGCAAATGACTTGCTGGAATTTCAACATCTTTTAAATAAAGATGTCCGGTATTAGATTCTCTCCAACCCAGTTTTTTCTCTCCCGCTCCTCGCGTGAGTCCTTTGCTGTTCCCTGGCACATAAAAACAACTGATCCCCAAAACTTCACCAGACTCACTGAATGTCTGGGCAAAAATTGAAATGTCCGTTGCATAGGAAGCGTTGGTGATAAAATTCTTCTCTCCATTGAGCACATAGCCATTTTTTGTTTTGACCGCTTTGGTGGCCGTCTTTTCCAAGTCGGAACCACAGCCCTTCTCCGTCATTCCAAAACTCCAAAGGCCAAATTCCCGATGCATTTTTTCGCAAAGCCTTTTCTTCAGTTCAGGTTGCGCATAGAGAACAATGGCCGAATATCCCAAAAGATTTCCAATGAATGTTGCTGAGACCCCGGACGACCCGTAAGCCAAGGTTCTCGCAATCCAAACCAAGTCTTGGACAGGCAAATTAAGGCCGCCATGCTCCACCGGCGTAATCGGAGTCAACAGACCCAATTCATGAAGTCTCTTTGTGATGCGATGATCAAATTCCCCTTTTTCATCATACTCTGCCGAGCGGGGGATGACTTCTTCGCGGACGAAGGTTTTGAATTTTTCTAAGCAAATCTCTGGCTGAATACGGATTGTCTTTAGGGTATTTTCTTTCATAGGAGATCCTTTTTGACGGTTGGGTTGTAGGGTTTTTCTTTGGCTCATGCGGCCTCCGATTCGTTCAAAGTTTCAGGGGACTTTCCGCTGTTTGGAAATATGAAATTTTCGATGGAATAAGCTCGCTGTTGATTGAGCCATCCCGTAGTTACGATATGCAGCTGAGAGGACACTTCCGACTTTTGCAAAAGCTGATGGGCCTTTGGAAGTTCGTGCCAGGGCAAATCGACATACATATGATGTTCAGTGTGATAATTAAAATTTAGGGTCACAAATGTCTCAATCCATTTTGGATAACGACAACTTCGGGAAACAGCATGCTGCTCCCAACTTGGAAGATGTGAGTTCTCATTCATTTCCTCTTGATTTAGATAAAGTCCGACGTGATGTGGGAGATTGACGGTCTCGATCATCATCAAGTATCCAAAAATTCCAAAAACCATCGAAAGCAGAAGAAAGGAACTGACGGTGGAAAAAACGGCAACCCAAAATAGCAATGGCAGAAGAAAATTAACTGCCGACTGAATATTTTTTGGTGTCTCTCGCCACAACTTGTAGCTATGGTACCAAAATACAACCTGCTGATTGAACGCCGTGAACGGAAAACCCGTCTTCCACGAGGTATTGAACAGTCCTTTTATGGATTCGGACAGACGAGGATATCGTTTGATGATTTCTAGGGTCGGATCTTTCATATAATTTCCCGACCAATAGTGGTGCTGCAAATGGATTTTCTTCCACAGGTCATATGGCAAAAAACAAAAAACTCCAGATATAAATCCGATGATATGATTAAGGCGCCTATTTTTAAAAGTCAGTCCATGAACTGCTTCATGCATCAGGGCAAACTGGCGAAAGAAAAATACCGAAAGCACACCTGCAGCAAGGAAGCTGGTAAAAACAGAAGCTGTCATCGACAGCGCCAGCGCGGCGCCCATCAAAGCAAAATCGCATAGGCCATGGACGATCAATATTTTCGTTTGGAGAGAAAAGTTTAGCTGCCGTCGAACGAACAGATATTCGTTTTTCTTCATGACTTCACCGATTCCTTGGCTGAGTTCATCAAAAATATCGGCTTTCAGCGAACAGATCTAAAGAAAATATCCGTAAAAAATTATTTAGAGATATTTTTATAAATAAAATTTTAATCAATGCCGAGACCGAGGTCAGGAGAAGCACGGCTCTGTCCCGGCTCATTTGTTTTTGAGATTCAAGAGGTTAATGTTCTGTTAACAATCAAGACCGAAGGTTGTGAACGTCCGGTACCATCCCCGTCAGTCTAGATTTGTACTTGAGCCCGGTTTCGGTCACCGCGGTTCGCATTAGGGTATGGTGGTGAAGATAATTTCTTCGCTCACCGACTTTCCCAAATCTGCGGAGATGCTCACCGCCTGAACTTTGTATGTCTCTCCTGGTTCGAGATTTCCAATATGAATCTGGTGACTGATAACCAATGCATTGTTGGTGGCGGTTAAGATTTGTTCTCCGGTTGAGACCTTTGAGATCAGAACTTGAGAAGTTGCCGGAATATCGGTCTTCCACGAAAGATATGCATCAAAGGAAAACAGTTCTGCCAATCGAAACTCAGAAATCACCGGCACTGTGCCGGTGACACAAGGATTGTAGGACTCTTCGGATGGAATTTGAAAACTATCCTCGCCGATCGGCTGCCATCCTCGAGCTAGAAGGTCTTTATAGGGCTGGAGCGGTTTCGAGTTTTGATTGGGATCAAAAAAGTAACTATTGCCCAAATGACCACACAGAGGGTCCTGCCCGGCGACAGAAGCCTGACGCCACATCAAAACATTTGCAATGTGGTACCGGGGCCCTTGGTAATAAACAAGCTCCAAAGGCAAGCGAGTTTCTCTGGTGAAATGAATGCTTTGGGTTGAACATCCCATTCTCGTTGGATGGTCGCCATCATTATTAATGACATCAATCCAAACTTCTCCCATCTTAACCCGTGCAACTGCCCCGTCATCCGAGAGAATTCCAAGTTCATAGTCGCCTTCGGGCAGACTGTCTGGAAGTTTTAAAACGGTTTCGAACTTAAGTCCGAAAAATTCAATCAACTTGTTACCGAGATCATCTTGAACCACTGAACTGGTCTGGGTCGAAAAGCCCTCGGAAAACATCCGAGTGGGAACATTCATGTCAGTAAAAAATAGACTTTGGACAGAGGGTGTCGCCTGATCAATATAGTTTTGGGCTGAATAGTAGCGAGGCACACCAATACCCGAATAAAAGAGACTGGCCTTGATTCCCTGCTCGGGTGTTGGCGGCGTATTACCAGAAAATGGATCGCAGACCGTTTTATTCAGCGGATGTTTATTGAGGTCATAGACCGAATAGGCCGTCGCTCCAGATACAGCGCTGGCATCTTCGGCGGTGAGCTCTCCAAAACCGCCGACATGGCCGCAGCCAATAAGTCCCAATGCAAGAGCGCCTGAACTGACAGAAATCATCATGGTGGTTTTAAAGCTTTTCATCACAAACCTCCGATAGGTACGACTTCATCCTACCGCCGACAGGTGACATTCAGCATTATTTTTAGATCTTTGATTCAAGATAGAACTCTAGAAGTTCGACACTTTTGGTGGAACTTCCGAAAGCGACAATAGGGTATATCCTGCCAGGCTATTGTCGCTGGAGTTTGATAGTATTCGAAGCCTCAGTATAGACCTGATAGGAAATCTCGGTCTGCTCAGAGACTTCCTTAATTTTCTGCAAGGTCGCTGTAATTCGATCAATTGCTGAATAGATCTTTTTCAATCGGTTTGGATCCAGAATCTGTTTGTCCTTCTCCATAGCCTGAAGTTGGCCATGAATGATCGCCAAGGGGTTATTGATTTCATGATGACAAGTGATCACCATTGCTGTGATCGCCTCGACTTCTTTCAATTTAACTCGGGCCCGGTGAACTTCGGTGGAATTCAACTGTCCCTGAATTCGAGCGGCGGCAGCATCAATGCTGATGGGCTTGGTGATATAGTCATTCGCCCCCAGTTCAAAGGCATCTAAAACATCAGTGCTGTCATCAATCATAGTTACCATAACAACTGGTAATTCTTCTTGAGGATATCTTTCCCGAATTTTCTTTAACAGCGTGAGCCCATCCATCTCGGGCATTACAATATCTAGCAAAACCAGATCAAAACATTCCATGTTCAGAATATCCATCGCCTGATTCGCACTGGTCAAAACCTTGGTTGAGAAGCCTTTTCTTTCCAAGCGCTTGGCAAACGCCGTACTGTTCAACTCATCATCATCAACAATTAATATCCGATGTTTCATCTTTTCATTTTTCATTTAGGCAACCTTTCTTGAACTGAATTTCTTCAGCTCGGCATCGAGTTCTTTAAGGTCATCCTGTATTTTAAGAAACACTCCTGGGGCATTCACGATGTCCTTGTTTTTTCCCATCAGTTCCAACTTTAAAAGATCTTCTTGAATCTGATGGGCAAAAAAGTTTCCAATGGTACCTCGAAGCTTATGACTGGCGACACGAAGAGCCTCTGGGTCTTTGCTCTCAATCGCCTTTTGAACTTCATTCTTAAGCCCTGCCGCCGACGCCAGGTAATCCGCAATCAACTCCATCAAAACGTCTTGCTCACCTCGAAATTGCCTCTGCATCGCTGAGTGATCAAAAGATGAGACAGTATCTTTGGAAGAGGCGACTTTTACCCTGTGGAGTGCCGCAGCCAGAGACTCTGGATTGAATGGCTTTGATACAAAGTCATCCATGCCAACCTTCATGCATCTTTCCTTTTCAGTCGCAAATGCGCTGGCTGTAAGAGCGATAATCCAGGGTCTGGTATTTTTTGAGAATCGTTGGTGCAGCTTCTGAGTGGTGACATAACCATCCATTTCAGGCATTTGACAATCCATAAATATAACATCAAAAGGTCGGGTATTCACTAGATCCAAAACTTCCAACCCATTGGCCACACTGTCGGCATTGTATCCCAATTTTTCCAGAAACTTGAGCGCCAACAATCGATTTGTAGAGTGATCATCGGCAACCAAAATTCGCAGTGGTTTTTTTTGCGCCATCTTCGGATCGACACTGATGTCGACAGAGCAAGCTTCTGCCACAGGAGCGCTTGCAACCGGGGCAAAAAGAGTGAACGAGAATTTCGTCCCCTGCCCAGGGTGACTTTCAACCCAGATACTCCCGCCCATGGCCTCGACGATGCCCTTGCAGATTGCCAAACCAAGCCCCGTTCCGCCAAATCTTCTGGTGGTTGATGCATCCACTTGAGAAAAGGACTGGAAGAGCCTCTTCTGGGCCTCTTCGTTCATTCCGATCCCCGTATCAACCACATTGAATTGAAATTTTATTTGGTCATTGTTCTTTTCTAGAATCAAAGCCTGAATCGTGACGGAACCCTCTGGGGTGAATTTCACGGCATTGCTCACCAGGTTAATGATCACCTGTCGAAATCGACTGAGATCCGAACGAATCCAAAGGTGCGAAGTTTCATGACCTGACAATATGATCGTTAAACCCTTCTCTTTAGCGCCTGGACGCAACAAATCCAAAACTCCCTCGATGGTCTCGTTGACCTGAAATGCAGTTTCCTCCAATACCAATTTTTGCGCTTCGATTTTAGAGAAGTCCAAGATGTCATTGATCAGAGCCATCAAATTCGTTCCACAGTTTTTCATGATCTCGATTTGTTTTCGAACTTCAGCACTGATCGGCTGATCTGAGATAAGATTGATCATTCCCAAAATTCCATTGAGCGGAGTTCGAATTTCATGACTCATGTTTGCCAAAAAGTCTGACTTTATGGCCGTTGCTTTTTCGGCACGAGCCAAAGCTTCCTTTAAGAATCTGCCATACTGTTCTTGTCGATATTTTGCTAAAAAAAGTGCAAAGACGGCGACAAAGAAAAAAACAGAACAGAGCTCAACCAAAAGCCGAGCCCTTCGAAGATCAAACAAATATTCGTCTGCCGGAAAGTCAACACCCAAAACCCCGTCAACATTCCCCTGACGATCTCGCATAGGGACAAAAGCGCTAACCCACCGCCCCCAACGATCTGAATAAGGTTCATAGGTAAAACTAGCCTGACCGGCAAAGGCACTCTCGAGTTCCGGCAGACTCTTCTCGTAGACTTCTCCAATCCTGGTGCGAGCTTCTCTGTCCCCCTCAAAAATTCCGTTGTGATCATAATCAGTTTCAGCGTCCACAACCAGAACGATCTCTCCGTTCTCGGCCTTTTTCATTGTGTAAATATCAGAAATGATCGGATTGATCGTTTGCCAACCTCGTTGATAACTTATCAGGCTGAGGTAAAGGGGGTCCTCTGGATTGGTATGTTCGTTGACTCGATTCTGACCCATTTGTTCAAAGGTCCACGCATAAGAGGGAGCATACCCCAAAAGTTTCTCTGCTAAATCATGAGCTTCATGGTCCTCAATGGCCCTGGTGCCCGTCCAGATACCAACGATAAAAAATACCACAGCACCAAAGACAAACACATTGACCCGGGTCCACCTTTGTCTCAACGGCAACAACTGGAATTTCCACGGTAGCAACACAAAAAATATTGAAATTAAAAATAGTTCCCAATTGTGCAGGAAAAAACTCATTGTCGCCCCATTTGATCACTGCTTATCGTCATATCGCCGACCGTCTTTAGTTAATCTTTTATTTAGCGAACTCCTGGAGGACCAAAGCGCGAGGTTTCTTTTATGGCTGCATTCTGATGCCTGAATTTTCAATGTTTTCTAGATTCCGTCACAAAAGGCCTGGTGCCACTGCACCAAAGTACATTTTAACTCCTGTTTTAAACGGTCTCTTAGTGATTGGAGTGATGTGCTGCGATATTATCAGGTGGTTATTGGCAATAACTTTTGAAAGAGGATTTTTTCAATGCAAAAGAAGCGAAACACGACGCTGATACTTATCTTGCTTATCTCACTATTTATAGTCGGTGGACTATGGCTGAAATATCGATCTGATATTGCCGTTCTGAAAACAAATTATAAAAAAGAAAAAGCCGCTGAAGTTATGGCTGTAAAGATGAATCTCGAGGAAAAGTTTCGTTATATCTATCAAACGATTCGGACGATGAGTTTGGTTCCTGGAGTTCGGAAAATCGATCGATACGCCGAAAACTTTGACCCGGACGCAAAGGCCACCATTCAACAGCTCTACAACAATGCCTTTTTGAATATTCAGCTATCTGAGATTTATCTTTTGCCCAAAACCTTGGATGCAGACAAAATCGACCCACATACTAAAAAACCTGAAGAACCCATCGTGACTTTCGATGAACTGATTGTCGGTGACCAGAAAAAAGAGGAGAAAGAAGAGGTCAAAAAGCTCGAAGAGGTAGAAATCTACGAGTACCGACTAATGAAAACACAATTGGAAGATCTGGCACGACGATTTCCAAAATCAAGCAGCTTTAACGGCCTAGAAGTCCCTCTGGTATCTGGGCCCGAGGTGATTACCTGCGACAACTCTGAGTTCACTCAAGCTGATTTTGACGCGAAAAATGACGGTCCTCGATCTGGAATTGTCTTCACGGTGCCAATGTATGACGCCAACGGAGACTTTAATGGAGGCGTCTCGGCTGTCGTCAGAACAAATGTCTTTCGCAAACTCTTTCCGGACACATCATTTGGGCTTATCAATCGCCAACACGAGTACAAGGTAGCCAACAATCCTTCTCGAGTCTGGACTCAGAGTGAAGAGAGTTTTAAAAAGGGGACCACTCCCTCGGAGCTCATTTTTGGAGCGATAGAAAAACTTACTACTGGAGATTCAGCAGAATGGGAGCTTTGGGCCGCCTTTGATGACAATTTTTTCTGGGAACAGAAGGAGGTTAAAGATGCCTCCTTTATGTTTTCAAGCTCCGTCTTGGTGGTTCTATTTTTTTCTGTGCTCATTGCTTTCATTCTAATCAAAGACCAACGTTTAAAATACCAGATGTCTCAATTGACGGAGACTCTGATTTCTCAATCTCAATCTATGAAAAAAATCTCCAACACCCTTACCACAGCAGCTAAAGATATGGCCGACGTTACAACCCAGCAGTCCTCTGCTTCCCAAGAAACGGCGTCCGCGATGGAGCAGATCAATGCCATGGTAAAAAAGACCGCTGAAAATGCCCAGGAGCTGTCCACCAAAGGTCAAGCTAGTGGGCAAAGCTCCACACAGGGTCACGATCTAATCATCAAAGTCCTGGATTGCGCTAACCAACTAGAAACCTTCTCAAAGGTTGCCTCTGAGAAAATGAATGACATCAATAAGGGCCTTCAAGAAATCTCCACTTTCACATCCGAAATTGAAGGGAAAACAAAAGTTATCAATGAAATCGTTTTTCAGACCAAACTCTTGTCCTTTAATGCATCTGTCGAAGCGGCTCGCGCCGGAGAACATGGCAAGGGATTCTCTGTGGTCGCCGAAGAGGTCGGAGGACTGGCTCAAATGAGTGGCGACTCTGCCGCGCAGATCATGGCATCCTTAGAATCAGGAACAGAAAAAATTCAGGGCCTTGTAGGTCAAAGTTCTGCAACAATATCAGAATTCTTGAGTAAAAATGCTCAGCTGATTCAACAACTGGACGAAACTGCTCACATGAGCAAAGATGCCTTCGAAAATATCCAGAGCCAAATTGAACAGATCAACCAGATGTCCGAAGAAATCACAATAGCCACGCAAGAGCAAACTCACGGAATCGATGAAGTCAATAAAGCTATTTCCACGATTAGCCAGTCAGCTTTGGGAAATACCCAGTCTATCGAGCATATTCTGGCTGGAATGAATGAATTGAACGAAGAGTCTCAAAAACTGGATAAGCTGGTTGATGAAATCTCTGTATTAATGAAGATTAAAAAAGACAACCCCACCGAGGCCTAAGTCGGGCCTTGGACCATTTCCTCGTCCCCATCTTCCGACCAGTTTTCAGTGTGAAATCTTAGGATTTCACCGTCTCTTGTCTGGTCTCGGCACTCCAGGACTCTCTTCTTTTGTGAAGACTCCGAAATAGATGTTAAGAAAAGCCCAATATTGGGTGAGTGTTTTTTGAAGCCGAGGATACGTATTAGTAACGAGAACCAGAACTCTACTCCAAAAAAAAGTGACAGTGGCACTCCTAAGAGTGACACGTTCTCGATCTTTATTCTTAAGGCGAACAAAAGTAGTCTAGTTCAGGCCGAAGCATTTCTGCGTAATCGAAAATGGACAGTTGGCAGCAGTACCAATATCAAAGAAGCTCTGGGATATATTATTCAAAAGAATCCCCAATATGTTCTGATCAGCGCCGACCATCCTCATAAGAAAGTCAAAATTCTGCCAAAAATGCTCGCGCAGGCATTTCCCATTCGAGTGATCGCCTTCGCTGAAACGTCCTCTTCCAATTCTTCCAAAAGTCTTACGGCCATGGGTCTTGAGTACAATCTCTACCCTCCCGTTTCGGGGCCTGCGATCGAACGAATTGTTTTAAAGATTATTCGCGACGCCGAACTGAAGGCCCAAACGGGAACTGACGGAAAAACTCAGTTCGCGACCGGCACCGGCGCTGCTGGCTCCGATGCCATCACTCTGCGTGGCGGAGAGACTGCCAACGGCGAAAATAATTCCTCTTTCGATCAAGCTCGCGCAGCCCTGATGCAGATGATGACTGGCGACGGAGATGATTCACTGTCGAACTCGGGTGTCATGATTCAAAAAGGTGGAAACCAGCTTCAACACAGCACCTCTCAAGACGGGACTGAGTCTGGGGCAGGTGGCTTTGCCGATAACAAGAATCCCTCTGCGACGAACGGGTCTGGCTATACTCCCGAGCACAATGCCGACAAAACTTCGTCAAATATGGACATGAATCCTGGCCTTGGAGCAAACTCCTTGGGCTCATCCAATGCCATGTCCCCCAACAACAAAAGCAGTCTAATGGCTTCGATGTCCCAGGAAACCTCGGCGGAAACCCACTCGGCATTTGCAAATGCTCAGAACCCTGCGGCCATACCTAATCCGCAGGCCTCCGACCAGATCCCAAAAGCCGCGGACAATGGCCAGTCAATGCCCGACGACAACGAGTTCAGTGGCCTCAGGGGTTCTGGCCCAGCGTCCCCCCGTTACAGTGGGCAAAGTTCAAAGAAACAAAAGCCTTTACCGGTCATTGAAGCAAGAACGATTCAGAAACAAGAAAAGAGAACCCGGTATTTTGCAGGTCTTGCAAACCCAAGCAACAATGAGTCCGTCATTGTTCGTGGCACTCAGACTGCCCTCGACGAATCAGTCAACGTCAACGGCCCGAAACCCACTGAAGAAATTGAAGTGACCACACGCCTGGCCTGCATCACCGTCCAAAGCCCTCGATTTTCGGGCTATCTTTTGACGGCAGTAGGACAAGACTCTGTGATTGATCAGGACTTTATTGAATTGATTCGAAAAAGACTTTACGGATTCTTAAAAGAGAATGGCGAACAGGTCAAAGAACAGGAGTCGATGGAGGTGAAACTTCAGCTGGTTGATTTTGTCGACTGGTCCATTGAGCAAGCTCAATTTCTACGAAAATCCGTTCACAACGGAAAAGAGGTCGTGATGGCCTTTTTCCCAGATCAAAACCTGCGGACTGAATTCGATGTTACAGATGATCAAGAAATGTTAAAAATGTCCCTGGATGAACTCAAGGCAGACACCCCAGTTGAATTTGATCTTTATATTCACATGCCTGAGAACGACAAATATATTCTTTATACACCCAAAGGTGCGGTCTTCTACGGTCACCAAAAAACACGACTGAAAGAAAAGGGACTCGAGAATATGCACCTAAAAAAAGAGGCCCGCATGGGGCTGGTGCAATACCGCGCACAGAACTATCTCAATTCAAAAATTGATGAGTACCAAAACACCGAAAACCAAGCTCCGGGATCTTTAAAAGCAGGTTGACGATACTTCCAGTCCTCAGACAGGACTCCATCAAATCCCGGTCTCAAGTCTTGTAAAATCGCCCTGGCATTTGGTCTCAAAAAGACTCAAATTTTTCTCAAATATGACGATAAGCCCTTGTTGGCGCCGCATGGGATCTTTGGGGGAATTGAACCATGAAACGAACTCGTCTATTTTGGATTTTTGGACTGGCACTTCTAGTGTCGATCTTCTTTTGGAGCCAAAAAAAACCGGGACACCCCGCGGTTCAAAAACAACTTGGTCCAATAAAAAAAGCCACGAACCTTCAAGCGGACACGACCACACCCTCATCTCCACAGACTGTTGCACACCAGGATCGAAAGCCATCTCAGACAACCAACAACAGTCCTTCAAATTTTGGATTTGGAAAAAATCTTCGAGCTTTAAAATCTCCGAACCTGAAAAAAAAATCCACATTTCCAGCACCAAGTCCCGACCTCCTCTCCCCGTCGCAAACACTGACAACCACCTCTTGGCAGCTATTGACAGGCACAAAAGCAGTCCACGATATCGATCGACAAATTCCAGCTCAGGATGTTCTTGCCCGAGTTGGAAATTATGCATTGATCAACGATTCTGGGTTTATTCCGGATGAAACTCATTTTTCTTCCAGAGCGCCATTGGTGGTCTATGATTCCCGACTTCAGAAGGCTGGAGTTCTCACCGGGACTCTGCGCCTAAAAATCGAAAACACCTCTCAGGTTCAGGCTCTATGCCAACAATACAATCTGAATCTTGTGCATTCGGTTCCCGAGGCCCGAGTTTATTTTGTGAAATCCAATCTGGAGTCAGTGGACTTGCCGGCAATGAAAGTGGCCCTCGAGAAGGACCCCCGCATCCACAATGCCACCCCCGAGGTTTTGAGTAAATCTTATGAAAAGAAATAAGATCTCCCCCCTCACTCTCGTTTTGATCAGTTTTGCCTTTATCGGGCTCGCCTATACGAATTGCAGCACCCATGGATTTCAGGCCAACCTAGATGGTGACGACACAGCTTCGACGGACTCAGCCTTGGAGCCAAGCACGTCGAGCGAAGACCCCTTCTTTAAATATGCCTGGCATCTTTCAAACACCGGTCAAATTGTTTTCGCCAAAGAGGCCGGCCAAGCCGGAAATGATTTAGATCTTCTTGGCGTCTGGAATCAAGGTCTTCAAGGGCAGGGAATTCGCATCATGGTCTCTGATGACGGCGTCGAGGCCAATCATGAGGACCTCAAAGGTAATTTCATTACCGACTTGGTTTCAAAAGACTACACCACCAATTCTCCCTATCTGGTCAGAACCTCTCAACCCCGTGATGCCAATGACATGCATTCAACATCGGTCGCTGGACTCATCGCTGCGGTTCGCAACAATGGAGTCGGATCGGCCGGAGTCGCACCTGAAGCGAAGTTCGCCTCAGCCAATTTTGTCTCGGATGCTGTGGATCAGACGGATGCCAACTATTTGGATCAGGCCACGGGCAATTTTGATATTTTCAATATGAGTTGGGGTGTCACCCAAGATGACCTTAGCCTTCCCGATGCGGACTATGAGAGCCTGCTCGCTAGTCGAGTTAAAAATGGACGTTCCGGCAAAGGAGTAATTTACGTTAAAGCATCGGGGAATGATTTCGCCGTCCACTGTCACAATTCGACCACCAAGGTTTGCATCGGAAATTCAAATTTCGATCCAGACAATACCAATCCATATATGATTGTGAGCACGGCCCTCGATGCCTCAGGAGCTTCGGCGAGCTACGCTTCCACCGGTTCGAATCTGTGGGTTTCTTCTTTTGGCGGCGAATACGGGGACGACAGCCCTGCAATGATGACAACCGATCGAATGGGTTGCGATGAGGGATATGCACAAACCACGGTGGGCGTAATCTTGCCATTTGATCAAGGTTCCAACGGAAATACTAACTGTAACTATACCGCCAGTTTCAATGGAACCTCCTCCGCAGCACCAACGGTGACGGGCAGTATTGCCTTGATTCTTCAGGCCAACCCCAACCTGACCTGGCGAGATGTAAAATACATTTTAGCTAAAACTTCAAAACCAATGAATGACAACGGCACTACGGCAATTGGGCATCCACAAAAACTGACTTTGCCAACAGGTTACGTTTGGGAACAAGGCTGGATCACCAACGGAGCTGGATTTCGATTTCACAATTGGTACGGCTTCGGAAAAATTGATGTGGCGGCAGCCGTGGCGCTTGCAAAAAACTATGTCTCCACGTTGGGAACATGGACCCAAAGCAATTGGTCTCCGTCAATGTCCATCGCCAAAGCGATTCCGGACAACGCAGGTCTTTTAGTGACCTTTGCTGTGTCCCAGAAAATTAGAATCGAAGCGGTTCAGTTAAAACTGAATGTCACCCATCCCGATGTCTCAGAACTGGCGGTGGAACTGACTTCGCCGGCTGGAACAAAAAGTATTTTGGTCAACATGAGAAACTCTCTCACCGGCATCGCCAATTTTCAGGGGGAAGTCTTTCTCAGCAATGCGTTTTTCCAAGAAGACTCCCAAGGCACCTGGGGTGTTAAAATCATCGATGGCAAGACGGGCAATACCGGAACTCTCAATAGCTTTTCATTGAACATCTCTGGGTCCTGAATTGATTTTGACTCTGGACTTTGGGAGGGCTTCCCTCAGCTGCCAGATGCAAAATGATCTTAGTTTATGAGATGCTCAGGTTTATGATTCAACTCGGTACCGACGAAAAAAGAATTTTTGTCATCGCCTCTGCCAATCCCCAACGTTTAGATCTATTTTCTGATCTCGTCGAACAGAGCATTTCTCAATCAATGATTTTTAGAGCTCACGATGGATTCGATGCAATCTTTAAAATGGAAAATTCTCCTCCTCATGTTTTGGTGGTGGATATGGGGTTGCCAAAACTCGACACGATTGAATTGACCGAAAAAGTTCTTCATCATCCGAAACTCAAAGGCACCTCAGTGATCATCGTTTCTCCCATCCCGGATCGGGAACATTTTGTGGATGAGGTGGTTACTGGTCAGGTTCAATTTCTGACCGAGCTGGGGGATCCTCGATATTTTGCCGTCTGTTTGAGCCGCGCCCTCAATCGACTGACTGATGAGCAAGAGCTGTCTTATAAGCTCAAATTTCTGGCGCCCCACGAAGTTCTATTCCGCGAAGGTGAAGAGGCCCATTCTGTTTTTATCGTTCGAAAAGGGGATCTCCATGCCTATAAAACCGATGGAGCCGCTGAAAGAGTTCTCGGCACCATTTCCATCGGTGAGTTCGTCGGAGAAATGGCTCATATCAATGGGGAACCTAGATCTGCAACAGTTCGGGCACTCACAGACTGTGAACTGATTGAAATTCCCATGGGAACCTTGGATGCCATTCTATTCTCTAAACCAGCCTGGTCTAAAGCCTTGGTGGCCACCCTATCAAAACGACTGAGCCGCACGAACAATGCTTTCGTCGAGAAAGTCGACAAGTGAAACCACCCGCCCGAATTTGGGATCTGCTAAAAACCGGAGAACTTCAACTGGTCGCGCGGGCTTTGGCCTTTTCGACGGTCCTTTCGATGATTCCATTTTTGGCGGTGGCGCTCGCAACCATTCAATATGTTGACGGATTTAAGACCATTTATCCCAAAGTCGAAGCTGTTGTCCTGGAATACTTCCAAGGACCCACGGGGGCCGAAGGTATTGCTATTATCAAACGAGCCTTTTCTCGCATTCAGGCTGGAAAACTGGGAACCCTCGGTGCCGCCGCTTTGATTTTTGCATCTGTGCTCTTGATCAATGACATGGAAAAAGCCCTTCATCGAATCTGGAACGTAAAAAGTCTTCGACCTGTGTACCAGCGATTTTTTTTCTATTGGATTGCAATGCTCCTCTTTCCCGCTTTGCTAGCGGTTTATGTGGCCCTGACTTCTTTGAAAACAATCAACGCTGTAATTCCAGCTCCGATTCTGAATGGAGTTCTCACTTTTACCGTTCTCTTTTTTATCTATAAGGCTGTGCCAAACACCAAGGTCTCAAAGAGAGCCGCTGCGATGGGAGCTCTTTTTGGCAGCGTTGGGCTGTCTTTACTTTTTCGATCCTTCAAATGGATCAGTCAGAGTTTTTTAAACTGGGGGAAGCTTTACGGAGGATTGGCCGCCGTCCCCACATTGTTAATTTGGATTCTTTTAATTTGGTATGTTGTCCTCATTGGTGCGGCTATTTCAGCAAGCTGGCGCAGAGAAGAGATCGGTCACCGACTTTGATCTGAAATTAGAGGTTTACAATCGGAGAAATGTTCATAAAATACTATGAAGAGGATGAGTCAAAATGACGTCAGACATTTTCACCAAAATCAGCGACAACTCCGAAAAAGCAAGACTCTTTTCTGATTTGGCCGAGGCCAAGGGCGAAATGATCGCCAAAAGAACTGAACCCACAGCCGATGTTTTTGTTTTAATGGCCTTTCAATATGCTCAACAATCTGTTTATTGTAAAATCGTCGGGGCGACGCACCCTCAGCTGCCAGAAGGTGATTTAATTTTGAATTTTTTTGTTGGTGGCGAAAAATATTTCTTTCAAACAAAATATAAAATGTCTGGAGATCAGGTTGTTCTTATGACTGATGCTCCTTTGTTCCACCTACAGCGACGAGAAGACTACCGAATAAAAATTCCTGTCAGCTACAAGGCTCTGCTTGAGATTGTTTCTATCAATGGTCAGACTTTAAAAAAAGCTATCCCGGTTGTTGATCTCTCGGGCGGTGGCTGTCGCATCCAAACAGATTTGAAATCCTTGCCTCTGAAGGTTCAGGATCAACTCAAGGGCCACCTGTTTCTTCCGGATCGAGACCCGATCTCTTTGACGGCGTCGGTTCGCCACATTCGCACAGACAATCAGGGCCGAGGGACGACTTGTGGAGTTCAATTTGTTGGAATGACGGAAATTCTTAAAAATAAACTGATTGCTGTTGTGATGGATCTTTATCGAGAGCTGTTTTCAGGTCGCACCTAAAATAACCCCGCCCAAGCCCGCTAAAAATATCAACAGCCAGGACGGAATCTTTACCTTGAAGCTGGCTAAAAATAAAATAAGAACGGCGCTGATCGAAGCCCATGTCCAATCCTGAGAAATACGAACCACTGAAACTAAAATCGTGGCGCAGACTGCTGCTGTGACCCCCATCGAAAATGCCATGATCCAAGATTGTCTCAACAACCAACCGACCATTCGCGGAAACCAGGTCACCATGTGAAAAAATGCTGGTAAAAAAATAGCTCCGGTCGCAATCACCGCCCCCAAAAAACCAGCAATCTTATAGCCGATAAAAGTCACTGTGATCACCACAGGGCCTGGTGTGAGCTGACCAAAAGCCAGTGCATCCATAAACTGAGGATGACTTAACCATTGGAGACGATTTACAAAATCATTTTCCAAAAAGGGCACAATCGCCAAGCCAGTTCCAAATACAAAGGCTCCGGCCTTTATGCACACCAAAAAAAGAGTCATCAACACAGGATCCAGTGAATGAAGACGTGTTTGGCGCACATAAAATAAACTCAATGACAGGACTGCAAAAAGAATAATCAACGCAGGTTCTGGGACCGAAGTGAACAGACACAAAATGATTCCAGCCCCCATCAAAAGCCAAAACAACCAGTGACGCAAAAATCCTTGCGCCAAAGTCTTCAATGCCCCCAAGATCAACGCCAGAGCACCGATCTGCATCCCCTTCATCAATGAATGAACCCAGGGAATATCCGTGTACTGGGTGTAAAACATCGCCAACAAAACCATGAATACAAAAGACGGTGCGATAATACAGAGACCAGCAACAAGAGCGCCCCAGAAGCCACGACGATGATGCGCTAAAAAAACGGCAGTTTGAAAGGCCACTGGTCCTGGCATCGCTTTGATCAAGCCAAATGTGGACCGGAACTCATCCTCCCGCATCCACTTTCGATCAACAACAAGCTCTTGTTGCATTTGTGCGACCAACGCCAACGGGCCACCAACACCGACAAAACCCAGTCTCAAAAAATAGAGAAAAACTTCTTTCACTCACCAGACTCCAGATTGGTTCCAGGTCTTGATTGCAATGCCCGCAACTCGTCCTCAAGAGCTTGGGCTTCAGGGGTCATCACTGCGCCCATAGAAGAAACCGGCGCTGAGGACTCTTGCCGTCGCATTTCTTGCTGTTTTCGTTCTGCCTTTTTCATTTCATCATATTTTTTACTGTAGGCTCGATATTCCTGATTGAAATCATTTTGTTTGGACCTAGCATAGTCTTCGAAATTTTTACGTCTCTCACGAACATCTGATTCAAAATCACTGCGACGGTCTCTTTCATCGGCAAAATATTCGGACCTTTTTTCACTCTGTTCCTGATAAAATTCTGTTCGCTGTTCGCGACTGTGCTTATCGCGATTAAATTCATCTCGAGCTCTTTGACTGTCTTTCAGAAAGGTCTCTCTCTTTTTTCGCTCGGTCTTGGTGAATTCTTCTCGTTCTCGACTCAGATCCTTGTTAAAGAGCTCCCTTTTTTTTCGTAGAATCTGGTCAAACTGATTGCGGACCTCCGAGGGGGGACGTTTGACTTCTGACATCAAACCTAAAATCAGGGCCAACTCATCATTTTCACGTCGCCGGTCTTCGGGCTCTTGCGATCGCAAATGATCCAAGGCCTGCCGATCTGCTGACAGCGAGTACTTTTCATCGACCAAAGGCCGGTCCCCGTTGTCTGATCGATAGGTATTTCTTCTCTCGCTCGACGTGCTGCAGGCGCCGAGAATCAGAGCTAAAGTGCTTGCGAGAAAAACACTGAAAATGGATTTTTCTGTCATATTCCACCTCTTCTGGTCCAGTTTCGCTCAAGTTTCATAATGAAACAACGATAAGTCTAAGGATGATCTACGGAAGAAGATTTTTTGATCGCAAGCCAGGTACCCAGTCTCGTTTCGAACACAAGAAACAGCAACTCTCACGTTCAGAACGGACCCTTGCTGAGTTCTATTTTCGTTTCCAGAACAAGTACTCCCTGCACTTTATTTTGGCAACCCTAGGGCCCTTCTTGGCGTTTTGCATCCCCTGCGTTTATTTTCTCTTTCAAAACTATGGAATTTTCACCCACCTAGCTTACGACGTTCGTCCTGAACTTTTGGATCATCTTGAACGAGAGCGAAACTTTCTCTTTGGCTTTATGGCCTTTTGCCTCTTTTTTTCAGGACTGTTTTGTTACATGGTCACCAAACGAATGACACGAATGATTGTCGCTCCGATCTGGTCAATCGAGCGCCATATGAAAAAGGTCACCATGGGTGATTGGGAATCTGAAGACTTTAAGCTTCCGCCTCAACATGAATTTCGGTCCCTGGTTGCGACCTACTCTTACCTCTATCGCACCCTAAGAACCCATTCGTTGAAAGAAATTGAAGCCCTCGAGTCTCTCCACCTAGATCCTCAAGACCAGAACACCTCGACCGTGGTTAAAAATCTCATTGAAACGAAAAAAGCGCAGCTGGGAATTCAGCCGGCACCAGAAGTTCTTACCTACGGGAACGCCGCAGAGATTTCTTCAACTCATTGGACACGTCACGCTTCTTAATGGCCTCACGCTTATCATGCTGTTTTTTCCCTTTGACCAAGGCAATCTCGACCTTGACGCGCCCCTCTTTGAAATACATCTTGAGTGGCACACAGGTCAGACCTTTTTCTCGAAGAGCGGCGAAGATATCTTCCAGCTCTCCTCGATGAAGAAGCAGCTTCCTTAGTCTTTCGGGAGCATGATTGTTGTAGCTTGAATTTTTGTACTCAGCGATATGGGCATTCTGCAAAAAGGCCTCGCTGCCAACGAACGAGATATAAGAATCTTTCAGCTGAACCTGGTGATCCCTCAGGGATTTTACTTCACTGCCGCGAAGCTCAATGCCAGCTTCATAGGTATCCACAATGAAATAATCAAAGCGCGCCTTTTTATTTTCAGAGATGAGTTTGATTCCCATATTCGTGGACTCTAAATCAATTGATGATAAAAATCGATAAATTGCTTCACGGTCAGCTGCTCGGCCCGAACTTTTTCAGCCAATCCCATCCTATTGAGGATCAAAAGGGACTTTTCCCTGGGAATTGAGAACCCTTCCTGCAGATTTGACACCATGAGCTTGCGAGGGTGAACAAAGGCCG
>Ga0210057_1002667_pt1 | contig 25322 bp, 18 predicted proteins | sample CryGeyCG2114_010_2_FD_183968 | JGI IMG/M metagenome (GOLD analysis project Ga0210057, IMG submission 183968) | Groundwater microbial communities from aquifer - Crystal Geyser CG10_big_fil_rev_8/21/14_0.10 (SPAdes) (version 2) | ecosystem: Environmental > Aquatic > Deep subsurface > Groundwater ...
TTATCTACCCCTTCAGGCATATTTTCAAAAACAAAATCAGCCAGAACGGTTCCTTGGTGAGGTGAAGCAATGGTTAGAACAGAATGAATAGAACGCTCGATTAATGGATTTACCGCCACCATACGAGCAATATTGCCTCCCATACTGTGACCAATAATGATGATATTTCGTCTGACCCGTTTACCAATAATTAGTCCTAAGATTTGTTGCACACATTCAGCGGCACGAACCGTCAGTCTTCGTTCATCCCTATCCTCCGTCTTGGGGCACAGTAGGTAAGGTAGATTCATCTCATCTAATATCTTTTCATACTCCGCAAAATATTCTCCATGCCCAGTCACTCTCAAAAGTCTGGCCAGGTGTTTAACATAAATTTTTCCACCAGAAGCTCCTGCTCCTGGAATAAGCACAATATATGGTTTATCGCCAGAATAAGCAGAAGCGGCATTAGCCGGAATAAGAGTAAAGGCGCTAAATATGGCAAGAAAAACAAAACTAAAAATAAATGGCATATCGCTTCTCCCTAAACATCAAAAAATGATTTGCAAAAAGTTTGGCACAAGATTTTTAATTTCGTCCAACAGCAAAGAACTGAGCGCTACGACAATCTAGGATAAACCTGTATTTTCAATAAGATATGTCGGATATAGGCATTTTTGACAAAAATCTGTAGGTGCCTAATAAGACGATAATTATATTCAGTGCATGCTTTCAATAAAGAGAATCCCTGTTAGGGTTTCTGCTATTTTTCACTCTTCACTGATTGCCGCTGGAGGAATCAAAAATGACCAAATTGCACATTCGTGAAAAAGCCGTAGAGGCAATTAAAGCATACAAGCTTCCAAGTGAAATTTCTTTTGGAGTCGATATGGCACCCGTTATGGTGGTGTGCGATTACCAAAATGGGGAATGGGGTGATTTAGAACTTTTACCCTATGGTCCGATATCACTCGCCCCGACTGCCAAAGTTTTTCACTATGCCCAGGAAATTTTTGAAGGATTAAAAGTTTATAAAGTTGAAGGCCACGGCCCCTATCTTTTTAGACCAGAGAAAAATGCTGCGCGATTTAGGCGATCCGCCTCTCGCATGGGTATGCCGGAATTGCCTGAGGAAATGTTCCTACAAGCAGTTAAGGGAATGACCTCTTTCTGCCAAGACATTGTTCCCGGCCAATCAGGACAATCTCTTTATTTGCGCCCTTTCATGTTTGCCACTGAAGAAAGCTTGGGCATTAAACCCTCACTCAAATATAAATTTATGGTTATTGCCTCCCCTTCTGGAGCCTACTTTACCAAGGGGACACTGCCAGTGTTCATCGAAAGGCAAGCTGCCCGGGCCTGCCCTGGAGGAACCGGAAGGGCCAAAACCGGAGGAAATTATGCCGCCAGCATCCAATCATCAAAAAAGGCGCTGAGCTTGGGTTGCCTCCAGACTCTTTGGTTAGATGCCTTGGAAAAGAAATATATTGAAGAAATGTCAGGCATGAACTTTTTTGCTGTCATTGGTGGCGAACTCATTACGCCAGAGTTGACGGATACGATTCTTGACGGCATAACACGCCAAAGTGTGATTGAAATAGCCCCCGGCCTTGGGTTTAAAGTCAAAGAAGAGCGAATAAATATTGATCAGCTTATCCAGCAAATTAAAAATGGCACATGCCAGGAAGCTTTTGCTTGCGGCACGGCCGCCATTGTGACCCCGATTGAATGCCTCACGGAAGAAGATGGCACGCGCTATGATTTGCCCCACCAATCGGGTGAAATTGTGTCCCTCTTACGTAAGACGCTTATGGATATCCAAGAAGGCCGATGCCAAGGACCAAACGGTTGGCGAGTCGAGATATAGGGTTCCAGCACACTTTTCTTGCCGCAATACTTTGCGGCAAGAAAAGTGTGCTGGAACCTCTAAAGACTAGGTAATATTTGAAAACACACACAAACGATAATGGTCGGGCCAATCGCTCCTAATAACAGACCAAGTGGTGAAATTCCTTCGTCGCCAAAGCTAGACTTTAGGATACCAAAACCAGCGGGGTTGGGGGCGTTGGCAATAACAGTCAAGCCACCACCAGAAACTGCACCGGCGACTAAATTATATTTGGCCGAATCAGATAAATCCACCAAAGAACCAAGATAGGTCAAAGCAGCATTGTCGGTAATGGCGGTTAATCCAGTTGCTCCAAAATAAAGCACGATGTCACTCATTTTGGTCAAAACCTCTTTTAACCACCAGTCTTGCATACCACCTAAAGTTACCAGACCACCAAGAAAAAATCCTACCAGTAAAGATTCTTTAATTTTTAAAGTATCCTGATATTCCTGAGTCACAGTAGCAAAGCCAATAAAAAATAAGAATGCACCCATAAAGAAGACCATGTGGTGAGCAGTGTAAACCACCAAGGCCATAAACAATACATGCACAATAGTTATCCACCATGGTGGTGCCATTTTCTGTTCGTGAGCAGCCTTGACTTGCAATTTTCCTGTCAATTCTTTCTTAAACAGGAAGGCAACGATGAGAGTGCTGATGATAACTGCAATCGCTGATTTATAGCCAAAGTGTTGGATCATAAAGCCCATGCCCCAGTGCCATTTGCCCGCCACCATCAAAACCGGCGGGGCAGCAAAATGAGTCAGAGTTCCACCTACGGAAACGTTAACAAAGAGTAAGCCGATGGTAGCGTACATAAACTTTTTAGACATTTCCGAGCTGTAAAAATAATCCAGTAAAATAAGAGCCGTTACAGTCATTGCCGCAGGCTCAGTAATGAAGGAGCCAAGCAATGGCCCAAGTATCAAAGCGCTCACATAAAAAGACATTTTTCCTGGCAGAGGAATTAGCTTAGAGAAGCCCAAAATAATTTTCTCGGCAAATTGAATGATGGGACGTGTACCTGCCATACACATGATGACAAAAACAAAAGCCGGCTCTGTAAAATTCAGTGACTCTAGGTAATGAAGAGCGCCGCCGATAACATGGTGATGCTCATCATATATCGCAAATCCTGACAAGCTGGAGTATATACTAAGAAAAATGGCGGCCCAAATTCCAAAAACTGCCTCTACTTCGCCAAGCAGGTGAAAGAAATTTTCTCCAATAGAGCCCTCGGGAAAGTGATGGGCAATGTGTTCAAATCGTTTAACTAAAAAAGTATGCAGCACTGCCAATGCAAAAATAATTGTTCCAATTAATTGGACCGTAGTTGGATTCATGAATACCTCTCATCAAATTTAAAATTAAACTAGTCAATAATAACATGACTTATTAGCTAACTGTCAGAAATATTTTAGATTAGTACTAAAAAAAAGACCTCTATTAAAGAGGCCTTAAGATCATAGATAAGGATGAGAGATTTTATCCGTCCTGACCAATTGAACTAACCGGGCAAGCTTCCATTTGTTCAACACAAAGGTCTATTTCCTCTTGAGTTGTCGGCTGCTTTTTTATGTAGGCATTCCCGTCATCGTCTTCGGCAAAAAAGTCAGGTGCCCCAGTATAACAAACGTTGCAGGCGATACAACCTTCTCCATTGTCGTCATCAGGATCAGTGCAATACCACGGACCTGGAACATTCTGCTTATGCTTCATACTAGGGTTAGACATAACGGCTCCTTAGAAAATGGATTTTTTATGAAATGAGTATATAGCGCATTGTAACCTAAAATTCACTAATTTACTTATTTCTCGTCATTTTTTTAAAAGGGAGCAGAGCGTTTATTATCAAAGTCCCTTCCAGTACTGACTTAAAAAATTTTGCCAATACCATCCCCGATCATTAATATCATTCTCTAGAATAAGCTAGAGGCCGGGAGGGCAGTTATGATCGAACAAGAGTCATTAAAAAAGGCGCAGGCCTGGGCCCAAAACCCATACTTTGACCCAGAGTCCCGGCAAGAAATTAAACAGCTCTTGGATAAAAATGATACTAAAGAAATAATCGAGAGATTCTATAAGGATCTCGAATTTGGTACGGGGGGAATCCGCAGCATTCTAGGCATGGGAGATAACCGTATCAACAAGTACACCATTCGCAAGGCCTCTCAGGCCTTGGCCAACGCTATCCTGGCCACCCAAACACCTAACCCCAAAATGTGTATCAGCTATGATAGCCGGAAATTTAGCTTGGAGTTCGCCAAAGAAACAGCTTCTGTTATGGCGGCAAATGGCATCAAGGCATACATCTTCAATCGCTTAAATCCCGTTTGCCTTCTATCTTTTGCTGTTCGCCACAAACAAGCGCAGGCAGGGGTCATGGTGACTGCCAGCCACAACCCACCTGAATATAATGGCTATAAGGTTTATTGGTCAGATGGCGCGCAAGTAACCCCACCTTACGATCAACATGTTATCCAGGCCTACTACGCTATAAATAGTTGGGACGCTATCTCCTGGATGGATTTCGAGGAAGGCGTCAAAAGTAAAAATATTGAGTGGATCGGCCAAGAAGTTGAAGATGCCTATTTTGCCAAAATAGAGACAAAGTTCGTCAATCAGGATCTATGCCGGCAGCGTGGCAACGAGCTCAAAATTATCTATACCCCAATTCATGGTACCGGCAAAATTCCTTGCGAACGCGTCCTCAATTTACTAGGAACCAAAAACTTTACCACTGTCCCCCAGCAGGCAGGGCCCGATGAAAAGTTTCCCACGGTAAAATCGCCCAACCCTGAAAATCCTGATGCCCTGGCCATGGCAGTAGATCTGCTAAAAAAACAAAAAGCGGATATCGCTTTTGGCACAGATCCCGACACTGACAGATTGGGAGTTGCACTAATAAAAAATGGTCAGGTCTTCTATCCTAATGGCAATCAGATTGGCATTCTCATGCTTCACTATATCCTTACCAATCTCAAGGAACAAAACCTGTTGCCCAAGAATCCGTATTTTGTAAAAACGATTGTAACCTCTCCTTTACAGGAGGTAATCGCAAGTAAATTTGGCGTCTCAATTGAAAACACATTAACTGGTTTTAAATGGATTTGCGGGAGAATGGGTAAAATTGAAAAGGAGCAACCTGATAGACGTTTTGTTTTTGCCACCGAAGAAAGTTTTGGCTATATGAACCATAATTTTGTACGCGATAAAGATGGAGTATCCTCTTTGGCACTCATGGCAGAAATAGCGCTATGGTATAAAATTCAGGGCATGGATCTGCTAGATGGATTGGATAAAATCTACGAAGAATACGGTTTTTCCGATGAAACACTTTTAACTCTCACCTACCAAGGAAAAGAAGGTGGCGAAAAAATAGCCCGTATTATGGAACGCTTTAGAAATCGAAAAGAGCAGCAAATTTGTGGCGAAAAAGTACTTGTGATAGAGGATTATCAGAGTAAAGAAAGATTCGACTTAAAAACTCACAAAAAAACTCCTATCGACTTGCCAGAAAGTAATGTTTTAGGCCATATCTTCGAATCGGGAAGCCGACTTTATTTGAGGCCTTCAGGAACTGAGCCTAAAATTAAATTTTATATTATGATCCAAGAAGCTGTTGGGAGCTTGAGTGAGAAGAAACTTAAAGCTGAAACTAAAAAACAAGCATTTTTAAACTTCTTAAACAGAGAAGCCAGTGAGGCATAAAAGGGATTAATCTCGATGACAGGGAAAAAGAGTGAAGACTTAGCGGTAGTACTGGTCAGTGGCGGAATGGACTCTCTGGTCACTGCTGCAATTGCCAATGAGAAGCACAAGCACCTAGCATTTTTACATCTTAACTATGGCCAAAAGACTGAGAAAAAAGAACTTGAATGCTTTCGCAAGATTTCTCAACACTATAAGGTTGAAGAATTACATCAAAAAATTATTGATGTCACATTTTTGCAGCAAATTGGTGGCAGCTCCCTAACAGACAAAAATATCCCTGTAAAAAATTATAAGGGCGACGAAGATGGAATTCCTGATAGCTATGTACCTTTTCGCAACACCCATATAATTTCTATGGCCGTATCCTGGGGTGAGGTTATCGGTGCCAAGAAAATTTATATCGGCGCAGTTTGGGAAGACTCATCAGGCTACCCCGATTGCCGCCCCAGCTACTACCAGGCCTTTAACAATCTCATAAAAGAAGGTACTAAGGCGGGAGATATCGAAATCATAACGCCTGTTATTTACATGAAAAAAGATGAGATTGTAAAAAAGGCGATAGAACTAAAGGCCCCGCTTGAATTTACCTGGTCCTGCTATACCAGCAATGACAGCGCCTGCGGTGTTTGTGATTCTTGCGCTCTACGCCTAAGAGGCTTTGGGCGGGCAAAAATCCAAGACCCCATCCCCTATGCCACTCGTCCTGATTATAAATAAATATCTATTTGAGGTATTTTCTAAAATCGTTTATTCCAAAAAGATAAGCTTCCTTATTTTTATACAATAAGTGGAAAAGATCCTGATATTGAAAAAACTTCTGCAACTGGGTAGCAGAATATATGCCCGTTTCTATCTGACTAATAACTAGAAACTGGACGCCCAATTCACTTAATGCCTGGTATGCCCAAATGGGATCGAGACTGCGATAAATTGCATTAATTTTCTTTCTGCGCGTTTCTCCCTCCAGATATGGCAAACCACGAATATTGACATGACCTTCCCAACCTAAAATACTTGGAATGCCGGTATAGGACGAGACTCGCGAAAATTCACCTTTGAAACTTCTACCAGGGGCCTCAAGCATGATGGGCAAACCCTTAATATTTTCCTGCATATAAGTAATCAAATCAAAAGTACTGGGAGCGTCCTGCTGCAAGAAGGTAAGTCCATGAAGAGATGGAGTGGCTTTGGGATTTGGTGAATAGCGTATTAGTCCCAAGTAGTTTAATGATGAGCTTGAAAACATGAAGAGGATCAAAGCCATCATCGCAATTTTGTTTTTATACATTTTGAATTTATCAAATAGCAATAAAAATAGTATTCCCGACAAGGTAAACGTCCATGTTCTGAATTTGAAGACGGTATTTATTCGATCCATGACAATGAAAAAGTCTGAAAAAATTAAAAGTAATAATAGGCCGAGAAAAATACCAGAATAATTCAGCTCACTCTTATATCCAAAAAAGTGTGAATAGCAGCGTGTCTTTATTAAAATGAAAAAAACAACACCTAGCATGCAGACATAAGCAATTATACCAGGCGCAAATGACAGGATGAGGTAAGCAAGTAAAAGAAATACTAATAACATATACCAAGACCTTAGCGATCTGGACCAGACTTTAATATCCTGCTTTTGGAGAAAAATAAAAAGAAATAATATGGCCCAATGCCCCTGATGCAAAAAAAATGAAAGAAAAGGGTGATAATGAGAAACTACTGGTCCTAACTTGCTTCGGCCACCAGAGTTCAACCCCCAAAAAAATGGTACAAACATCAAGAGAGAGAGAAGTCCACCGGCCAAGAAATAGCGGCTAAACAATTTTTGAAATATTAATTTTCTCCAAATCAATAGTGGCCCTAAAAAAAATATCGGAAGTATAACTGCATCCCAAATATTAAACATGATCAGCGCCCCCAAGATTGCTCCTGGAAGCATACCGCGCCAAAAGGTTTGCCTTCGAGACTTAAGCATTTGGTCAGAATAAAAAAAATGAAAAAAATTCCCAATCAGTACTAAGCTGAGAGGAAATGCCATAATGTGCGGATGAAGATCCCCAAACATGAATGCCCAGGAGGGAAATTCCGCAAATAGGCCATCTGGAAATACTCTGGTCGCCTGCCAAAAGCTACTAAATGAAAAGCCTGAAAAGATGGCATTAAATGAGGCCAAGTTGCCCGCTCCCAAAAGGAAAATAGCATAAAAAACAAAACGAGCATGGGCCTGATTATGCTTATTATTCGTTAGGATGGAGAGAAGGTAAAGAAGAGCAAAATAAGATAAACTCAAAGTACAACCTAAGGCACTCCAGTAAACAAGTGGAGTGCTTAAGAAAGCGGCTTTGCCTATAAGGCCCCACATAAAATATCCTAGATAGTAATATTTAAGCGGAGTTCCGGCGGCCCAGACGTCTTCGACTGATCCACCTTGATATCGCTTAAAGTAGCTTAAAAGCGACATGTCCATGGGCTTTTCTCCCCAGGACAAGTGAGGGTGAAAGCAAATGGAAATCAACAGCACCTGAAATAGTAAAAAGCCAAAGAGTTCATAATAAATAATGGCACTTTTAGGCAATTGCTTCCACTCTCTCTTTTTGAGTAGAATACCCACCCATACACATGCCATGAGGACATAAAAAAAAATGGCATTTAGCCAGGATAGCCCCATACTGGCACCGGCCCATGACAGCAGTGCGAGTGCGAATGGCACTATTACCCTTAGTAAAAGATAGTTTTGCAAGGTTTTTGCTTTAGTCAAAAAAGCAAACATCCAGGTTGCCATAAGAGGCAAAAAATAAAAAAGGTGTATCTTTAAAAAATTGCCCAATGACAAATCAAATATGAAAAAACTAATCAGCAATAAAATATTACTAATGATAAAAATCCCAGGATAAAAAAAGGTTCTTTTTATCTTGAAAGTAGCTGTGAAAGATTCTTGCATCCTGTTTCGTCCAATTTCTGATCAATCTTATTTTTGATGTCATTCAAAAGTTTCGGACCTTGATAAATAAATGCAGTGTAAATTTGAAGTAAGCGACCACCGGCCTGCCAATAATCCCAAATATCTTCAAAGGAAGCAAACCCGCCGACTCCAATCAAATCGATCTCAGGGGTCTCCTTCAGACATTCTAATATCTTCATACGGGTGGCGCGTGCTTGTGGGTAAAGAAGTTTACCACTTACTCCACCGTCCCCGCGTTCTGGCATAATAGTTGTGTTTGTCGCAACAATGCCGGCCAGTTCATGATATTTTACCAGCTCAATAATTTCGGGAATAGAATCTAAGGGTAAATTAGGAGAAATTTTGACATAAAGTGGACAGTTTCTATTCTTCCTTAAATCTGCAAGGGTCTGTAAAATAATCCCCATACCTTTGGCACTCTCAAAATTGCGCAATCCAGGGGTATTTGGAGAAGAGACATTAATGACTAGATAGTCTGCTACTTCACAAAATATTTGGTAAAGGTAGCGATAATCTTCCACTGCTCTGTCTTCCGGTGTGACCTTGTTTTTTCCCAAATTAACGCCTAAAATTTTTCCTCGCTGTTTGCAAATTTTTTGAGATTGTAAAATATTATTTAGTACTGCGTGGGCACCAAGGTTATTGAATCCCATTTTGTTTCGAAGAGATAATTCATCAGGGATACGAAACAGACGAGGCTTGGAATTTCCGGGTTGCGGTTTCGGAGTAACTGTTCCAACTTCAATCGCACCAAAAAATAATGAAGAAAAAAAATCAATGCATTCGGCATTTTTATCTAATCCGGCCGCCAGTCCAACCGGAAAATTCCATTTCCCGGCATTCGATTCTACGCAATAGCGTTGGTCATCACCTCTTGATTGTCGAAAAGGAAGTGACAAAAAGCGCGGAAACTGATGTAAGGATTTTATGACTAGTTCGTGCGCAATCTCAGCATCCAATTTGAAAAGTACATTTTTGGCAAAGTTGTAGGGAAATATATGCATGATATTTTTATATCAAATAAATTCCATTAACAGAAATAAAAGTGAGTAAAGTATCAATAGAGCTGTACAAAATCGCCCTCTCCGACAGAGCCACCAGAGTGTAAAATAGCAACTGCGCCATCAGGCCCAAAATAATCTATTACCTCAACTGTACCTTTGACTTCTCCCTTAGACAGACCAATCAAAGCTCCCGTTTCGGGGTCAAAAATTTCCTGGCCTTCAGTGATAACCTTGAGAATATCACTGATCTGGATACCACTTCTACGTCCAGCATTAATATAAATTTTACTCCCTATAATTTTGGCAACGCGACCTACCCAATCTAATTTGGAGGCCACTTCCAAGACTCTGGGAATTCCCATTCGTACTGCTACTTTTACAGAATAACGGAGCAAATCTCGACGATAGGCCAAATGCTCTTCTCTGTTGGTGTTAAAAAGGCGATAGGTACTATCGTCTGCATAGCCTTTAATCGTCTCAGTAAATATTTCCTTGTTGTTGTTGACGTCAAATACGCGAAGCTCTACTTTTGCTTCCGAGTATGATTTAGTTTCTCGCACCAGCCCTATCTCATCTGATTTCTCACGGATTCTGGCCTCTACCACTCTGCCATATATCACAAAATTGATACCTGCGGTCTTTGCTCTACGTGAAAGCTGAACAAGCTTAACCCCACCTCCTGCGTAGACTTCCTTACTATTTCCAAATATTTGGGATGACATGGTGTCAATGATAAACTCACCAGTTCGATCTAATTCGCGCTTGAGTTCCTCGCTCGCCGTAACGGCCAAATCCTCCCCGCCGTAAGGAGACTCATTGAAAAAAGTAAGAAGGACAATTTTCTTTTTTAAACCAGAAAAATTTTGAACATTGCCTTTCGGCGGACGACGTTGTCCCTGAGAATCTCTTTTGACCAAACTAGAACAAGAAACAAGCATGGCCGAAATTATTAGAATTAAATAGACAGGCCTCATATGCATCCCCACTCCATAGTATGCAACACAAATGGCTGATTCCTCTGATTCTGAATTTATTCAGTTTTTGAAGAATCCTCACGTTTTAATATTAACACAAAAGGATTGGCTGGGTCTTTGAGACTTAATACTTTGGACTCTATTGCCTGTGAGTCCAGTGACTTCAGGAATTTTGTCAAATCTGCATTCTGACCATGATAACTTGCCTCAAATTGTCCGGTTTTCCCATCATAAGACTTAAGTCTTGGGACAATTTCAAGCCCAGCGCCCTTGATGCTAATCAGGTCTTGAAATGAAAAAATATCTTGTACATTTTGAATATTTTCCAAAGCTAAGAAAACTTTTCCGCTTTTTACTCCCATGCTAGATACGCGCTTGTTTAGCGGCATTAAACCAGAAAGAGGCATGCGATATACCAAACTGGCGATATTGGAACTTAGATTAAAATTGTCAGAGATATCAAAGACAGGGGCTTCGGGGACAAAATCATAAAAACCCATAATCTCATGGTTTTTTATATCATATAAAATAAAATCCCCATCGACGCCCAGACCTAGTTTCTTATTTAGAGGGTCGTCAATCTTCTTGCTCAAAATGAGCTTGATTTTTAGCCACAAAACTCCCTCATAAGGGCCCTTACCATCACTTGGAAAAATATTCGAAGCCGTTTCAAAGTGAGAAAAAATCCGACTAATTTCTTCCTCCTCCGAAACCGAGGCCATGGCCACTTCATTAAAATTTGTTTTTAAATTTTGCACTAACCAATTTTTCCAATGCTCTCTCACCACATCAGTAAAATCCGTTGAGACCTCTACCCCCATGTCCTTCCAATCCATCCCTTCAAGATAAAAATCAGTTGAAACCAAAAGTTTGGAAAATTTTCGAAGTTCACGATTCGACATAAATCGATAATAGACTTTGGTAATATATTGTCTATCCACCTTGGCGGCAATACTCAGATAGCGCATGTTTGGGGTCTGAGTTCCACGCGACTGTCGCTTTTCAGAGTATGAACGTAGCGCCTTATTCAAAACACCAAATTTTGCCCGCAATTCTAATCTTTTTTCTCTTAGCGCGTCCTCGTAAGCTTCCTTCTTATGATGATCAACCTTTGTGGCGTCTCCCTCTACTTCATATTTCTTTTGTAAACTCTCCTTAATCGGCTGCATGTATTCTTCAAATTTTTGGTTGTACTTCTCCCAAAACAGTTCAGGGTTGAGCCCCAAAGCCTTTAACTCTTTACTGTAAATATCCTCTATCGAGGAAGCCAAAAGTTGTCTTTTCACAAAAGTCAGCGAGTCTGAAGGCCGAGAGTAAAATTTGCCCTCACCATCAACTGGAAAAGTATCGTTAGCGACAACAGTACCAACCCAGCAGATTAAAAAGAGAATTAAAAAAATAAAAGGTTTCATAATTGCGCCCCGTCATGAATTTGTCCATCAACTATGAATTTTACCGCATTTCTGTTCAGAAGCTCATTTATTTTTGCCGCCATTTGTGGCGTTGCGCTAATGAAAAAATCTTCACCTAAATTGATTCGACCACGTATTTCTGGGCCATGCACTATTACTTGCAAGGGAACAGTTCCTCGGTAACTTAAAACCGCCTGCTTTAATCTCTCAATTTTTACTGGTTGCAAATCATCTAGTTCAAGATTGATACGCACTCCACTCACCATTTGGTCGGCAACATCATCTAGTTTTTGTATTTTGGTCGGAAAAAACTTACGTGGCGACTCTGTTAAATTCACTTGGCCAGATATAACGACAGGCCCATCGTGGTCCAAAATAGATTCAAACTCCAAAAATGTCCGGGGAAAAATGATACATTCAATTTTAGAAGAGAGGTCCTCTAAATTAGCAAAGCACATCTTGTCGCCCTTCTTAGTCAAGATGACTTTCTTCGATGAAATTATACCTGACAAAGTCAGATCTCTTTTATCTTGCCCGACTAATTCATGCACGCTTGCAATATTCATTGATGCCAATTGCCGCATAACATCTGCATATTTATCCAAAGGATGGCCAGAGACATAGATACCTAGTAGTTGGTGTTCATATTGTAATTTTTCTCTATCATCAAAATCCGCAATTTCTTTGATATCAAGGGCATTAACTGACATTCCCTTATCACCTTCAGTCCCCATGCCAAGATCAAACAAGCTGACCTGACCTAAGGCCTTTTCATCTTGTCTTTTTATTCCATAGCTCATGTACAATTCAAGGTTTTCTAACAACGTTTTGCGCCCCAACTTCTCACATTTATCAAAGGCCCCGACTAAAATGAGAGATTCTAAGGCACGTTTGCCACAGGTTCTAAGATCAACTCTTTCACAAAAATTCAGAAAACTGGTAAAAGGACCGTCTTGTTGCCGTTTCGCAATCAGCTCTGCCACGGCATTTGAACCGACATTTTTAACTGCCCCCATACCGAAACGGATATTGTCGCCGACCACATTGAACAGCCACAAAGACTCATTAATATCAGGTGGAAGAACTAATACGCCAAAATGTTCAGCGTCTTTAATATATAAAGTAACCTTGTCGGCGTTGCTCAATTCTGTCGATAGCAATCCGGCAAAAAAAGCAGGGGTGTGGTAAAGTTTAAGATAGGCAGTTTGATAAGCAATCAAGGCATAAGCGACAGCGTGAGATTTATTAAAACCATAGGCTGCAAAATTGGCCATAAGTTCAAATAGCTCTACCGCTTTCTGCTCGTCAAAACCATTTTGAACAGCACCCTGACTAAAAATCGCACGATGCCTTTCCATCTCTTTAGGTTTTTTCTTGCCCATTGCCCGTCGAAGCATGTCGGCTTGCCCCAGAGAATAGCCGCCAACAATTCGAGCGATGTTCATCACCTGCTCTTGGTAAATAATCACTCCATAGGTATCTTTTAAGACTGGCGCGAGCTGAGGAAATGCAAATGTCATCTCTTTTCGCCCATGCTTAATTTCAATGAAGTCATCCACCATCCCCGATTCCAATGGGCCAGGTCGATAGAGTGCATTGATTGCAGTAATGTCCTCTAATGAATCAGGTTTGATTCGCTTGCATAGATCAATCATTCCAGAAGATTCAAGCTGAAAAACACCGATGGTTTCTCCCGCGGAGACAAAATCAAAAACCTTACGATCTTCCAAATCGATTGCTTCAATATCAAAAGATGAATCCTTGTCCCTTTTAATAAATTCCGAAGCGTATTCAATTACCGTTAGAGTCTTAAGTCCCAAGAAATCAAATTTTACCAAACCGATGGTTTCAGAAAAATCCTTATCAAATTGCGTAACCCTTTCTCCCTCTCGTCCCTTAAATAGTGGGCAATAGGACACCAGTGGTTTGCTGGTAATGATGACTCCTGCGGCGTGAATCGAGGCATGACGCAAAAGGCCTTCTAGCCTACGAGAGATATTTACGATTTGACGAACTTTGGGATCGCTCTCCATCAATTCGCCAATTTTGGGCTCAAGTTGAATCGCCTTATCAAGCGATATACCTAACTCTTCAGGCACCAATTTCGCCAGCACATCAGCTTCGGAATAAGGCAGGGCAAAGACCCGGCTGACGTCGCGAAGTACCGCCTTGGCCTGAAGCTTTCCAAATGTAATAATCTGACCAACTCGTTCCTCGCCATATTTCTTAGTCACATATTCAATCACTTCAGATCGACGATTTTGGCAAAAGTCCACATCAAAATCCGGCATGGAAACTCGCTCCGGATTAATAAATCTTTCAAAAAGAAGATTGAAAGGAATGGGATCAATATTGGTGATAGTCAGAGCATAAGCAACTAAAGATCCCGCGCCAGAACCTCTGCCTGGACCTACCGGAATACCGTGATTCTTGGCCCACTTGATAAAATCCGAAACGATTAAAAAATAGCCAGGAAATCCCATTTGTAAAATCATTTCGATTTCATAGGCCAAGCGTTCAAGATATTTTGGTCGAATTTCACTCTGCCAATTTGGATCTTGTAGTAACTTTTTAAAATGTGGACCGACAAAACGTGTCTCTAGGCCTTCAAGCGCCATTCTTCTAAAATAAGCTTCAGTACTTTCGCTTGTCTCAATTGGATAGTCAGGCAAGTGATAAATCTGATGGCCGTTTTCATCCTTCCACTTGAGCTCAACGTTGCATTCATCGGCAATTTTAAGCGTGTTATCTAAAGCATCAGGAAAATCCTTGAATAGTGCTCGCATTTCTTCTGGCGACTTAAAGTAAAACTCGTTGGTGGTGAGCTTCATACGATTTTCATCTGCCAGAGTCTTGCCCGTCTGTATGCACATCAAAACTTCTTGCGCGGTAGCATCTTCTGACGTCATATAGTGACAGTCATTAGTCGCAATCAATTTCATATTATTCTGGCGGGCATATTCAATAACTTTGCGATTTACGATTTCCTGTTCAGGAATTCCATTTTTTTGAATTTCAAGATAAAAATCATCGCCAAAAATTTCTTGCAATTTTTGAATAGCGCGAACGGCGCGCTCATCTTGGTCGGTAAAAAAATTATAACCCACCTCACCTTTGAGACAGGCAGTGGTACAAATAAGCCCTTCACTGTGTTGGCGTAAAAGTTCCGCATCAATCCGTGGCTTATAATAAAATCCTTCGAGATAGGCCTTGGACAGCAACTGACAAAGATTTTCATAGCCCTGGTTATTTTTGCAAAGAAGAATCAAATGATGAATTTGATGCCCGGCCTCTTGTTCATCCTGGGAGCCGATGGTCTTAGTCCGCTTAGGTGAAATTCGCTCATGCCTCGAACCGGGGGTAAAATACACTTCCGAACCGAGAATTGGCTTTATGCCTGCTTCCTTACATTGGTTATAAAAATCAATGGCGCCAAACATGTTGCCGTGATCCGTTTGGGCCAAAGCGGGAATCTCTAATTCCTTGGCGCGTTTAACCAAATCTGAGATGCGAATAGCACCATCAAGCAACGAATATTGGGTGTGAAGATGAAGATGAACAAAACTATCTGGATGACTTTTTAAAAAGGATTCATTTTGCATAATTTATCATATTACCAGTAAGTGCCAAAGACGTGGCGGGGTGCTTATTGATAGTGATTCTACTGAAAAAGAGCGGCCTTCGTCAGTACACAAATCGCCAAAAGCGACATTCCAAGTGCTTAGGAATCGCACCTTGTCGGCGTGATGCATCACTTATGAAAAAATCATGTTTATTTGGATAATTGTTTAGCTTTTACTTAGCTCTCGCGCCTTTTGTTCCGCATCTGACTCCATGGGCATCTTGTCATGCAAGCGGTCCTTATACTTATCAATTGCCCCATCCCCATCAGTATCGGCCTTGCCTATGGCGCTCAGCACTCCAATTGGGAGATTGCCAAACCACATACCAGCATAATTATTTCGCCCGCCCTTTTTATAACATTGTTCAGTGTGCGACACTTCGTGCAATAGCCAACGCAGCTTATTGAAATTTTCCTGCTTGCCGGCCAAGGCCGAAAGGATTGATCCCTTGGGAAAATAAATTTTTGAACAATCTGTCATGGCATTACTACCCACCACTTTTGTAGATTCATGCACTTCAACAGATTTCAAATTATTTTTATAAAATTTTTGAAATTTCTGAATAAACCAATGGGGTAGCTTGGATTTACCACTGGAATTTTTGTCAACAATCTTAAAAAAAATTTTATAGCCGTTAACCGCCAGTCGTACAGAATTAACGACTTCCTTAACTTTTTGCACAGCTTTTTTGACTTTAGAACCCTTGATACAGGCAGAATAATTAATGCCTTTTCCCTTCCATTTTTTTTCAGCGATATGGCCCTTAGGACATACTCTCTCATCTACTTTACATTCAGAGCCTTGGTGAATTTTTGTGTAGTTACTACAAAATTTTGTTGCCGCGTCTTTATTTTTTTGCGATTCACATTTGCGATCACACCTTGCATGGACCCCCGAAAAGCTTAAGGACGAAACAATCAAAAAAGAGTATATTACGGAACGATTCATGCCTTCCCTCCGGCCAATGTTAAACCCCATAAAATTATCTGTGTTTCTTATCGGACTTGCCTTGGGTCCAATTAAGGCCTGGTAACTGGTTGATTTTACCTACCTAGATTGCAGTAATAAGACAGGAACACGTGTGTGTAAATTCCACCCCCTTTGGAATATTACCTTGGCGCGTAGCGCGAAGCATGATACAGGTTCATCACCGTTTTTTACTAGGGGAATCTTATGCCAAAATGGGGCCTTAAGCGCACACTCTTAATACTCACTCTTTCATTCCAATGCCTAGTTTTTCACACCTCATTTGCACAAGAAAATGCAGGGCCTCGCTATGGAGATCCCGAGCTTACTGACTCACGTTTGCAATTCATCAGGGATGAGCAAGGACTGATTGCCCCCCTGGAAAATATTAAGCCCTTCTTCCAAGGTTGGACTGAATATACCTATAACCAATGCTCCCAATTAATGGTTGATTCTTACCTACAGTTTGGTAATTCACTAGATTACCCTTTTGCTATTATGAATGAGCCGTATGAAGTCTTTTACACTATTCCTTTCATGGCACGTGCCATGGGGGCCTTGCTCAATGATTTTGAAAAGCGCAAGACAATCTTAAATATGGCCTATTACCTGCTGGAATTTTCAAGACATCCTGATGCCTATCAAAAATGTCGTATACAAGTGGGACAAAAATTTGTCGAGCTGACCGATTACTTTGTAGCAAAGTTGGTGGGGCGTTCCTGTATGGCAGAAATGGTTGCTTATCAACTCAATTTTTGGATTATCAAAGAAAGAGTTCCAACGGACAAAAAGGTCGAACTGCTTGAGACGCATATGTTAAACCCTTATAAAAATGAGTTAAGATTGGGCACAACAATTTGCCGAATGAGCATGCCCCTGGATGAATATTCTCGCTCAGTAGAAAACATTACTTACGATGAGGCGGTTAAATACTACAATAAAATCAAGTACCAATAGGTTCCAGCACACTTTCCTTGCTGCGAAGCTATTCCCATTCGATAGTTCCTGGTGGTTTTGAAGTTATATCATAAACCACCCTGGTCACACCTGAAACTTCATTCGTAATGCGTCCTGAGACTTTTGCTAAAAAAGAATAAGGTGCCTCTGACCATTTGGCAGTCATGCCATCAGAAGAGTTCACCATACGAATGCAAATAACTTCTTCAAAGGCGCGAGCATCGCCCTTGACTCCAACCGTCTTCACTGGAAGTAAAACTGTAAATGCCTGCCAAGTGCTGTAGTAGAGACCTTGTGAATGGAGTTCTTCAAATAAGATTTGATCTGATTGCTGAACCTTGGCAACTGATTTAGGTGAAAGCTCACCAAGAACACGGATGCCAATACCAGGTCCGGGAAAGGGGTGGCGGTGAACCCATTCGTGCTTAAGCCCTAGCGCCTCTCCCAGAATCCGCACTTCATCTTTAAACAGGTAACGTAAGGGTTCAAGTAATTTCAATTTCATTTTTTCTGGCAGCCCACCAACATTATGGTGAGACTTTATAGTCGCAGATTTTCCACCTTTTTGGTGCGGGCTGATGGACTCAATTACATCAGGATAAAGAGTTCCCTGAAGTAAGTATGAAAAATGAATATCGTGTTCTTTTTGGTATTGATTAACTTTCTGCTCAAAAACATTAATAAATGTTTTACCAATGGCCTTTCGTTTATCTTCCGGATCAGATAAGCTCTGGCAGCTTTGGGCAAAAATTGAGCGAGCATCGATAATTTCGATATTTAAGGGGGTGGCCTTTTTTAAAACTTCAATATGATGATAGTCCTGCGGCCGCAAAAGACCATTATCGACAAAAAAACAATGGAGTCTGTCACCCAGAACCTTCTGAGCTAATGTGGCTGCGACCAGGGAGTCTACCCCTCCGGAAAAAGCGCATAAAACACTTTCATCGCCAACTTTCTGAACCAATTGCAAGGCCTCTTCCAACATAATTTTGGCGTTCCAATCGGTGGTGAGTTTGGCAATATTTTTATAAAAATATGACAAAACATCTTTGCCATGTTCAGAATGTTCTACTTCGGGATGAAACTGAATACCCAAAATCGGTCTCTTTTGATGGCGGATCATGGCCAAGTAGCCATTCTGACTTAGCATAACGGTTGTCATCTGCGGTGGTAGTTTTGAGACGTGATCAAAATGGCTCATCCAAACAGAAAATTTTTGCGGACACCCAACAATAGCCTCGCCTGGGGAAAAATGAATTTCGGAATGGCCATACTCACCCGAGTGACCTTTCTCTACTTTTCCTCCCAATACGTGCGCCATAATTTGCATACCATAACAAATTCCCAAGATAGGAATTTCTTCTTTCTCAAAAAGAAACTGATAATCTTCCTGATCTTGCTCTAACGATTGCGGCCCGCCTGATAAAACGATAGCTCCCGGCCACTCTCCCTGAATAACCCGTTCACGCATTTCCGATAAAGTGATCATTTCACATGAAAAATTTAATTCACGCGTCTTTCTAGTAATCAGTTGTGTATATTGTGAACCAAAATCAACAATCCAGACCTGACGCCTTTCCATGCAATTTCCTTAGTGAATAGAGTAATTGGGAGCTTCTTTAGTAATCACCACATCATGGGGGTGGCCTTCGCGCAAAGAGGCACTGGTAATAGATATAAACTCGGCCTTTTCTCGCAACTCTTCCAAATTGTGGGCCCCGATATAGCCCATTCCTGATCGCAGGCCGCCCACCAGTTGATAAATATTGCTCCAAAGTGAACCGCGATAAGGCACTTGACCTTCAATTCCCTCAGGTACCATTTTATTCAATTCTTCTACGTGACCCTGGCCGTAGCGATCCTTACTCCCCTTGACCATGGCGCCGAGTGAGCCCATGCCACGATAGACTTTGTAACTGCGCCCCTGATATAAAATCATCTCTCCTGGGGCCTCGTCAGTTCCAGCAAACAATCCACCAATCATAACAGTGCTGGCACCTGCCGCTAAGGCCTTTACAATATCACCTGAATATTTAATACCGCCATCGGCAATAAAGGGAATTTTAGATTTCTTACAGGCCTCAGCACACTCAAAAATGGCCGAGAGTTGGGGAACTCCAACTCCCGCGACAACTCGAGTAGTACAAATAGAGCCTGGTCCCACACCGACTTTTATAGCATCGACACCCACAGCAATTAAGGCCTCACAGGCTTTGCCAGTGGCAACATTTCCTGCCACAACATCCATACCCGGAAAGGCCTGCTTAATTCTTGCCACCATCTCCATCACGCCCTTGGAATGCCCGTGAGCGGTGTCTATAACAACGGCGTCAACATGCGCCCTTGCCAATTCGCTAACTCGCTCAAACTCTTTGTCTCCTACTCCGACTGCAGCCGCCACCCGTAGACGCCCAAGAGCATCTTTACTACTAAAGGGATTAGATATTGTTTTTTTAATATCTCGAATAGTAATAAGGCCCTTTAAACGCCCCTCTGAATCCACCACCGGGAGTTTTTCTATTCGATTCTTATGTAATAAGCGCTTAGCATTTTCCATATCTGATTCAAGTGTAGTTGTTACCAAACGCTCTTTTGGCGTCATGATATCTTTAACTTTCTGGCCGAGATTGCTCTCAAATTGCATATCACGGCTGGTAAGAATCCCGACCAAAATTTGCTCGTCGTCGACCACCGGGAATCCTGTAATTTTATGCTTTTTTGTCAACTCCACAAATGAACGAAGTGATAACTCAGGATGAACAGTGATGGGTTCAAGGATCATTCCCGCTTCATATTTTTTTACCTTGGAAACTTCTTTTGCCTGATCTTCGAAAGTCAAATTCTTGTGAATGACCCCAATACCACCCTGTTGCGCCAGCACGATAGCGGCATTGGCTTCCGTTACAGTGTCCATAGCAGCTGAGACAATTGGAATGTTGAGATCAATATTGCGGGAAAATCGACTTTTGACATCAGTCTCACTAGGCAGCAGTTCAGAATGCCCTGGTTTTAAAAGGACGTCATCGTATGTAAAGGCCAAAGAAGGGTTGAAATTTTTCACGCGGGCCTCCGAAAAGAAAATACCTTAAATTGGAGGCAGTATACTTTTTTTGATGGCCTTTGGACAGATCTGTTCGCAATTATATGCTTCTAATAGGATTTTTTGTAATCTTGGTCAAAACTCTTGAGCTCATCAATCAGGCGATTGACTTCATTAGTGTGACGCATCTGCTTTTTATATTGGTTAACCAGTGAAGACTCCATGGCATTGCCCTGTTTCACTTCAACCTGAGGATTGTAATGCAAAGGCATAGAGTCCGCAGATGAAACGGATGCTGGGGCACGAACCTGACTAGCTTTTGATTTGCTGGAAGCAGGAGAGCGCCGAGCTGCCTCACCGTAAAAATTTACCTGCACATTTGATTTGCCGCTGTAATGAGCGGGAGGGTGAAAACTTTTTTTCGTCCGGGTCTTCAATACCTCTCGCGCTAACCTAGAGGTATAGCGTTCAGGATCAAATTTTTTAACTTTTACTTTTTCTGGTTTTTTAAGATAAATAAATTCTCCAGCTTGCTCACTACTAGAAGCGACCGGTAATGAGGCAATTTTGCGACTGGCAGAACTTGTATCATGCTGATCTTGAATCTTCATTTGAGAGATAATGCCATCGACTGACGTTAGCGGAGAAACGCCCGGAAAAAGCGCGGTAAGTTTTTTGAAACTGTTAAAACCAATCTGGGTCGGGTTGCGTGGAATACCCTCGGCATAATTTTTGTCTATAAACGAAAAATTACCTTCAGGAATAGTAACCACGACATCCTCTTGTAATAGATTCGCAAAATCGACAAATCCCTTGACTGATAAAACCTGTGTTTTTCCAGTGTCGCTTTCAAAAGAAGTAATGAGCTCACCTCTTGTATAAGTTATTTTTGAATTTGCTGTTTGAACCAACGATTTTCCATAATCACTGGATTGAATCCATAGGTATCCTTGCTTGAGATCAACCATACGCTTGAGTAAACGCACATGCCCTGAACCGGAAAGATGAAAACGGTGGTTATAATAATCAGCAAAACTGACCTGGCCACCAACCTCAATAATGATCTCAGAAAAATCATCAACAGTGTCACCGGGCACCAATGATTTGGTCTTGCCACCTGAGTAGACAAAAGCATTGCCGGAGACTGATTGAATCAAGGCCACAGGCCCCGCCATGGCGTGCGACATTGCAAAAATAAATATCGCCAGGCCTAGGCCCAGCGCTTTAAAAGTCAGTGCTGTCTCATTTAGACTTGGCACCTTACTTATATTTTTGCAGCATCTTTTCATAGTGCACGCTCAAAATATCCCACTCCGATGTATTTCGGTATTTCTTACGAAATTCTTCCACTGTCCCAAAGAAAAATTTGCTGTCGCCTTCATCCAGATGGGCCAGTGCCAACCACAACTTTGCACCTCTATAATGAGCGCTGGTGGGATGGTCTTTAATGATTCGCCCCATATTGTATTTTACCCAATCAGCATGTTTGCCTGATTCGTAGGCAGCAATACCTGCCTGGAATAAAACAGTATCACTTAAGGCCTCATGCTGAGGATAATTTTGGGTAAAGGTTTGGAAAAACTGAGCAGATTTCTCAAAATTCTTTTTCTCAAATTCTTTTTGAGCGACCGCCATAAGTTCGGCAGGTCCCCACTTATATGTTTTCTGCTTAACCAAATCATTGCCGGGAACGACTGGCGCAAGACTGGCCGGGGCCCTATCACCCTTGCCACTCTTTTCAAGCTGCAAGGCCAGATAATTATTTTTTGATTTAATACTCTCCAGCTCACTTCTTAGTTCACCTAATTGAACTTTGAGTTCGCGATTTTCTTTTGCCAAATTCAAGGCCACGACTTCATAGCGATTAACTACTGAAGCGCGCTCCTCAAATCTATGCGCCAGATCGCACCCGCTTGAGAGGAAAACAAAGGATGTTAAAAGTAAAATTCTCGCCATAATTATGGTTCCAATCTAAATTTCTCAGTAATTTTTCGGCGAATATGAAAATAACTTTACGGAAATGTGTGGGATGAGAGTTTTTTTCAACAGCTCCAAGCTACTGATTTCATTGAAAAGACAAGGAAATATCCTTTCAAAGAAACAAAAATTACTCTATTTTGCGATGCTGAGACATTTCTTCTCGTAAGTGTTTTGCAATATCTCGAAGAACCTGCTCACGATCGGCCATTATATAAAATCGGTAAAGTATAGGACCGCTATCGTAAGTCAATAATTCTTTAAAAGGCCAAAGAGCTGGACCTTCAATCCTTATTAATTTTTTCTCTCTCAGATATCTAATTTCCTGCATGCGTGGAAACAGTTTGGAAAAATACCATTTTCCACTTATGCGCGAGAAATAGCAGCCAAAGTACTTACCTGAATTTTCAATGTGGATGTTATATCTCTCATCCTTAACTAACACTTCAGGTTTTAGATTCTCATCGTACTCAATAAATTTAACGGTGGTATTTTTCCAATTAAAATGTTGTACACAGCGGGATACATCTTCCCGTAATTTTTCATTTTCTTGTAAACACTCGCCCAGTTCCCGCCCCGATAGCTCAACGTTTTTTCCAGAACTACACACGATAGGAGACACTTTATCTGGCCAGAGAGAGAATGGAGCGTCTGACGTTTTAGTCGAATTATTTCGATTGAAATTTCTATACCAATGTCCCAATTGAATAAATGGCTTCAAACACTCGAGCTTTTTGGATGAAAAGCAAATGTTTAAATCCCTTAGAAACTTACTAAATTTAGAGTCTTTCATTACTGTAGTTATTTTTTCTGATTCTGTTTTGCTTTTGGACAGCCTGTGTTTCCAATCTTTGAGCTGAGATAGCTCAACGTAGAGCAATTGCCCCTGAAACTCCGTGACGAGGTAATCTTGTTTGATCTCAATGTATTCAAGTGCCAAATTGATGAATGTTTCATTTTCAAATATAGAGCCCCTATAGGTTTGCAGGGGTAAATCCAACGGGCAGTCTTTGAGCAAAGCGCCTGCCCCTCTTGGCGCCATGGTATCGTAAACTTTTTTTTCCCACTGACAAAGCACTTTACCTTGATAAATAAGCCCGTCATTTGTCAGACGCATAACAATCTTTTGCGTTTTGGGATCTGCGTGGTCATAAAAATTTATTTCGGGGGAATTTCTTTTTGCTTTGATATTTCGCTTTGATTGGGGTTTCTTGCCGTTTAGCTCCAACTTATCCCCAGCGCCCATGATAGGGATATTCTCATCAATAAATATTTCATGATAAAGCTTGGTTTCATACCAATCTCTTTCGCTGGCAGGACTACAATACCCAAGCTTCGAGCATGAAATAAAAATAAACAATAAAAAGTAAACAAAAGACAATACCGCGCTCATACTATTCGTAAGTTCTAGTCTCTTTAACTTCCTGATCATCTTTAGAGTGCTCACTATTAAAATCCTTGTTCCTCAAGTCTTCAGGAACTCCCCCCATAACCGCTCTTTTTTGGTCACCTGTCTTGATTTCTCCCCCATCCTTCTTTTTAGGCGCTTTGATAACTGTGCCATCGTCACAATAAATCATTTCACCTTCTTTCTTACAATTTGTTGCCACATCCTGGGCCATCACAAGCGCAGGGAGCATAATTATGGCAACTAAACATAAAGACTTGCACATCTTTCTCATATTAATATCTCCTCAATCACTTTTATGTCTTAATCAGTACCAAAAGAACCAGATTGGCGGTCACAAGTCGTATACACATAGGATAAGTCATCAGTGCCACTTGGACAACTATAGCCCTGCCAATTTTGTGCCGCTTGACCATCTATTGAGGTAATACTCGCTGTAACCTTACTACCATTCCAGTCCGCCAAACAATCCGCTTGGCAATTAACGATTCTATTCCAGCCACTACCGCAACTATTATTGCCACAAGGAGAGCCGGGACATCCTCCGCAATTACTGCCTGAGGTATAAAACAATTGCTTCCTGGCACAATGAGTTTCACCACTTCTATTTGTCATAAGCAAAACACATAATTGAGATGTCGCAATATTACCTCCCGCGCCAGTATACGAAACTAGCGGAGGAGCATTGGTAACACCACCTGGCAGTTTGCGACAATAAGCGGTTCCGGAATCAATTCGATACAAAAACATATCATTTCCAGTACCATCAAGAGCGTCACAGTTTTGAATTGGCACGGCATCAAACTGATCAAAAAAAGTACAATTATTGCTCGCAGCGGACCAAGAAAACGACGCAGGATTAGACTCGCCTGCATCGGTCGTATAACCCTTATACTTTTTCATTGTGGCGCAAACATATCTTGCCATCACATTCAAAAAGCCTGCTTCATATGACGTTCCCAGTACTGCTTCGACGACAGTTTCCATCAATCTTTCCCAATCTTTATAGTCGATAGTTGTTCCAAGTAGATGAGTAACCCACGCTTTGGTCGCCACTTGCGAATAACCCCCACTCCAGAGGCTACTGACTGTCCCACCCGATCCGGCACCGGGACCAAGATCTGCGATATCTGGTTCATATTGATAAAAGCGGTAGTTGGATGAACCCGATCCAACAAAAAAGTTTCCACCATCTACCCTTAGGGTATTTTGATCTTGCGCTACAAGTGCCAAATCTGTGGTAGCAAGACTGGACATGCTAGCATCATTGTCAAAACGTATTTGTGCAAAATCGGAGACTGCTCCCCCCTTAATTCCCATAATACTTTGAGCGCCGCTACTAATAATTACGTTGCCTCCTGAAACTAAAGATACCCCTGGTAGTAGGTACCTAGTTTGGTTACCACTACCAAAAATCT
>Ga0210057_1002668_pt1 | contig 25320 bp, 26 predicted proteins | sample CryGeyCG2114_010_2_FD_183968 | JGI IMG/M metagenome (GOLD analysis project Ga0210057, IMG submission 183968) | Groundwater microbial communities from aquifer - Crystal Geyser CG10_big_fil_rev_8/21/14_0.10 (SPAdes) (version 2) | ecosystem: Environmental > Aquatic > Deep subsurface > Groundwater ...
TTTAAGTATTCTATAAAACTTTTAACTAAGAATGCTATACAATTTAGGCATAATGGATTAGAGTCTGCAAGACTTGTTGTTAATAGACATCTTGAATTAGATTTAGGAAATAATTATTTTTTAAGATTAAATATATATCCTCATCATATCTTAAGAGAGAATAAGATGTTAAGTGGAGCTCATGCTGATAGACTTCAAACTGGAATGTCGCATAGTTTTGGAAGACCAAATGGATTAGCAGCACAAACAAGAAAAGGTGCTACTATTTTGACTATAGGAGTTGATGAAAGCGGCATAGAAGCTGCAAAGAATGCAATTAAAAAAGCCAGACCAAAATTGCCTGGAACTTTTGATATAATCGTGGAGGAAAATAAAAATGAAAACTGAAAAGAAGTATTATTTCAGAGGTGATGAAGAGGCAAAAAGAATTGGAGGTCATATTTGTGATCTTCTTTTGGGAGAAATGATGGGAGATGAAGATATTAGTTTTGTTGGAGATAAAAGGTTTAGAATTTTGGAAAAGTTACCCAGTAAATTTGAAGTAGAATATAAGGGAATATCTTTAAAAGTTAAAGTTAGAAATACTCCTTTGAATGTTGCCAATGTTGTAGTTGAATTGTATGGTATAGATCCTGAGTTAGCATTAAAACATTTAGATTCAATGAGATATTATTCAACATCTCTTAAAGAATTCAGAAATTTAAAAGACCATGAAGTATTTCCTAAGAATAAAGTAACTTCTAAAAATGAAGGAAGAGATGAAGAAGGACTTAAAGAGTGCCTTAGTTATCAATTATCTTGGTAACCATATTTTCCTTTTAATGGAACAAATATAAATTCACCTAGATTTTCTTCTGCGATTTTATTTTTTATTTTTTTAATTTTGATCATGCTTTGTTGGAGCATAGAACCTACAGGAGCCACTAGAATCCCATTATTTTTTAATTGTTTTATTATAACTTGAGGTATTCTTGGACAGGCAGCAGTTATTACAATCCTATCATGGGGAGCTTCTTTTTTATAACCTTTAGAACCATCTGCGCAAATTACTTCGATGTTTTTTATATTTAATTTTTTAATATTGCTTTTTGCTAGTTCTGCTAGTTTTGGAATTATTTCTAGAGTATAAACTTTTTTAGGCTTTACTATTTCTGCAATTAGACAGGCTGACCATCCGGATGCTGTTCCTATTTCTAAGACTTTTAGATTTTCCTTTAATTCAAGAGCTTGTAACATAAATGCTGTTGTATATGGTTGAGAGATTGTTTGCTCCTCTCCAACAGGTAAAGGATAATTTGCATAGGCTTCTTTTTGAAATTCTTGAGAGATAAATAAGTGACGAGGAACTTTTTCCATTGCTTCTAAAACTTTTTTATCTGTAATTCCTTGATGTTTTAATTCTAAAATTAATTCTTGATTATTCATTTCTTTTTATATTTTTATTTAAATCTTTTAATAATTTTTTAATATCTATTCCATGAATTTTTGCTCCTTGTTCTATTGATTCACCATAAGAAGCAGGACAACCAACGCAGTATAATCCATGCTTAAAGAAAATATCTACTGTTTCTGGATAATCTGTAATTATTTTTGCTATTGCTTCTTTGCCATTTATCTTCTTTTTTTTCATAGGAAGATAAAGGAATAGTTATTTATAAAATTTATGTTATATTAACCAATAATTTTGATACATCTAAATTATGTTCATAAATGTGTAACCCGTCACTATGGGCATATAATATTCCTGGAGTTACTTTTGATAAATCTTTTCCTATGTCTAATGCTTTCATATTTATCATTTCTGAAATATATTCCATAGCTATTACAATTCCTCCTAAATTTTGTGGTGTGCCTGCGAATAGATCCCAAGACCTCCAGAAAGAGGTTGCATTTAATTTATTATTTTTTATTTTCAAAGAAATTTGTCTTAAACATTCTGTACTTCCTTTTTGTTCATCTTTATATTGTTTATCATATCTCTGCAATCCTTCTGGACAGCCAATAGTAATTGAACAATGATTATTACCATAACCCTTTTCAACAAAATGATTTATACACCATTCTAATTGATTTATTTTTGATCCACGAGGAATTCCATGTTCATCATAAAAATTACAACCTTTTGGAACACCTACAATCCATGATCCATATTTATAGTGTTCGTTATCTTCCAATTTTCCATTATTTATATAATTCCAGAAATAATCTTCTATTCCTTTATCATTGGTTGTTACAAGTACACCTTCTCTTGGTTGCGGGGCTAAAGGTCTTGTTGTTGGATGTAACACAACTAAATTTGCACTATCAAATTCTAATCTATGTTCTCCTTTAAAACTTCCTTCATCAACTAAATAATCTCTTCCATATTTTAAAGCAGCATAAATTGTAAAAAAATATAATTCATCAAGAGTTTTGGCTTCTATAGTAACAGAAGGTTTTGGTCCAAATTTTTCTCCTGTTTTTTTTTCTAAATTTTTTCTTAATTCATATATTTTATTTTTAAATTCTTCTGTCATTTTATTTTACCCCATTATTTGTTTGTCTTTCTTTTTTTCCACCTGTTGAAACTCTACCACCTTGCCATTGTCCTTTGTATAAATTACTTTTGCCATCTATTTTATCAAAACTTAATTTTGCTATCTTTGCACCCATTACTAAATAGACTGGTGTATTTCCAGCATGATATAAATCAAAAGTTAGTGCTCCGTTATAATCTGGAGATGTTGTTGAGTATTAGTTCCATAATTTTATCTATTCCTAATTTCATTTATCCTCCTCCACAACCACCCGTAGATGTTTTGCATACGGGACATTTCCAGCAATTACCATCATTTATCATTGCATGTCCTTTTGAACAAACTTGACCTCTTATTTTTCCATCATCATCTGCATATATTGTAACAAGATCTGTACTATCTATTTTCCATTTTCTTGTTTTAATTATTTTTTCTATGGTTTTTCTTGTATCTAATCCTTCTTCTGTATCGCACCAATAATTTGTTTCAGAAATTTTTTTTACAGTTTCTTCAAGAGAAGGAACTCCCGTATAAAACTTTTCTCCTGCTACTGTTGGAAGTAAATGTAATTTTGGAACTAATTGATATACTCTTAGTTCTTGTGGCAATGGTCTCATTTCTGGATCTTTTGGTATTGATGAAATGTTTCCTAGATGATGGGCAGAAATCCAATCATAAGTAAAACCTTCTATACCACGAGAGATTTTTATAAAAGGATGATCCGTAATTCCCGCTAATTGAGATTGTCCTGATTTTCCAAAAATTTCAAGAGCTTCTTCTAATGGAACTCCGTATTGTAATTTTTCAGAAAATTCTATAGCGATTTCGTTAAGAAGCCTATTTATTTCACTACCTCTTTCTAAACAGTCTATAAATAATTCTCCCAATCTACCATCTTTATATTCGCCTGTTCTCAAGAAAATTGAATTTTGGCCTATTTTTACTTTTTGAGTAAGTCCTAATCTTGCAGAAGGTAATTTTTCTCTTTCTCCTCTTTTTAAGGAATATATTTTTTTGGTATCTATAGTTTTTAATGGTTGTGCGCCTTTTGCTCCATCTCTATAAATTGCTAAAGATTTTACTCCTAATTTACTGCCTTCTTTTATTATCTCTTCTATATCTTCAACTGTAGCATTTCTTGGAAGATTAATAGTTTTTGATATACCCCCCGAAAGATTACCTTGTATAGCAGCAAGCATCTTTACATGTCCCATTGAAGAGATCGTTCTCGTTCCTTTTTCCGGAGTATTTGCACAATCAAAAACAGAAAGATGTTTTTCTTTAAGAGTTTTACATCCTTCAAGAGTTCCGTTTTTATTTACATAATCTGTTATTTCTTTTATGTCATTTTCATTATAACGAAGAGTTTTTAGTGCGGTTGGAATAATATCGTTAATTATTGTCATTAAACCTCCGCCTGCTAATTCTTTTTGAATTATATGAGCATAGAATGGTTCGCAACCAGTTGTTTTACAATCCATTGGATAAGCTATTGTTCCTGCCGGTGCTAATAGTGTTGCTTGAGCATTTCTCGCACCGTATTTTTGCATATTTTCAATTGTTTCTCCCCATGTTTCTACGGCGCTTCTTACTAAACCTTCTAAATTTAAAATTTCTTTATTTATTTTAATTTTTGATACAACCTCTTTATGTTTTTCCATAATTTTAAGCATAGGTTCTTTGTTCTTTTCAAATTCTTGGAAAGGTCCCAATAATTTTGCTAATTTTGTTGATTGTAAATAAGCTTCTGACGTCATATTTGCTGTTATGGCTGCTGCAAAATTTCTAGCTTCGTCACTATCATAAGCTAAACCGTTTTCTAATATTAAAGCCCCTAAATCTGTATAACCAAGTCCAATTGGTCTGAAGATATGGCAGTTTTCTGCTATTTTCTTTGTAGGATAAGAAGCTTTTGATATAAAAATATCTTGTGCTGTTACGAAAATATCTACTGCTTTTTTAAAAGATTCTAAATCGAATGTTCCGTCTTCTTTTTTAAATTTTGTTAATCTCAAAGAAGCTAAGTTGCATGCAGTATTATCTAAAAACATAAATTCCGAACACGGATTTGAGGAGTTTATTGTTCCTGAATTAGGACATGTATTCCATCTGTTTATTTCATTATGATATTGCACACCAGGATCACCACATTGATGAGCTGCAAAAGCAATCATTTCAAGCATATCTTTCGCTGGTAATTCTCTTCTTACTTTTCCGTTTAATACCTCTCTGAAATAATGTGTACCATTATTTTCTACCGCTTTAATAAATTCGTCTGTTAATCTTAGAGAGATATTTACATTTTGCCCTCTTAAATCTTGCCAAGTGGGATCTTCCCATTTTGATGGGGCTCCTGCTTCCACTAAAATTCTTCCATTTTTATCCATTATATATTTACTTTTTATAATTTCTAAAGTATCTGGATGATGTACAGAAATAGTCTGCATAGTTGCTGCTCTTCTATTTTTTCCACCTGATTTAATAACTCTTGCTGCTGAATCTTGTATATCCATGAATCTTTTTGCTCCTGAAGCAATACCTCCACCACTTACAGATTCTCCAGCACTTCTGATAGCACTCCAGTCTCCACCAATACCTGCTCCATTTTTAAAAATTCTAGAACTTATAACCGATCCAATATCAATCATACTTTCTATAGAATCTTCTGGCGAGGAAATAAAGCATGCAGATATCAATGGATTTTCGTATAAATTTTTACCTATTTCTGCTATTCCGGTTTTAGGGTTTATGTGATACGTTTCTGTTGAATGAGAGATGCCATATTTATGCCACAATCCTAAATTAAATTCTACCGGTGAATTAAATAATCCATATTGATTTAAACATAAGTAAGATAATTCGTCTCTGAAATTTTTTGCATTATTTTCATTGAAATAACCTTGTTCCAATCCCCAATCTGTTATTGTGTCTGATACCCTTTTTATTAATTGTGCAACACTCGTTTCTCTTCCTATTTTTGGAACTTCTTTTTTTAGATATTTTGAAGCTGTTGTATCTAATGCATTTTTAGACCAACTTTTTGGGACTTCTACACCTTTTAATTCTTCTACAATATCTCCTTCATCGTTTCTAATAGTGGCGTCTCTTTTTTCCCATTCAATTGTTTTATAAGGATCTCCTGCTTTTGAAAAATACCTCTCGAATTTTAAACCACTTTCTTTTTTATATTCAGTCATTTTCTCTTTTTCTACTTCCATTCTTATTATAAATATTTAGTTCTTGTAATATATCAGATGTAAAATATAAATTTCAATACAATTTTAAGGAATTAACCACTATAAAATAACACATTAAGTTTAAAATATTAGTAAGTTAAGTAATAGTATTAAAAGAGGGGTATATTATGGAAGATAGATACATCCAAATACAAAATTTAACCAAAATTTTCAAGAAAAATATTGTTTTAGCGGGTATGAACTTAGATATACCTAAAGGAAAGATCTTTGGTATTATAGGTGAGAATGGTTCTGGAAAAACAACTTTATTAAATCTTTTAATAGGGTATTACAAGCCTGATTCCGGCATTATTTTATTTGAAAGCAAGGATATTTTCAGGGATTTATCTTCTGTTGAGCAGAAATTTGGTTTTGCCACCCAAGCGAATGCTTTTTATGATAAGTTATCTGTTATTGAAAATTTATATTATTTTGGAAGATTGTATAATGTAAGTAAAGTTGATTTGAAGAAAAGAGCACAAGAATTATTAGATTTTTTAGAATTAACTCCCTTTAAAAATAAATTAGGATTTCAATTATCTACTGGAATGCAGAGAAGATTAGACATAGCATGTTCACTAATACATAAGCCGGATGTTTTAATACTTGACGAACCTACAGAAGATTTAGATCCTGTATTGAGAAAACAAACACTTAATTTAATCAGAAAGATAAGCAAAGAAGAGGGAACTACTGTTGTAATTACTTCACATTTATTAGAAGAATTGCAGGATTTATGTGATATTGTTGGAATACTTCATAAAGGAAGAATTGTTAAGATAGGGTCTCCAAAAGAATTAGAAGAAGAGTATTCCAAGGAAAAGGTTGTATCTTTTGAGTTTGCTTCTAAAGATTATGCCAACTTTTTGAAGAAAATAAAAAAAGGAGCAAAGATTGGAAACATAGATTATATTGGAAATAAAGTTATACTAACTACAAAGGACGGAGAAAAATTATTAAGAATTATTCCCGAGATGGCTAGGAAAAGTAAAGAAAAATTAGAGTATTTAAGTTTAGACCATCCTTCATTGGATTTGATATTTGAAAAGATAGTAAAAGAGGGAAGATGAGCTTTTTTAGAAATATTTGGGATTTTATAAAGAGAATTTTAATAATTATATTTGGTTCTATCTGGAGATTTTTAGACAGATTATTTGGCAATGTTTTAAGAGAAACCCACTTAATACAAGGAATAAAAAAGTGCGGAACTATTATTAAAAAAGATTATAAACTATTAATAAGGGCAAAGAGTTCAGCTATTATTGCAATTCTCGGACCATTGTTACTTGTATTTTTAGTTGGAATGGGTTTCAATACTTCAAGTTTAAGTGGATTAGAATTAGCGGTTTATTCTAGTGGTTATAGCGAATTTAGCAATAGTTTAGTTGATATTATGGATGATAAATTCTCTGTTATAAAAGCTGAAACTAGCGAGGATTGCATTAATGGAGTTAAAATTGGTAAGTATCATGTTTGTGCTGTTTTTCCACCAAGTTATAGTGTTAGCAGTTCAGATAAAATTACTTTTTATGTTGATTATTCTAGAATAAATCTTGTTTATAGTGTTCTAGATATTTTATTTACAGAGATAGGAAAGAAGTCTGAGGAATTAAGCTTGAAATTTTCACAGTCTTTAGTAGATAGAATCAATTTAGTTGAGACAGAATTAGGAGGAAAAGAATCTGCAATAAGTTCGCTTACTTCAAATTCCGATCAGATTTCTAACAAAGTATTAACAATTTCTGAAAGTTTGAATGCTTTAAATCTTAATTTCACAGAAACAAATACAACGGACTTAGAAGAAGCTATAACTGATGCAGAAGTAGATAATGGTAATATTAGTTTAAGTTCTATAAGAAGCGAAGTTAACGATTTAGAAGACTTTATGGAAGGTCTTATTTCTAAAGCTAATGCAGCTAGAACAGCAAGAGATACTATTCTTACTGATATTAATTCTGTGCAGAGTCTGGCTGGTCAAAATTCTGAAAATTCTAAAGTAGTTAGCACTAGTGTTAATAATATTCTTTCTAGTATGAGAAGTTTGGAAATAAAGAGTGCAGAAACAGTAGCAAATCCAATTAAAACTGTCATAGAACCTGTAACAACTGAAAAATCAAATTTAAATTATTTATTCCCCGTTATGATGGTATTGATTATTATGTTTATTAGTGTAATGCTGGCTACTTCTACAACTGTAAGAGAAAAAACTTCTAATGCTTATTTCAGAAACTTTATTACCCCAACAAATGAATTTACACAATTATTTGGAAGTTTCTTAACTAATTTAACTTTGGTTTTGATGGAATTAATTATTATTATGGGTATTGCTCTGATTTTCTTTGATGGCGGATTATTAAAAGTTCTTGCAAGTACAGGATTAGTTTTATTCTTGATAGCGGTTATGTTTATTTTGCTTGGAATGTTTGTTGGATATTTATTTAAGAGTGCAGAAACTTCTAATTTAGCTTCTATAAGTTTAGTAAGTGTATTATTATTCTTTTCAAATACGATATTACCTTTAGAAAGCTTGCCTGTATCTATTAGAGATATTGTAATGTTAAATCCTTTTGTAATTGCTGAATCTTTATTAAAAAGAATAATGTTGTTTGGAAGTAGTTTGAATAATGAATTATATTATATAATGGTTATAGGTATTTACATCCTCATCTTTGGAATACTTGCTTTTGCTGCTAGAGAGGCTACAAAGAGAAAGATAGGTTAAGATTTATATATAAGAAAATATTCTCATAATTATGAAAAAGGGGAATTTAACAATAGATCCTTGGGGTGCTAGTTCTATTGATAATTATGATAAGGTTTTTAAAGAATTTGGATTAAAAGAATTTCCTGAAAATTGGAAGAAAAAATTAAATCATTATCTGTTTAGAAGAAATATCATTATTGCACATAGAGATTTTGATAAAATCATCGAAAGAATTAATGCCAATAAACCTTTTATACAGATAACAGGAATTGCAAGTTCTGGAAGAATGCATTTAGGACATAAAATTGATATTGATTTATTTTTGTTTTTAAAGAAATTTAAGGCCAAAAATTATTTTGCTATTGCTGATATCGATGGATATGTTTCAAGACAAAAGATAAATACAATGGATGAAGCTAAGAAAATAGCTGTTGATAATTTAGCTCATGCTTTAGCTTTAGGATTAAAAACTAAGGATGTTTATGTACAAAGCAAGCAAAAACCATTTTATTATAACCTGGCTTTTGAATGTTCTAAAAAAATAACTGAGAATATGTATAGTGCTATTTATGGGCATACTGATTTTGGAAAAATTTCTGCTGTTCTTTTACAAATTGTAGATATTATACACCCTCAATTAATAGAGGGAAAAATGCCTTCTGTTACTGGAATAGGATTAGAACAAGACCCGCATGCAAGAATAACTAGAGATATTGCTAAAAGACTTCCTTATACTTTAGAAGTTCCTAGCTTCCTTTATTTTTTACATCAATCTGGATTACAACAAGGTAAGAAAATGAGTTCTTCTGAACCTTTAACAGCTATATTCCTTGATGATTCTAGCGAAGAGGTTAAGAAAAAAATATCAACTGCATTTACTGGTGGAAAAGATACTTTAGAAGAGCAGAAAAGACTTGGTGGAAGACCCGATATCTGCAAAGTTTATGAAATTTATAAATTCCATCATCCTAGTAATAAGTTTGTTGAAGATATTTTTAAAAGATGCAGTAGTGGCAAATTATTATGCGGAGAGTGTAAAGGGCTTTGTATTAAGTTTTTAACTAATTTCTTAGAGAAACATCAAGAGAGAGTAAAGAAGACTAGAAAGATTGCTGAGAAGATGGTTAATTAAAATTATTTCTATTCTGTTACCACCCCAGATTAACAACAAACAGAAAGATTTATAAATAACCAGTTACTACTAAACCTACCGTAAAAATGATAATCAAAGACGATTTTTTAAAGAAATTGAGAAGTGCGTTCAATTTGAATATTTACGAAGCTAAAATGTGGACAGCCCTATTAAGCAAGGGTGTAGCTAGTGCAGGAGAGCTTTCTGAAATAGGTGATGTCCCAAGGTCAAGAACCTATGATGTTCTAGAAAGTTTAGAGAAGAGAGGATTTATTATAATGAAATTGGGTAAGCCTATAAAATACATTGCAGTAAAGCCTGAAGAAGTATTTAAAAGGGTTAGAAGAAGCATTCAACAAAAAACAGTAGAACAAATAGATACTTTAGATAAAGTTGAAAAAACAGATTTGTTTAGAGATTTAATATCTTTATTTACTAATGGGATAGATAATATAGATCCTGCTACTATTTCTGGTGCTATAAAGGGAAGAAGAAATGTTTACGATCATCTTACAGGAATGCTTGATGAGACTAAAAGTTCTGTTACTATTGTTACAAGTGCAGATGGTTTAATAAGAAAAGCTGATATTTTTAAAAGAACATTTAAAAAATTAAGTGATAAAAATGTTAAGATAAGAGTTTTAGCTCCTATCACTACTGAAAATAAAGCTATTGCAGATCAATTAAATAAATTTGCAAGAATTAAAAATATGGATAAATTTAAATCAAGATTCTGTATTGTTGATGGAAAACAAGTATTATTTATGGTTGGAGATGATAAGATAGTTCATGAAAATTACGATAATGGTATATGGATAACTTCCACTTACTTTGCTTCTACTTTAGAAAGTTTAGTTAATCCTCATTTTGAAAAATAAAATGGCAAGCATAAATTTAGAAGCTAATGTTAAAGGACTAGGAGAAGTATACAAAGTAGAAAATGCTCCTTTTGATAAAGCTCTAAAAGCATTAGGAGATAAAGAAATAATTACAGCTAGAAACTTAGCTTATGCAAGAGTAAAAGAAGGAAAAGACAGTTCATTATCTCAAGATGGAAGTTATATTAGAGAAGGAGTTATTTATATTCCAAATAAACAAAATAATAGAATATTAGTTAGAAATTCATTAATTCTTAAGAATCCAGAAAAAGCAGTTCAAGTTCATAGGAAAGGAGAAGAATATTTAATATCAAAAAAGTTAGCAAATGAGTTCTTAGAATATGCAAAAGATTCAAAAAATGATTCTGCTAAAATTATACTATCCAATCGAAGTTCAATACCAACAAATAGATTCGGAGAAGATCAGACTACTGTTTGGTTATTTAATGATATAGCAAAAGAATATTGTTTATTCTTAAAAGATAGAGGTATAAATGAAATATCTCTTAGTTTTGATTCAAATGAATATATAGCTAAACAAAAATCACCTTATGCAAATCAATTGTGGTTCTGGAATCTTGGCTTTGGGTCTGGCTTCCTTGGCTGCGGCAGAGGTCTTTACGTTGATAATAGGGTTCGTGGGGTACGTTTAGAGCGTGAAACGCAAAAAATTTATGAAGTTTATACTCCTAAACAAATTTCAGATGCTTTAAAAGATATTACTCCTTCATATATTTCTAAGGGTCTTGAACCTTTACTTTTGAAAATAAATTTTTAAATAAAATGGATAAAAAACCAGTACTTAATTATATAAAAAGAATGCAAACAGATAATGGAGATCTTTTAAAAGATGAAAAAAAAGAGTTTACACCATTTTCTAAATGTATTGTTTATGGAGGTATTGCATTATTAACTTTGGTTGCAGGGTATGCTAGTATAAAATCCTATCAAACAGGAAAAAAACATGAAAAAGTAAACCTTCTTAAATCAACTGAAACTCTTGATTCTAAAATAATTAATACACATATTCCTAAAATACAGTTAGATGATGAAAATTCTGTTTTAGTTTACGATCATGGAAAGAATACTATAACTATGATGCCTAAGTTTATGATACAACTAGATGGAAAAAATACTCCTTTGTTTTATAATCCAATAAGTGGAAATTATGAGAAAATTAAAAAATGAGATAGATTCCTAAAATTAGTGAAGAATCTAGTTTATATTATTTATATTATGATTATCTTATTGAATTTACACGTTTGTATATATTTCTCTTTTCTAAATTTGTAGGATCTATTGATCATCTATTGATGTCTGCTAAACAATTAAATATAATCAAAAAATATAAAGAAAAAAGAAATCTCGAGGTATAAATCTTTTAGAGCACTGCTTATAAAAATATCTTTGTTTCATTCCATGAGTTTCTGTTTGCTTGAATCCTCGCTTAACAATTTCTTTACTATTACAGTGAGGACAAATTATTTGTAGGGTTTCCATAATATATTCAGGTACATGAAGTATTTAAACCTTTCGGTACATGAAAATTACCGGGAATCCCGGTAATTTAGAAGGATTTATAAACTAAGAATTACTATCGAATATATGAAAATTCATTTACCCAATAGTGTTTGGTTAGGAAATATAAATCCCTTTATTCATTCCTTCGATACAAGTAACGATGAAATTTTAGAAATAACTTCTCACAAAAAATGGGTCTCGGTTCATCCAATTGTTTTATGCATGATTACCGGGTTAGGATTATTTATCAGGGAAAAAAATTCTGTATTAAGTTTTAAAAAAATGGAAGCTACATCTAAACATTATTTTGAAAGAATGGGGTTATTTAAGATATTAAATTTAAAATCAGAGATTAAAATAAATCCTCATGAATCTGCGGGAAGATTTATACCCTTGCAGATTATCACAAATTCTTCAGAATTAGACGATTTTATTAAGGAAATGATACCTTTATTACATCTTCAACCAGAACAAGTAGAACCTATAAAATATATAATTAGCGAATTAGTAAGAAATGTTTTAGAACATGCAAATGCTAAAAGTGGTGCAATAGTTTGTGCTCAATATTATAAGAAAAGCAATACTATTAGAATTGGTGTTGTTGATACTGGTGTTGGAATAAGATACACTTTGGAAAAATTTTATTATCCAAAAGACGACCTCCAAGCTATTACTTTAGCTTTAACTCCGGGAATAACAGGGACTACTACAAGAATAGGAGGAACAGAAGCAAATGCTGGTGCAGGATTATTTTTTATTAAGTCCTTAGCAAAAATAAGTAGAGATTTCTTTATGATATACAGTGGAAGAGCGATGTATAAATTACTAAAGAATCCAAAAAATAAACAACCAAAGTTAATTTCCGACCCTCTAAAAGACCATTTTTCTTCTGAAACGGATTTACCTTTCTGGAGGGGGACAGCTGTAGGAATAGACCTTTGCTTAAATAATACTCTTAATTTTAATGAATTACTTGATTTAATAAGAGGGGTTTATAGAGAAGCAAGGAAAAAACAAAATAAAGAAAAATACCGAAAACCTAGATTTATATAAAAATGGATATAAAACTTTATGATTTGGTTGGAAGTTTCGCGGAGAATAAAGACATTGCTAAGGAAATTAGAGTTACTAAAATTCTTCCGGCATTAGAGGATAATAAAGAAGTAATACTCAATTTTGAAAATATTAAATCTGCAACACAATCTTTCATTCATGCTTTAATTAGTGATTTGATAAGAAAAAAAGGAATACAAGTCTTAGATAAAGTCTATTTTAAAAATTGTAATGATACTATAAAGAAAATAATTGAGATTGTTATAGAATATATGCAAGACCACACTTAATTGCTTTTTTCTAAATAAATTTTACCTGCTTGTATTGTTGCCTTTAAGTCTTGTCCTTTGAGATTAGATTTTTCAACAATATCTTTTGGTAAAATGACTATATAGCGATTATAAATTTTATTTCCAACTTTTTTATCTAATACTTCTCGAATTTTCATAACTTAATCAGGCACATGAACTTTATAAATTTGTCGGTACATGAAGAAAATTAAAATATTTTTATGAATACTTAATGCACCAGAAAAATTAAGTAGAAACATATTTAAACATCTAGTTCTTTTTTAAACTATGGATAATGACCAGATAAAAGAGGTTATTGATACGTTACATCCACTTGAAAGAAAAGTATTGCCTGTTCTAAAAGAGGGTATAAAAGTTGAAGAAATAGAAGCTGATTCTAAATTAAGCGAAGTTGAGGTTATAAGAGCTTTACAGTGGCTTGAAAATAAAAAAGCATTAAGAATTAGTACTAAAACCAAAGAGCTTATAGAGCTTGATGATAACGGTAAGAAATATTTTGAGGAGGGATTGCCTGAAAGAAAATTATTAGAGGCTCTAAAAAGCAAGGAATTAAGTTTAAAAGAGGCTCAAGAAAAAAGTAAATTAGATGAAGATGAATTTAAGATTTCTTTGGGTGTTCTAAAAAATAAGCTTGCTGTTAGTTTAGATAAAGGAAACTTAAAATTAACAGATGATGGCAGAGCTTTATTAAATGGAGAGATGTTTGAAGAGGTATTTTTAAATAAATTAGGCAAGGAAATTACTGAATTAAATTCTTTATTTGATATAGATAAAAAAGTATTTGAAGATTTAAGAAAAAGAAAAAAGATTGTTAAAATTGTTCCTGTTAAAACTAAAAGCGTGGAATTAACAGATTTAGGAAGAGAGTTAATAAAAGTCAAGCTTCCAACTGGAGAATTAATAGAAGGATTAACCCCATTAATACTTAAAAATAATTCTTGGAAAGGTAAGAAATTCAGAAAATATGATGTTAAAATTAATGTTCCTAAAATTTATCCTGCTAAAAGACATTTTGTAAATCAATCTGTAGATTATATAAAAAGAATTTGGTTAGATATGGGTTTCAAAGAAATGCAGGGAAGTATTGTACAGAGCAGTTTCTGGAATTTTGATGCTTTATTTGTTCCACAGGATCATCCAGCAAGAGAGATGCAAGATACTTTTTTTGTTAAGGGAGAGAGTAAATTAAATAATAAAAAAGTAATTGATGAAGTAAAGAAAAGTCATGAACAAGGATGGAAATATAAATGGGATATTAATGTAGCTAAAGAAAATTTACTAAGAACACATACAACTGTTTTGTCTGCTAGAACAATTGCTAGTTTGAAAAAAGAAGATTTACCTGCTAAGTTTTTTTCTGTTGGAAAGTGTTTTAGAAATGAGACTGTTGATTGGAGTCACTTGTTTGAATTAGTGCAGGTAGAGGGGATTGTTATAGATGAAAATAATAATCTAAGAAACTTATTAGGTTATCTTAAAGAATTTTTCAAGAAATTAGGTTTTGAAAAAATTAGAATAAGACCTGGTTATTTTCCATACACCGAACCTTCAGCCGAGATAGATGTTTATCATCCTATAAAGAAAAAATGGGTTGAATTAGGTGGATCTGGAATTTTTAGACCTGAAGTTGTTAAGCCTTTACTTGGAAAAGATGTTTCTGTTCTAGCTTGGGGTATTGGATTAGAAAGAAGCATTATGGATTATTATGTTATTAAAGACATCAGAGATTTATATAAAAACGATTTAAAACAATTAAAGGAGATGAAGTATTGGTTAAAATGATAGTAAAAAAAGATAAAATTATAATAGACAAAGTTGAAACTGAACTTGATAAATTATTAATTAATTTTTTAGAAGTTTTAAAGAAATATTGCGACTATGTTGTTGTAAGTGGATATGTTGCTATATTATTTGGAAGGGCGAGAGGTACTGAAGATATAGATATTTTAATTAAAAGTATAGATAAGAATAAATTTGAAAAATTTTTTGAAGAGATAGAAAATAAAGGATATTATTGTTTAAATACTCCAGATATTGACGAGATGTACGATTTTATCAAGATTCATACTTCATTAAGATTTGCGAGAAAAGATGAAATTATTCCAAATATTGAAGTGAAAATTGGCAAAGATTTAGAAGATTTTAATGAAAAAGTTCTAATAGAAATGCCTTTTGGTTCAATATGGATATCCTGTATTGAAAAACAAATAATATTCAAGGAAATGGTTCTTGGATCTGATAAGGATTTTGAAGATGCTAGACATTTAAGAAAACTATTTGAAGGAAAATTAGATTTAGTTAAATTAAGAAAATTTGAGAATAGGTATAAAAATGAATATAAGAGAAAATAAAAAAGAAAGATTAGAATTTATTGATAAATGGGCAGAATATATGAAAGGGGTTTCTGATAAGGTGTGGAGTAAACAACAAAAAGTTTTAATAGATTCCCAAATACAAAATGCGAGATATTGGAGAAAATGCCAACAATAACAATAAGCAAGAAAGAATTGGAAAAGTCAATAGGAAAGAAACTATCATTAGAAGAATTAAAAGATAGAATAAGTTATTTGGGAACAGATTTAGAAGGGATAGAAGGAGATAATATTACTGTTGAAGTATTTCCAAATAGACCGGATATGTTATCTTTACAAGGATTTGCAAGAGCGCTATCTAGTTTTATTGGAGCTAAAAAAGGATTGAAGAAGTATAATATTAAGGATTCTAAAGAGCAATTAATTGTTGATAAAAGTGTAGAAAGTGTAAGACCTTTTACTGCTTGTGCTATTGTTAAGAATATTAAATTTGATGATGAAAAGATAAAAGAAGTAATACAAATACAAGAGAAATTACATATTACTTATGGAAGAAATAGAAGAAAAGTTGCTATTGGGGTGTACCCATTTGAAAAGATTAAAACCCCTATAAAATTTTTAGCATTAGAACCTGAAAAGATTAAATTTAGACCTTTAGAATTTCCTTCTGTAATAAATGGAAGACAGATTTTAAGCAAGCATCCTGCTGGTAGAGAGTATGGACATCTTCTTGAGAATTGTAAAAAATATCCTGTTTTTATGGATGCTAATAATAATGTTTTATCTATGCCACCTATTATTAATTCACATGATACTGGAAAAATTACAGAAAAAACTAAAGACGTTTTTATTGAATGTAGTGGATTTGATTTCAATGTTTTAAAGAAATGCTTGAATATTATTGTATGCTCGCTAGCCGATATGGGCGGAGAGATTTGTTCTATGAAATTAAAATATGGCAGTAAAACATTTGTATCTCCTGATTTAAAATCTGAACAAATGAATTTAAATTTAAAGTATGTTAATAAGATTTTAGGATTAAAATTAAGCAATGGAGATGTTAAGAAGTATCTAGAAAAGATGGGTTATGGTGTTAATGGAAAGAAAGTATTAATTCCTGCTTATAGAACAGATATTATACATGAGATTGATTTAGTAGAAGATATTGCTATTGCTTATGGCTATGAGAACTTTAAAGAGGAGATTCCTGAAGTTGCTACGATAGCAGAAGAAAATAAATTTGAAATTTTTAAAAGAAAAGTTTCTGAAATTTTAGTCGGATTAAATTTAGTGGAGTGTAGTAGTTATAATTTAGTTGAAGGGGATTTGAATAAAAAGATGAATGTTGAAATGAAAAGTATAGAATTAACGAATCCTTCAAGTAAAGAGTATTCTCATTTGAGATCCTGGATGATTCCTAGTTTAATGCAGATTTTAAGCAGTAATAAAATGTATGATTATCCACAGAATATTTTTGAAATTGGAACTATTTTTAAAGAAGATAATAAAGAAGAAACAGGTGTAAAAGAACTTTCAAGAGTTGCTGTTTTGTTATGTGGGAAAGATGCTAATTATACTAAAATAAGGCAGGTATTAGATGCTTTGTTAAATAATCTCGATTTAAAATATGATGTTAAAGATACAGAACATGATAGTTTTATAGATGGAAGAGTTGCAAGAATTAGTGTTAATGGAAAAGAGATTGCTTATATTGGTGAGATAAATCCTAAGGTATTAAGTAATTTCGGATTAGAAATGCCTGTAGCTGCTTTAGAATTAAATTTAAATGAAATTTTTAGTAAATAAAGCTTATAAATAAGTTATAATTCTATTGAATAGTTAAAAAAGGGGTCCGAACGGGGCTATAATGGATCCTAAATGTGATGAAAAAAGTGCAAAAAATATACTTGAGCATTATGGTATTAATACTCTTGTAGAAGATAAACAAAAAGAATTAATACAAAAATCTAGTGATCTTTCAAGAAAACTTTTAGAAGATACTCTTAAAAAATTAGAAAATTCACCAGATATAAATTTAAAAATACCAGAGATTCTTATTGTAACACCTCGTAAAGATGGGTTATATGATTCTTTGCTTATAGAATATTTTAGAGATGGTGCATGTGATATAAAAGAAAAAAAAGAATTAGATATGGGGTCTATTAGAAAAACTACAAAAGGAATCTTTTCAGAAGAGAATGTTCCTTTCATTGTTTTTGTAGAAGATTATACAAATCTTACTGATGTTTATAAAGAAAAAATATTAAAATTTAGACCTTTCGCTCTTGAGTATTGGAAGGGAATTAAAGAAGATGAAAAAAAAGAAGAAGGGAATAAGTTGCATGGAGAACTTGAGAATTTAGAAGCGGTTTTAGAGGAAGTTGAATTTACTAAACCAGAGCTTATTATTGTTGTTAATTATGATTTTGGTGGTAGAGAAAAGACTTATTATATGATACATGTGGCATATTTAAAAAGATGGGCTGATTTAGGTTATAAAGAAGAGAACATTAAAAAGTGGGCACATATAAATGATATTAAAGATTTTATAGATATAGATAGCGTTGAAGAAATGGTAAAAAAATATTATGAAAATTCTCAAAAGTTTCCCCCCATCATTTTAGGAAATTCTGTTAAGTCTTCTAAAAATGTAGAAGAAGATATCGTTAAATCTTATGAAACTAAAATATTAAAATTTAGAAGACACGCTATTGATTATTGGATAAAACACCAGATTTAGAATCCTTCCATAAAGTTTAAAAGGTTTTAAATTACATTAAGTATTATGGAATATGATTTAGAATTAGAAAAAGTAATAAAACAAATTAATAAACAAAAAGCTAAATTAGTTTGTATTCAATTACCGGATGGATTAAAAGATAAAGCTACTTTTATATCTGATGAAATAGAAAAAAATACTAAAGCTAAATGTTTAATCTGGCTTAATAGTTGTTTTGGAAGTTGTGATGTTCCTCAAATAGATAAATTTGATTTGTTAATACAGTGGGGACATAGTGAAGGATTATATAATAGACAGAAATAATTTCTAAGAATACATAATATTTATAAATTCTCTTTTAAGGTAAATCAAAATGTTTTAGATAAAATATATTTGTCTTACAATCCTGCTTCTATTTCATGAACCATCTTTCTAATTTTGTTAACTATGTCCGGGTTTACAGAAATGTCATCTATTTTTAATTCCACTAAAAATTTAGCAAATTCTATATCGGATCCGGCTTGCCCACAGAGTGAAACTGTTTTATTATGTCTGTGGAATCCTTCTATAATATTTTTAATTGCTTGCTTGACTGCAGGATTTCTTTCGTCAAAATAACCCATTCTTCCTAGTATTCCAGAATCTCTATCTACACCTAAAGTAAGTTGAGTTAAATCATTAGATCCTATAGAACAGCCGTCTATTTGTAGTTGTGCAAATTCATCTGGTATCATTGCCATTGAAGGAACTTCTGCCATTAAGTATATTTGGAATTCCTCATTTCTTTCTAGACCTTCTTGTTTCATTATATCTAAACACATTTTAACTTCATCTGTATTTCTTACAAAAGGAAGCATTACATGAACATTTCTTAATCCAGAATTTCTTATTTTTCTGATTGCTCTGCATTCTAATCTAAAAGCAGGTTGATATTCTTTACTAATATATCTTGAAACTCCACGCCAACCTATCATCGGATTATCTTCATGAGGCTCGAATTCTTTTCCGCCTTCTAAGTTTGCATATTCATTTGTTTTGAAATCTGAGAATCTTACTATTATCGGCTTTGGTTTTATTGTAGAAGCTACTTTTGAAATTCCTTCTATTAACTCATCAATGTAAATATCTTCTCTGCTTTCTTTTATTAGAGCTAACGGATGTTTTTTTACTTTATCTGTTACCATGAATTCAATACGCATTAATCCAATCCCATCAAAGAATAAATTTTTGTAAGCATCTATTTTTTCTGGTTCACCAAGATTCATATATATTTTTGTACGAGTATTGTAATATTCTGTTACTTTTTCTTCTCCAGCAACTGCTTCTATTTTTGTTATACCCATATACGCTTTTCCACGTGAACCATCTACAGTAATTAATTGTTCTTCTTTTAATAATTTAGTAGCATTACCTGTGCCTACAATACAAGGAATACCTAATTCTCTACTAACTATTGCTGCATGAGAAGTGGTTCCACCTTCGTCTGTTACAATAGCTGCTGCTTTTTCCATTGAAGGAACGTAATCTGGATTGGTCATAACTGCAACTAAAATGTCTCCTTTTTCTATTTTAGTTAGATCTTGAGGAGAATAAACAATTTTTACTTTTCCTGTTGCATTTCCTGGAGAAGCCCCCAAACCATTTAGTATTGCTTCTTCACGAATCTCTTCTTCTATTCCTTTTCTTTCTACTGCTTTAATAGTTGTTATTGGACGTGATTGAACAATGTAAACTTTGCCGTCTTCAACTGCAAATTCCATGTCTTGTGGTTTTTGATAGTGCTCTTCTATTCTTCTTGCTAATTCTGCTAGTTTTAGAATTTCTTTTTCTGTTAATTTTTGTTTTGTTGCTATATCTTCTTTTAATTTCTTTTTGACTGTTCTTCCTAATTGTTCATCTCTTACATACATGAATTCTTGTCTGTTTATTTTTTTATTTTCTATTCTAAGATTAGATTTGTTGATTACATAATTATCAGGAGAAATTTCACCACCAACTATTGCTTCTCCTAATCCAAAACCAGCTTCTATAACAATTTCATCTTTATTTGTAGAAGGATCAATAGAAAACATAACCCCGGAAGCTGTTGAATTAATCATCTTTTGAATTACAACTGCTATTAGAACTTTCTCATGTGGAAATTTGTTTTTAATTCTATAATAAATTGCTCTTGGCGTGTATAAAGAAGCCCAACATAATTGGACTGCTTTTATTAAATTATCTTTTCCTTTTATATTAAGATAAGTTGCTTGCTGTCCTGCGAATGATACTTCAGGAAGATCTTCAGCCGTAGCAGAACTTCTAACTGCAACAAAAGGTAGATCTCTTCCTGCTTTTATCATACTCATTGTACTTTTATTAATACTTTTTATGTAATCTATATCTATATTCATATTGTCATAAGTATTTTTTATTTCATTTTCTATATCTTCTGGCATTTTTGCATCAAGAATAATATCTTGTATTTTTTCAGAAGCTTCATGTATTTTTTCTGTATCTTCTGCTTTTAATGGCTTTAGAATAGAGAATATCTCTGATCTAATTTCTGTTTCATTCAGGAATTTTTTAAAGGCATAAGTTGTAATTACAAAACCCGGGGGTATTGGCAATTGTATCTTTGACATGATACCAAGATTAAGACCTTTTCCACCCACAATACCAATTTCTTTTTCAGAAATATCCTTAAACCACTTTATGAAATTGCTCATTTAACACCTTCTTATATATTTCCTTTTTTATATTTATAAGTTGTTCCTTTAAATAGTTTTGTGTGGGGTTATATCTAAATTTTAGAAACCCATTTAAAAATTTTTTATAACGTTGTTGATGTAGTTTTAATAATCCTAATTTGTACATTTTAATAAAATTTTTACGATTATTGACACAAATATAATTTTCTTCTAATTTTGATTTAATTTGAAGTCTTTTTAATAATTTTATATAATACTTTTTTTCTTTTAAGTTCGTACATCCAAGACGTACACTGTCTATGCTTCCCGACGATGTTAATTTAATATCTCCTTCTCCTGCAAATAAACCCTGTAGATAAAAAACAATTAAATTATTATTTTGAATAACTTTTTTAATAGAATTTAAAATATTCAAAATTAATCTGTTTAATAATAGATTAGAATATAAAATACGAACACTTCCATATTTTTTGGTATTGGGAGACATTCTCGTATATTTTTTGTTTCCGGTGTAATAAATAAAATTTATTAATTTTTTATTGTTATGGAGTTTACAGCTTTTTTCCCAAAATTTTGTTGCTAATTTTTCTCGTAAATTAGTTTCTTTTCTTACTTCCTCATTTTTAAGTTTATAATTGAATGATATATTCCAAGCCCAATTTATTTTTTTAATATGATAATACTTCTCAAAAAATTTCATTATAATATTAATAAGTTCTGGTTGGCTATTTACGAAAATAATACTACTTAATAATCCATTACTTTTTGTCATTTCCGCTTGAAGTAATCCAAGAGCCTTTAATGTTAATTTATCTAATATTATATAACGATTTGTGATTAAATAATTGAAACGAATGCCGTTATTTTTACTTTGATTCTGATTTTTTCCAGCAAACCAATAATACCATAAACAAATTTTATTTTTAGGTACTTTAATATACTTTTTTATATAATCTTGTGAATGTTTCTTCTTTGCTTTGCTAATCAAAACTTGTTTTCCTGCATATGAAATATAAAAAGGATATCTTTTTCCATTTTTGGTAAAAATGTATTTAGGAATAATTTTTGTTAGATCTAATTGTTCATTTGAAAGAAGTTTATCCTCTTTTTTAATATCCTTAAACCAGGCTATATCTTTCATTCTCTTTTTTCTTATAGAAACTTCTTAGATTTAAAAAGGTTTTTATTCTGTTTTTGGCTTTATGAATTCTACACAACAATTAGAATATGGTCTTATTTGAGTATAATCTCTGGAGAAGTTTAAATAAGGATTATTTAACTTTTTTGAATCTTGTTTTGCAAAAATATCTTTACATATCGCTTCTAGAAGATTATTTATTCCTGGTTCGACAATATTTTTACAAATATCCCTAATATCAACATTAATTTGTTTTTCTTTAGTAAGATTCTGCCAGGCTAATAAGTAAGGACAAAAATTATAACATAGTATTTTTAATCCGCTTTTATTTAAATCTATTAATTGTATTCTATTTTCTTTTATGTTCATATAATCAAAATAAATAATTCTAAAGGCAATTTCTTCCAATTTCATATGATTACCATTTAAGAAATATTTTGAGTAAAGTGATGATTTATTTTCTTTAAACCAGTTTAATCTACGTTCTGTTATTTGTTGAGCTAATTTTTCTGGAGTAGATTCTTCGAGAAGATAAACTTTTTTTAGTTGAAGTTCTTTTTCTTTTATTGCTTCTTTTTGATATTCTTCATCTATATCTTTATATGCAGTCATATACTCTTTTATAATTATTAAGTTGTATAAAAACATTTAGAAACTAATTTATATATGTAGAATTACACTATATTATGGAAAAAGAAGTTAGAGGAGTATGTCCTTATTGTGGATGTGGATGCACTTTCTATTTTAAAGTAAATAATAATAAGATTATAGGCATAAGAGGAGATGTTTGGGACGATGTAAGTGGGGGAGTTCCGTGTGTTAAGGGGTTTACATGCTACGATTCTGTTTATGCTAAGGATAGGATTAAAAAACCTATGATAAGAATTAAAGGAAAATTAAAAGAAGTAACATGGGAAAGGGCTTATGATTTTATTTATAAAAACTTAAAAAATTTAAATGGGGATGAGATTTCTTTTTATATTTCTAGTCCTGCTAGTAATGAAGACGGTTATGTTTTCCAGAAATTTGCTAAAGAAATTTTTCATTCTGGAAATATAGATTCTTGTGCTAGATTATGTCATGCTAGTACTGTTTATGCTATGAATAAAATATTTTGTATTAGTGGAATGAATGCTAGAATTGATGATTTGAAAAAAGCAGATTGCATTTTAATGTTTGGAACTAATCCTAAGTTTAGTTATCCAAATATGTATAAGAAAATGGATAGAAGCAAGATTATTTATGCTGGACCTGTTGAAAATGAAAGCGCAGAAGATGGAATTTTTATAAAAATAAATGATGGAAGTGATGTTGCTTTTTTGAATTGTATTTTAAATTTATTGAATGTTAATTTACCTAAAGATGTTGAAAAAAATATAAAATTATATGATATTAAAAGAGCTAAAGAAATATGCAACTTTGATGAAGAAAAATTAAAATACATTGTTGAATTTATCAAGAAAAGCAAGAAATTTGTTTTATGCTTTGGAATGGGATTAACACAGCACGTATATGGGGTTAATAATGTATTAGCTGCTATTAATCTTGTTCTTGCAAAAAAAGGAAAATTAATACCTATGAGGGGAAAAGTAAACATACAAGGCGTTGGAGATATGGGTTGCACACCTAAAACTGATACTTTTATTAATTCTGTATTTTTTGATGCTGTAAAAGCATTTTATATTGTAGAAAGCAATCCTGCTATGTCTTTACCTGATTTGAATAAAGTTCATAAGATTTTGAAGAAGAGATTTTTGATATTACAAACTAGTTTTCCAAATGAAACTATGAAATTTGCTAATGTTGTACTTCCTAGTTGTTTATGGTGCGAAAGAGAGGGAACATTTACAACTTCTGAATCTAGAGTAAGATACTTTGAGAAAGCTGTTGATCCTTTATTCGGAAAAGAAAATTGGAGGATAATACAGGAATTAGGAAACAGATTTAATAAAAGATTTAAAGATTATTATAATACTAAGGAGATTTTAAAAGATATAAAAGAAAATATTAAAGGGTATAACTTTAATATTAAAAAATTAATTGAAGGAAAAGATCAATTTGTTAAAAGAAAAATTAAACGAGGTGAATATAGCAAAGTTGAATATTTTGATGTTGAAGGAGTAACTAATAAAGAATATCCATTGTTATTAACAACTATAAGAAGTGAGTATGCTTTTTGTACTGGAGATATGAGTAAGAGAACTAGATTAAATAAGTTAGATAATCCTTATTGTTATATTAATAAAAGAGATGCAGATAAATTCAAGATTAAAGATAATAATCTAATTAAAATAATATCAAGAGTTGGAAGTATTAAGATTAAGGCTAAAATAAGCAATAAAGCAAGTACTGGATTAGTATCTGTTCCTTTTAATTTTGATAGTGTTTTGGTTAATAAGATAATTCCCTTGCAGTTTAGTCCTATTGTTGAAGAACCTAATTTCAAGAAAGTAGCTGTGAGAATTGAAAAATGATAAGAAGTTCAATAAGAGATTTATTATTAGTTTATTTGCTTTATGTTATTATTAAATTATGGATTACTAAACAAAGTGTTGGTTTAGGAGTTGTAAGTTTAGTTTTTATTATATTTTTATTTAGTGTTTGGTTTTTTTTAGAGAAGATAGAGGTTTTGTAATTTATCCTTTCATAACCCCTATAGGGACTAATCTAGCAACTAAATTTTATTTAAAGAATTAATCTTTTGATAATTTATAATTAAATAAAAAACTTTCATTTTCATTCTTTTTATTAAACATCCCCACTTGTAAATATTTACTGCAATCATTAAAATTGATTAAACCCATTTGACCACAATTTTTGCTATTAGATAGATTTATTCCACCAATTTGGATATTATGTTTCCCATCAAAAAAATTGACTAATATTCCTATCTGAGAATTAAATTTTGCATGATCGATTAAATTAGCAACCCCAAATTGTAAATTATATCCATTTTTTGCTGTGTTTATAAAACCAAATTAAACTTCCATTGATAATTTTTGCATTTGCAGAATTTCCATCAGAGGGAAAACTCATAATAGATAATTCAAGACCATTTAATTTTCCCCCTTCATCATTCCCCCATATATTTAAATTTATTCCATTTATAG
>Ga0210057_1002669_pt1 | contig 25313 bp, 37 predicted proteins | sample CryGeyCG2114_010_2_FD_183968 | JGI IMG/M metagenome (GOLD analysis project Ga0210057, IMG submission 183968) | Groundwater microbial communities from aquifer - Crystal Geyser CG10_big_fil_rev_8/21/14_0.10 (SPAdes) (version 2) | ecosystem: Environmental > Aquatic > Deep subsurface > Groundwater ...
ACGGCGGTCGTGAACGTTATACCGAAGTTTGAGGAGATTTGAGTTTCCACAGACTGCTTGCATTTTGCGGGTTGTTGCGCATACCGTTTTTGGTATCTTTCGTTTACCTTTAAATCGCCGACCGTAGATTTTAAGGTAAAGGGTAAGAGAAGGTTGCACTGAAAACCGATTCTCTAGATAGGCGGGCGGATAAGCGCCGGGAAGCCAACAATTGTTTGCGCAACAGTAAAAATGATGTATACTTCCCATCAACGCTAAGTACGCCGAAGGCGGACCAATGGCCGGGAATCAAACCGCGCCATTGAGCGCGTTTTTCAATGAGGCACAGAGTCCTGAGCTTGCGAAGGACGACAATGCCGAATTAACCCTGTTAAACTTTCCGCCGTAGGCGGAAACAGCGAAGCGAGTTTAATAGGGTGTAGCTGGAAGAAGACCCCAGTGAAATCCCCGCCCAAGGCGAGGTCGGCGAAGCCGAATTTCACGGGGTCATGATTCTCTAATCGTTTCGCTCAAGGAAATCTATGAAATTCATGCTGGGTATAAAAGGCCGCATGACACAGGTCTTCGATAAAGATGGGCGTGTTTGGCCTGCGACTATAGTTAATGCGGCGCCGATAACGATTACACAAATGAAAACCGAGGAGAAAGACGGATATTTTGCTGTGCAGGTAGGAGCCGGAAAGAGGAGTGAAAAGAATATCGCAAAGCCCCAGCGCGGGCATTTCAAGGGCTTGGGGTCTTTTGCAGTCGTGCGCGAGTTCCGCTTGCCTTCGGGCGAGAACAAAGAAGGGAAGCGCGGCGACATCTTGGATATTTCGGCGTTCGAAGAAGGCGACAAGGTTTCCGTATCCGCCGTTTCCAAGGGGAAGGGTTTCCAAGGGGTCGTGAAAAGGCACGGTTTCGCCGGCGGTCCGCGCACTCACGGCAACAAGCACTCGGAGCGTTCGCCCGGCTCCATCGGAGTTGGGGGAGTCCAGAGGGTCATGAAGGGAAAACGCATGGCCGGCAGAATGGGAGGCGACAGGATTACGGTCAAAAATCTTAAAGTACTGCAGGTTAACGAGGACTCCAACGCAATTTTAATATCGGGCGCCATTCCCGGCCGACCGGGTACGGTGGTGGAGATTCGCGGATAAGAATGCTTGCTGTGTCAGAAACTTTGAGTATGGAAAAGAAACAGACAAACGCCACGACAGTAAAGAAACGCCCGCCGGCTATTAAGGGAGAATTTTCTAATGGAGTGAAGAAAATGGACGTATACAACACGGACGGAAAGAAAGTCGGTTCGGTTGATTTGTCTGAAAAGCTTTTTGGACTTCCTTGGAATGACGCCCTGATGCATCAGGTAGTGGTTGGTATGCAGGCAAATGCGCGCGCGCATATTGCACATACTAAAAACCGCGGGGAAGTGGCGGGTGGCGGCAAAAAGCCGTGGCGGCAGAAGGGAACAGGGCGCGCGCGCCATGGCTCTATACGAAGCCCTATTTGGCGCGGAGGCGGCGTTACTTTCGGGCCGCGCAATGAAAAGTCATACTCCGTGAAGATAAATAAAAATATGCGCAAAAAGGCGCTTTTTGTGGCATTGTCGAGAGCAGTAAAAGAAGGCAGGGTCTTGTTTGTTGATTCCATAAATATAAGCGGACCGAAAACTTCCGACGCGCTCGGGCTTTTAAAGGCATTCTCGAGCATAAAAGGATTTGAAGAGCTTCTTGGCAGGCGCAAGAACTCGGCTTTCATAGCACTGCCGCGTCCGGACGAGGCAGTAAGCAAGAGCTTCTCAAACTTCGGCAATATAGAGCTTGATGAAATACGCAACCTCAATCCGGTAGACGTGCTGTCGCATAAGTTTCTTGTTGTAGTGGATCCTAAAGCCGCCATTTCCGCACTGGAAGCGCGTGCACAGCGGGAAGAATCTCGGGCGAAACAGTTGGCGGAAACGGCAAATTAAGCGTATGGCATTATTTGGAAATAAAAAGAAAGAAAAGCGGCCGGCAATTACAGATGTGTCTCTCTCCGCTGTGCCCGCGCGCTCGCCCGTGGTCGCAATGTCCGCCGACTTGTCCGGCGTTTTGGTAAAGCCGCGCATTACCGAAAAGGCGACAGACAGCACGGCCCGCGGCGTGTATGTATTTGAAGTGACGGAAGAGGCAACCAAGCCGCAAATCGCCGAGGCCGTTTGGCAGATATACAAGGTTAGGCCGGCGAAGATTCGCATTGCTCGCTTTCCGCACAAGGTGGTTCGCAATGCGCGCACAGGCAAGTATGGTGTGAAAAGCGGCGGCCGAAAGGCGTATGTGTATCTCAAACCAGGGGAGTCAATTTCAATAATGTAAGAAAGATGTTATGAGCAAGGCGAATTACATATTTCTTACCCCGTTGAATGCTTTGCGAAAGCAAAGCCAGCGAAGCGAATTCAACTGGGGTATAGTACAAACCACCCCAGTGAAATCCTTTTGCAAGCAAGACTTGCAAAAGGACGGAATGAAAAGTATTTTTCATTCCGTATTTCACAGGGTGTAAGTTCTCGTAACTCACTCTGTTCGTAACGATAACTAACATGAAAACCTACAAACCAACATCAGCAGGACGCCGCAACATGACGCGCATCAGCTACCGCACAGCTCTGTCGGGCGACAAGCCGCAAAAGCGCTTGGTCAAGGGAGTGAAGCGCATGGCAGGTCGCAACAGCGCGGGGCGCATCACCACGCGCCACAAGGGCGGAGGGCATAAGCGCCGTTTGCGGGATATTGACTTTCGCTTTTTGAAGCGGGACATTCCGGCAATAATTGAAACTGTAGAATATGACCCGCACCGCTCGGCCTTTATTGCCTGTGCGCTGTATGCCGACGGAGAACGCCTCTACATTGTCGTGCCGAAGAACATGAAAGTTGGCGACTCTTTTACCGTAAAAGAAAAGACTCCCATTAAAGTAGGCAACCGCTTACAGCTAAAGAACGTACCGATTGGAACATTCGTGTACAACATTGAATTGAAACCGGAAGGCGGGGCAAAGCTCGCGCGCTCAGCCGGTAACTACGCTGAAGTGGTTGCGCATGATGGCGGATACACCCAGCTCAAGATGCCATCGAGCGAAGTACGCCGCGTACTCAGCACGTGCTGGGCTTCAGTTGGCGAGGCGTCAAACGATGAACATCGTCTTGTTAACTACGGAAAGGCGGGGCGTAACCGCTGGCGCGGCATTCGCCCGACTGTTCGCGGCTCAGCCATGAACGCGGTTGACCATCCGCACGGTGGAGGGGAAGGAAAAGCCGGCCGCGGACACCGCCGTGCCCGAAGCAAGTGGGGCAAGCCGACAGGCAAGGGACAGAAGACGAGGCGGCCGAAAAAGTATTCAAATAGTTTGATTGTAAAACGCCGGAAAGTAGGTAAAAAGCGTAAATAATTTCCGCTTACTGTTGTACACGAATCCAAAATACCCGAACCTTACCGCTCGCCTCCGCCATCTGCCAGCCGGCGGATGCGGGAATCGCAAGAAATTACTAATACGCAATTGGCTTTCACTTTCTCACACCACTACGATTAATCGTAGTGGTTGTATACTTTCTGCATGAAATGTAGCGTTTCCTGCTTGCTGGCGGGTGAGAAGCGTTACGCAGTAAGGCTATTGTGGCAAGAACGTTATGAAAATGCCGGCATGGCACGGGCATTCATTTGACTGTGCGGCTCAAATCCTGTACTATCGTGCTTAATCCCGCCGCGGCGGGACGAGTCCCGCGTCCGCGGGTTTTTGTTAGAAATCAAGGAGGCGGCGGGAAGCGGCAGTGACCATGATTTCTACAACCCTGTTAAATCCTCGCCGAAGGCGAGGTCGGCAAAGCCGAGTTAGCGGGGTGTAAGTCTTTGCAATCGCTCGCGATGCTCGCGAGCAAAAGCTAATATATGACACGCTCACTTAAAAAAGGGCCATACGTTGACCCGAAGCTGGAGAAAAAAGTTGCCAGCCGAAAGCCTTCCGACGGGTCTATTAAAACGTGGGCGCGCAGGAGCCAGATCTCTCCTGAATTTGTCGGGCACACCTTTGGCGTCCACAATGGCAGGATATTTGTGGACATATTGGTAACGGAAGAAATGGTTGGACACCGGCTCGGAGAATTCGTCATGACGAAGAAATTTGGGAAACATGGAGGAAAGATGCAGAAGGAACTGGAACAGCGTGCGCGAGAGACCGAGATTGCGTCGGCGAAAGCCGCCAAAGCGTCCTCGGAAAAATAACGTATGAAAGCGTTCCTGAAAAACTATCGCCACTCTCCGCGCAAGACACGCCTTGTGGCCGATGTTGTTCGCGGCAAAGAAGTAGGTAAAGCCCGGACGCTTCTTAAGTTTATGAACCAAAAAGCGGCGCCGACCATCAAGAAGCTCATTGAGTCCGCATCTGCAAATGCCAGGCAGTCCGGCGTGGCAAATGCCGACGATCTCGTAGTCAAGACGATAATGGTAGATCAAGGGTTCGTAATGAAGCGCCATCGCCCGCGCTTTGGAGGACGTGCCACTCCAATACGAAAGCCGACAAGCCGAATAACGATTGAACTCGGCGAGGAGCCGTCGGCAAAGAAAAAGGCCGCGAAGGGAGTCCCGCTCGCGGCGAAGAAGAAAGCACAGACAAAAGACAAAAGGTCAAAAGTTGCCAAGCTCGAAAGCTAGAAGCACGGAGCTCTCTTTATGACACACACAGCACATCCATTTGCACAAAGACTCGGTATCCTTCGTGACTGGAAATCACGGTGGTTTTCCGCTACTCCGGCAGGCTACAGGGAGAATGTAAAAATAGACACGGCAATCCGAGAATATTTAAAAAAACGCCTGCGCGGCATGTATGTTACTTTGGTGGAAATTGAACGCGGGGAAAAACAAGTCAAGGTGGTCGTAAAGACGTCTCGCCCTGGAATGGTAATAGGCCGCGGGGGCGAAGGCAGTGAGAAACTCACGGCGGACATCGGGAAAGTTATTCGTAAACTCGACCTCGCGGAAGTGCCTTCCGTGCGTCTTGACATAGAAGAGGTCCGTTCGCCGGAATCAAATGCCGCCATAGTCGCGTTTATGGTTACTGAAGGGCTTGAGAAGAGAATGCCGTTTCGGCGAGTGCTCAAGCAAACGGTTGAAAAGGTGATGGCGAATCGCGATGTAGAGGGAGTCAGGATTGCGGTTGCGGGGAGACTTGGAGGAGCGGACATGTCCCGAAGAGAGGAAATAAAAAGGGGGCGTGTTCCACTGCAAACGCTCCGAGCCGATATTGATTTTGCACGGGAGCAGGCGTATTTGCCGTACGGAGTAATAGGGGTAAAGGTTTGGATTTATCGCGGAGACGTATTCATTAACGAAGGGCAAAACAAGATTGCGAAGTAAGAAGGCCGCATTGGCAATTAACTTATAATTATCAAACAATATGTTGTTCCCGAAAAAGACAAAATACAGAAAGTGGCAGACCGGCCGCAAGAGCAAAAGGAAGCTAAACAAGCCGGCCGCGCGCGGTGTTTCTGTCGCGTTCGGGTCTTTCGGACTGAAGGCGATGACACAGGCGCGCGTTACCTCAAACCAGATAGAGTCGGCGCGGCGCGCCATGACTCGCTATGCCGGAAAAAGTGCCAAAGTTTGGATCAGGATATTCCCGGATCGGCCGATTACCGCAAAAGCGGCCGAAGTCGGAATGGGAAAAGGCAAAGGAGACCTCAAGGGATACGTGTCAGACGTGGAGCCGGGGCGCATATTGTTTGAAGTGGACGGCATCAGCGAGAGTGCCGCACATGAATCCCTGCGCAAAGCCGGAACCAAACTGCCTTTGAAGGTGAAAGTCGTAGGACGTGAATAAGCAATGCGTATGGATTTGAGCAAGAAAAACGGAACTGACTTGGAAAAAATGACTGTTGAAAAGCGGGAAGAATTGAGAGTGTTCCGATTTGGGTCTGCGGGCAGTAGAACCAGAAATGTGAGGCTCGGCCGCACTCTCAAACGCGACATAGCGCGCATTAAGACGGAAGTGCGAAAACGTATGATTGAGGACACAAACTTGCAAAAGGACGAATAAATCTTTACCATTGACCGGCTTATGAATGATACGGGAACAGACGAAAAGCGAATGAGCGTCAGCAGGGCGCTAAGAGGCGTTGTTGTAAAGAGCGCCATGAAGGACACCGTAACCGTGGCGGTAATGCGCTATGTAAAGCATCCCAAATACAAAAAATACATGAGACGGACAAAAAAGTACCTTGCGCACGATCCGGGCAACACCGCAAAGGTTGGGGAGAAGGTAGCCATACGCGAGGTAAAGCCGATATCAAAGCGCAAAGCGTTTGTGCTGGTTAAGCAATAATACAGACGGGGCATCAACAAAATACCAATATGATACAGCCACAAAGCATAGTAAAGATTACGGATAACTCCGGAGGCCGCTTCGCGCGCGTGTTCAAAGTGCTCGGAGGAAGCAAGCGCAGGTATGCGCGCATAGGAGATGAAGTCGTGCTTTCGGTGCAAACTGCGGAGCCGCGAAAGACAGTAAAGAAAAAAGACGTATTGCGCGGAGTAATAGTCCGGCAACGCCAGCCGTTTCGCCGTCGCGACGGCTCATACATACGCTTTGATGAAAATGCCGTCGTAATAGTTGAAAAAGGAAAGAAGGAACCGCGGGCAACGCGCGTATTCGGTCCTATCCCGCGCGAGCTTGCCGAGCGCGGATACCAGAGGATAGTTTCAATGGCACCCGAGGTCGTTTAGTGTATGAAAATCAAAAAAGGCGACAAAGTCATAATTATAGCGGGAAAAGACCGCGGGAAAACGTCCACGGTCGTGCGCGTGTATCCAAAAAAAGAGAAAGTTGTTGTTGATGGCGTTAACATGCTCAAAAAACACCAAAGGGCGTCCGCCTCCGGCGGCAAGGGGCAGATAGTGGAAAAAGCGGCTCCGGTGCACGTTTCCAACGTAATGATCGCAGATCCGCAAAGCGGCAAGCGCACCCGCATTGCAATAAAAAGCGTCAACGGAGTGCGTACGAGAGTGGCCAGAAAATCCGGCGCTCAAATTTCTTGATTATGGACAACTTTCAAACGACAAAACAAAGAGAATCGGCGCTGTTTAGCTCTGTGAAGGAGCGGTTTGGGTACGTTAATCCTATGCAAACGCCGAGGATAGAGAAGGTGGTTGTTTCCGCGGGAGTCGGCTCGGTGCAGGACAAGGAAAGGCGTGAGCTCATAGGGGAGAGCTTGTCTGTTATTACGGGTCAAAAAGCGTCGGGTACTCGCGCAAAGAAATCCATCGCTTCATTCAAACTGCGCGAAGGCGATCTCTCAGGGTATCAGGTAACACTTCGCGGTGTACGCATGTACGCGTTTTTGGACAAACTCATTCATATTGTGCTTCCGCGCACGCGCGACTTCCGAGGATTGAAGTTGGGAGCGGTGGATGAAATGGGCAATTACACCATAGGACTGCGCGAGCACACTGTTTTTCCCGAAACGGCGGATGAAGATGTTCGCAACGTGTTCGGGATGGCAATTACAATAGTTACAACGGCAAAGACAAAAGAGGAAGCCGAAGCACTCCTGCGCGGCATAGGTTTGCCGCTACGGAGGGAGGAAGAAAAGAACTAGGGCATCCGATGTCCTGGTTTGGAGGGTCGCCTTCTCGGACTTTTCGTGGACGGTAAGAAAGTCAAACGGAATTGTGCCGAGGTGCGGTTTTTGTATATATGTGAGTGACAGACTCAACAAGCCCGTTGGCTCATCGGCGCAAGGAGCGGGTGGTCTTGGGCTGTTTGACTTTAAGCGTCATTTCGCTTACTATTTGAGTGCCCATGTAGGGCTTTCTTTTTGTAATATCCCGCCCCATTTTTGCGCCTGCAAGATATCAGTACGCAACAAATGGAAAGTCGTTGGGGGAAGAGCGGCAACACGCTTCGCCCAGCAAGGGAGCGGCCTATTCGGCCGCGCGTGTTGCAAAAGGAGATAGCGGCAAAAAGTGAGGCGGGACGTAAGATGCTCGTAACTCGCTTCGCTCGTAACGAAATCTAACGCATGGCAAAGAAATCATTGATCGCAAAGGCAAACAGGGAGCCGAAATTCAAGAGTCGGGTTATTCGCCGGTGCTTCCGTTGTGGCCGTATCCACGGGTACTTGCGCGACTTTGACCTCTGTCGTATTTGCTTCCGAGAGCAGGCGCTTGAGGGGAATATTCCCGGCATAAAGAAGTCCTCCTGGTAAGCGTATGATAACTGACCCAATTGCAGATCTAATAACACGTATTAAGAATGCCGGCGCAATCGGCAAGGAAAGCGTGCAGGTACCGTACTCAAACTTGAAGTTTGCGGTTGCAAAGAAATTGCGGGAGGCGGGGTACATTACATCGGCGGAGAAGAATGGCAAGAAGGAGAAGCCGTTTATTGAAGTAATGCTTCGTTACGACAAAAGCGGCGTGCACGTTATTCAGGATGTGAAGCGAATCTCGAAGCCCGGTCGGCGATTGTACCGAAGTGTGCGCGACATTGTACCGGTTCGCTACGGCACGGGTTCGTTATTTATGACGACTCCGAGGGGGATAATGACGGACAAAGAGGCAAGGAAGGAGAAGGTTGGAGGGGAAGCCCTCTTTGAAATTTGGTAACGGCTTGTCCCTCGGAATCAGTCCCGTATTGCGGGGTTGATTCCGTGGCTGGCAAACGTTACCGAGCACCACTTTTGAATTGATTGAATGTCTTATAATACACAAAAGTGGTGCTGGGTGGAAGTTATTTCTAAACTCGTATACACTCGCTAAGAAAAACTAACCATGAGCCGAATAGGAAAACAGCCGATAGAAATACCGAAAGGAACTGACGTGCAAATCAGCGGCAATTCCATTGCCATCAAAGGTCCCAAGGGCGAGCTTGTCCGCGCAATAAACGACAACGTGGCCGTTAAGCATGAAAACTCGCAGATAGTGGTGTCGCCCGCGCGGCAAACTCTCCTTGCGCTTGCTCTGTGGGGAACATACGCGTCCCTTATCAGAAGCATGGTTTCGGGAGTAAACGAGCCGTTCGTAAAGAAGCTCGAGGTGGAAGGCATAGGGTACAGAGTGGAATTGGCGGGCAAAGTCCTTAAACTCAGTGTGGGTTATTCTCATCCGGTGGAACTGGACGTGCCGGACGGCATCGCGGTTTCGGTGGAAAAGAACGTTATCACCGTTGAGGGCATAAACAAAGAAGCGGTCGGGCAATTTGCAGCTAACGTGCGAGCGGTTAAGAAGCCGGAGCCGTACAAAGGGAAAGGAATCAGATACCAGGGAGAAATAATTCGCCGCAAGCAGGGCAAGAAGGCGGCCGCTTAAAATATGTTGGATCAAAAAACAGCACAAAGAGAATTGCGCCATCGCAGAATTCGCAGCCGAATAAAAGGAACGGCGGCGCGCCCGCGCTTGAGCGTTTACAGGTCAAACACGCGCCTTGTTGCGCAATTGGTGGACGACGAAAAAGGAGAAACCATTGCGGCTGTCTCTTCTTCTCATGTAAAGGGGAAAACGCACGCTGAGCGCATAAAGGAATCGGCGGCGGGGCTTGCGCGCCAAGCAAAGGCAAAAGGGGTGAGTAAAGTGGTTTTTGACCGCGGCGGATTCAAATATGCCGGCATTATAAAAGCGTTTGCGGATGCGGCGCGGGAAGAGGGTTTGGCTTTTTAATTTTATGGCGGAAGAAACACAAACGACAGTTTTACAAAACGGCGCCAAAGTTGCCGCGAAGCGTGGCGGAAGCGCGCGGTCGAGGGAATTCTCGCCAAAGCGTAACCCTCGCCGCGAGCCCTCGTCGCGTCGCGGGTCTACGCGGTCTGAATTTGACCAGAAGATCATCGGCATCCGACGCGTAACGCGTGTTATGGCGGGCGGACGCCGCTTCAACTTCAGTGTTTCCATTGTAATAGGAGACAGGAACGGTCGCGTGGGTGTAGGTTTGGGCAAGGCATCCGACACGGCGCTGGCCATTGAGAAGGCGGTTCGGGACGCAAAAAAGAAAATGATAACCGCGGTACGCACATCCTCGAAAAGCATTCCGCATAATGTCGAAGCTAAGTACTGCGCGTCCGTTGTAGAAATGCGCCCGTCTGCGGGCCGCGGACTTGTCGCCGGAAGCTCGGTACGCACGGTCTTGGAGCTTGCTGGCATTACCAACATAACGGCAAAGCTCTTGTCGCGCTCTAAGAATCCGCTGAACAATGCGCGCGCCGCGATAGCGTCGCTTCGCAAAATCAAAGTATGACCACGGGATTAAACACACTCAGGCGCACATCAAAGCGCGCGAGCCCCGCACTCGGGCGTGGCGGGAAGCGCGGCAAAACGTCGGGCCGCGGCATGAAGGGGCAAAAGTCCCGCGCCGGCAACAGGAGACGCCCTGAAATGCGGGACACAATAAAGAAAATACCCAAACTGCGCGGGCATGGGAAGAACCGTTCCAGAACCGTCAATTCGTCCCGCGTCGCCTCTATGGCAGTCGGGATTTCCTCCCTCTCCGTTTTCGTAGATAAAGAAGAGGTAACCAGGAAAACCTTGATTGAAAAGGGAATAATATCCGCAAGAGGCGGGCGTGTTCCCATCGTTAAGATTGTCGCGAACGGCTCAATAGCAAGCGGCGTTGCCGTAAAAGGCATTCCGGTGTCTAAGGCGGCGAAAGATGCGATAGAAAAAGCGGGCGGTTCCGTAAAATAATAGTTTATGATTGAGACCTTCATAAGAAAACTCAAATTGGTCTGGAGAGACGAAGTTCTTTTAAGAAGGGTCTTGTTCGTGTTTATCGCGCTTCTTTTGTTCCGCATTCTTGCCACCATTCCGATTCCGGGGGTTGATGCGCAAGCCCTTCAGGTATTTTTCTCAAACAACCAATTTCTGGGGCTCCTTAACATTTTCTCCGGCGGCGGGCTCTCAAACCTTTCAATCGTTATGCTTGGAGTCGGTCCGTATATCACCGCCGCCATTGTAATGCAGTTGCTTACTGTTTTGTTCCCCAAATTAAAGGCGATGTATCAAGAGGAGGGGGAAGCCGGCAGGGCGCGGTTTATGCAATACTCGCGCTACCTGACCGTGCCTTTCGCATTTATCCAGGGCTTTGCTTTTCTTTTGCTTTTGCGGCAGAGCGGGATTTTGCCGCAGTTGGATTTTTTTGGGACGCTCACAAACGTGATAATCATAGCCGCCGGGTCTTTACTTCTTATGTGGATTGGGGAGTTGATAACGGAATTCGGGGTCGGCAATGGGGTGTCGCTTATCATATTTGCCGGCATAGTAGCTTCTCTTCCGAGCGCCATCTCGCAGTTAGTGTTCACGTTCGACGTCTCCCAAATCCCGTTGTATCTCGGATTTCTTATAGTCGCGGCGCTTGTTACTGCGGGAGTGGTGTTCATTACGGAGGCCGAACGCCCCATCCCGATAACATATTCGCGCCAGATACGGGGGCAAAGAGTCATGGGCGGCGTTTCAACGTACTTGCCCCTGAGAGTGAACCAGGCCGGAGTCATGCCAATTATATTCGCGCTCTCCATACTCCTTATTCCGCAGATGCTTGCTACGTTTCTGGCGACGACGGCGATACCGTTTCTCGCCTCCGCAAGTTCTTTAATAGTGCGCTTTTTGAGCAGTTTATGGGCGTACGGGGCTTTGTATTTTCTCCTTGTTGTTGTTTTCACATACTTCTATACCGCAATTACATTTGAGCCGAATCAGGTCGCGAAAAACCTTCAGCAAAGAGGGGCGTTTATACCCGGAATTCGACCCGGCAACAACACCTCAATGTATCTTGCAAACATTATCACGCGCATAACTCTCGTCGGCGCGTTGTTTCTCGGCGGAATCGCAGTATTGCCGATTGTGATGCAGGGCATCACCGGCATTGCAACGCTCACAATCGGAGGAACCGCGCTTTTGATTGCGGTTACGGTGGTGTTGGATGTGGTGAAGAAGATAGATGCGCAGACTTCCATCCGCGAATACTAAATCCGCAGATTTGGCGCATTTCGTTGTCGCGCTTCGCAAAATACCTCTCACCATATGCAAAAAATATGGCTCAAGCCATTTTGCTCGCACTCCTAGAACTGCACTCAAATCTGCGGATTTAGCCCGTTTTGAGCCGAGATATCCAGATATCTCGGCTGTTTTGCCGCTTGTTTCTTCCTTGAAGCGCATCCAATTTTGCGGGTTCTCGAGTTGGGCTACCTGCGCAGTCTCTCTTAAAGACCTACCTCGCTTTAAGGGAGAAAGGTATGCACTTCGCAAATAAGTTCTGTTACGGACCGTAGGTTTCCCAAGTAGTAAGTACTATAGTAAGTACTATAGTACTTACTATAGTATATACTACCGTGCGCGGAAATTGCGACTGAAACAATTCCTCACGGCCGTGAGGAATTGTTTCAGTCCGATGGTCCCATGATGAATGGACGAGTGGCTGAGAGGGAAAGACATGCGCAATATGTACAGAGAGGTGAAGCTGTAGAAGCTATGGAGCGTGCTATCATTCGGGTGATATGAGAAACCAAAGGCAAGCGATTGTTATAGCGGGACCGACCGGAAGCGGAGAAACGACGTTCACAAACGAGCTTATACTTGCGTATCCGCAATTCGCGCGCCTGGTTTCGGCGACGACGCGTCCGCCTCGCGAAGGAGAAAGAGGCGGCGAGGACTACTATTTTTTCTCGCAGGAAGGTTTTTTTGAGGAAGTACAGAAAGGAAACATACCGGAGTATACTCACGTCAAGAACCGAAACGCGTGGTACGGATCGTATAAACCGGATTTGGACAACAAGCTTTCCAGCGGCAAGATAGTTATAGTAAACACCGATTTGCATGGCGCCAAGCATTACAAGGAAAACTATAATGCCGTAACTATTTTCATAAAGCCCAAGGGGTTGGAGGTTCTTGAGAGCCGTCTGAGGCGCAGAAATCCTGACATGTCGGAGCACGAATTGGAAAAGCGCCTTGAGCAAGCGGCGCGCGAGATTGCGGAGGCGGAGGACCAGTACGACTACACCGTGTTTAACACGGACGGCGAGTTCTCCGACACCATGGAGGATGTAGTGGAGATATTGAAGAGGGAGGGGTATGATGTATAAACAATGGCGATAGAAAAACCGCTCACGATTCTTTTTTACGGCCCCTCGGGCGCGGGAAAAGGAACGCAGGCCAAATTGCTCAAAGAGTTTTTGGAAAAGGAGGATTCCTCCCGCCAGACGGAGTATATAGAGACAGGAGCGATGTTGAGGAAATTTATAGAGAAAGAAGGGCACACGGAAGAGTTGGCGAAGCAAATTATGGATGAGGGAGGATTGCTCCCGTCCTTTATTCCCATTTACCTCTGGACAAAGTATTTTATTGAAGAATTTCAGGGCGAAGAACACGTGCTTCTTGACGGTCTGGCGAGACGGCCGCATGAAGTGGTGTCCTTGAATGAAGCCCTGCATTTCTACAAGAGGGATGACTATACAGTGATTTCCTTCGAGCTGAGCGAAGAGAGAGCGGCCGCGCGCCTTCGCTCGCGCGCCAGAGGAGACGATCTGTCCGATGAGGCAATAAAGGAAAAAATGAACTGGTACCGCCAATCGGTGGTTCCCGCCATTGAACATTTCAGAAAATGCGGCGGCCGCATTATAACCATGGACGCCGATCCTTCCATTGAAGAAATACACGCCTCGCTTATAGAGAAACTTAGACTGCGTGCATGATAATCAGAACGAAGGAAGAAGAAAAGGCGCTTCGCGAAGGAGGAGCAAAGCTCGGAAGCATACTGGAGCGCTTGGAGAAAATGGTATGTCCCGGGGTCCGAACGGACGAACTGGACAGCGCCGCTTCCGAGCTTGTACGAGCCGAGGGAGGGGCCCCGGCCTTCTTGGGCTACATGCCCGATGGAGCGAAGCGGGCGTATCCGTCGGCTCTTTGCGTATCAGTAAACGACGCAATAGTGCACGGAATTCCCACTGAAAACCCATATACTCTGAAAGACGGAGACATAGTTTCTCTGGATCTCGGTTTCGGTTACAGAGGATTTATCACGGACGCGGCTGTTGCCGCTATTGCCGGAGAGGGAAGCGAGGAAACGCTTCTGCTAATCTGGGCGGCGAAAGAGGCGCTCGCGCTCGCCATTAAAGCCGCGCGCGACGGCAATACTACCGGACATATAGGAGAGGCGGTTGAGACAATCGCAGACAAGTACGGCTTGAGTGTTCCTCGTGAGTTGGGAGGGCATGGTGTCGGGCGGCGTGTTCATGAAGAGCCGTTTGTTCCTAATTTCGGCAAGGGAGGATCGGGAGATAAACTTGTTTCAGGCATGGTTCTTGCGATTGAGCCCATGTTCATTCTCGGCTCCGGTAGCATAATCGCAGATTCGGACGGTTACACTCTGCGCTCCGCCGATAAAACCCTTTCGGTCCAAATTGAGCACACAGTGATTGTTACACCCAAAGGCGGAGACATCATAACAAGAGCGTAACATTCACTCGCGCGCCAGCGAGGAACTTTGTATGACCACTATCACGAAATGTTTCGTCGCTTCTGTTCCTGCCGTTTTGCAGGCGGGAATCGCAGTAATTGAACACATACTGCTTTTTATTTTTTATGTAGATAGCGCAGTGCGAAGAAGGGTATGCACGATATACTGTAAGCATGGAGCGCGCTGTTAAGATGCGAGAGGCGGAGAGATTTCGCACACCCGAAGAAGAGGTGGCGTATCTGCGTGAGCGGATTAAGCAGAAAGAGGCAGAAATTGAAGCGGATTCCTCGCAGTTTGAACGCGCGCGGCTTGCGAAGCGCGAGGTGAAACGCTATGCCGGAGAAAATCCGCAGGAGATACTGCACGACCGATACCAAATGCCGGAACATGAGGCATTGAGGGTCGCGTTGGGTCTTGAGGCGGAGGCGCACGACGAGCAGGTGAGCGAACTGTTGCGCCTTGCCGAGGAGCGCGGAATAAAAAACGCGCTTTCAATAGTGGGGAGAATGAGCAGTCCTCATGTAGAAGACGATTTTCACCGAGCACTGGTCCGGTTCGTTGCCGAAGGAATTCCTCTGAAGGGGATTTCGGAAGGAGACGAAATCTGGCGCTCCCTATCGCTTTCCCTTTACGCGGTTTACCCGCAGGGCCGCGATTCGAAAGATGAAGAGAAACCGCTAGAGCAGGTTCTGTCGGCCATGGAACAGCTCTACTCCGGATTTATCGCCATGATAGAAGGAGTCAAGGGGGCCACTTTCACTCTTGAAATGGCGGTTCCGGAAGGAGAAGAGCATGTCATTTTTTACATAGCGGTCCCAAGCGGAAGGAAGGAAATATTTGAGAGGCATGTACGCTCCGTTTTCTCTCGAGCCGAACTTGTGGAACAGAGGGGGGATTACAACATTTTCAACCACGACGGCGAGAGCGCCGGAGCCGTCGCTCATTTGGCTAAGCACCCGGCATTGCCGATACGCGAGTATGGCTCGTTTGACCACGACCCGATGGGCATGGTTTTGTCCGCCTTTGCAAAACTCGCCAGACACGGCGAAGGTGCCGCGCTCCAGATTACAATCGGGGGCGAGGGCTCAAGATATAATGCGCATTACGAGAAAATCGCGCAGGCGATTGCGTCCGGAAATACGCTAAAGGATGCCCTGAAGATTCCCGAGACCGCCGCCGGCGAGTTTGCGCGCGATCTCGGCAAGGCACTGTTTGGCGGTAAACGCAAAGAAAATAACAGAAGCGACGGGAAAGTTGACGAACATTCGCTTGAGCAGGTTCGCGATAAGGCGGGCAAGCGCATAGTGCCGGCCAATATTCGCATACTGGCTTCCGCACGCACAACCGAGCGCGCCGAAGGGATTGTGCGCGACATATCGTCATCGTTCGCTCAGTTCGAGAGGCAGGGCGGCAACAAAATAGAGTTTAAGGAAATGTCAGGCGGCGCGCTCCGCTCGCTTCTGCGCGCATTTTCCTTCAGAACGTTCGACCGCTCCCGCTCCATTTTGTTGAATGTTGCCGAGCTTACTGGCATATACCATTTAACCGCCGAGCGCGTGTCAAGCTCACGCGAGTTAAAGCGAGCCGGAGCGAAGCAGGTTGCAACACCGATTGACATGCCGTCAGAGGGAGTTGCACTTGGCATAAACCGCTACGGCGGAGTAGAGACGGAAATACGCTTTGCGCCGGAGGATCGTCTGCGCCATTTTTACTGCATAGGTCAGACGGGAACGGGAAAGACCACGCTCATAAAAACAATGGCGATTCAAGACATGCAAAACGGCGACGGGGTATGCTTCATTGACCCGCATGGCTCGGACATCTTAGACATTCTTGCAAATGTGCCGCCTGAGCGCCATGGGGACGTCATTTATTTTGATCCGGCGTACACCGAGCGGCCGATGGGGCTCAACATGCTGGAGTACGACCCGCGCTATCCGGAGCAGAAGACATTCGTTGTGAATGAGCTACTTGCTATTTTTGAAAAGTTGTATGAAAAATCGCCGGAGGGACTTGGGCCTATGTTCCAGCAGTACTTCAGGAACGCCGCCATGCTCGTAGTTGAAGATCCCGAGACTGGAAACACTATGGCGGAAATAACCCGTGTTTTGTCGGATTCCGCATTCCGCAAGTTAAAACTTTCAAGATGCGGCAATCCTCTTGTGGTGCAATTCTGGCAAAATATCGCAGAACAGGCCGGAGGCGAGTCCTCGCTCGAGAATATTGTCCCGTACATTACCAGCAAGACGGATACGTTTCTTGCAAACGATATAATCCGCCCCATCGTGGCACAGGACAAGTCGGCGTTTGATTTCAGGCATGTTATGGACGAGAGGAAGATTTTACTTGTTAATCTTTCAAAAGGACGGCTTGGGGACGTAAACGCCAGCTTGCTAGGACTTGTGGTAGTTGGCAAATTTCTTAAGGCGGCTCTTTCGCGCGCTGACCGTGCCGGAGAGGAACTGCCCGTATTCCATTTATACATTGACGAGTTTCAGAATTTCACCACTTCCTCAATAGCGACAATTCTCTCGGAAGCTCGCAAATACGGATTGACGCTCAACATCGCTCACCAATTTCTCGGGCAATTGCGCGACGACATTCGCGCCGCGGTGTTCGGTAACGTGGGTACGAAGTGCGTGTTCCGTGTTGGTACCGAGGACGCCGAAGTGCTCGCAAAGACATTTGAGCCGGCATTTACCGCGCGCGACATCGCGGGCATTGAGAATTACAACGCGTACATTTCATTATTGGTGAATGGCAAGCCGGTGGAGCCGTTCAACATGCAAACCATTGCGCCAGAGCGGGGAGATACAAGCAAGATTGACGCGCTTAAAGAAGCCTCGTATCATCGCTACGGCCGGCCGCGGGAAGAAGTTGAAGGAGAAATCCGCGAACGGTTCACGAAAGCGCCATTAACACCAATACAATAAAATAAAATGACAAATTTCCACAAAGAGAGAACCTTCGTTATTATCAAGCCCGACGGAATCCAGCGCTCGCTTGTCGGCGAGATAGTAAAAAGATATGAACGAGTGGGGCTCAAGCTCGCGGCCCTTAAGTTCTTTGTCCCAAGTGCCAAACAAATAGAGGAGCACTATTTGCTTGACCCAAATTGGAAACGCAACGTTGGCGAAAAATCGATAGAAGGATATAACAAAAAAGGCCTGACTCCACCTTCTGAAGACCCGGATGAGATCGGGGGCCAAGTTCTCGAGCGCTTAAAAAAATATATGGTCAGCGGTCCGGTTGTGGCTATGGTGTGGCAAGGGGCTCATGCAGTTGAGCTGGTGAGAAAGATAACCGGCGGCACCGAGCCGCGCACATCTGACGTGGGGACGATACGCGGCGATTTTGTGCTTGATTCGTATCAAATGGCTGACGCGGATGATCGTGCGATCCGCAACGTAATACACGCCTCGGGCTCGGTTGAGGAAGCCGAGGCCGAGATAATACACTGGTTTTCTCAGGACGAGCTTGTAGATTACCGGCTTGTACAGGAACAAATCCTCTACGACGTTGATTTAGACGGTATTTTGGAGTAGATGGTATTGACGGGCGATGAAAGTGCAGGCAAAGTGCGCTGTCCACTGTTGATTCTTTATCATTTCTTCATCAAGAGTTGTATACTTTATGGTAGCTGGATACAAATCCTGCTTGAAAAGCGCAAGGGAGTTCAAGATGTATTAAGTTCGCGTCGTGGCGCGGCACTGAGGACACCCACCTAAGTTTACAACCAGGCGCTTGTATCCAGCCCGAGAAAAACCCGACCTCGCGGGAATGCAAGGCGGGTTTTTCTCGTTTCCCGTTTCGGCAAAACAGGTTCCGTGCTCTCTTGTGTTATTATTTTCCCAATGACAGGAAAATTATTCGCGGGCCAGGCAATTTTGCTTTTGCTTATAGCTTTGCTTTTTCATTTTTCCCAGAATTTCTCAAACAATAATCTTATTTTCGCGCCGTTTTTACATTTTCTGGGCGGGATGTGGGTTGCCGTTGCCTCAATGGAGTTTTTCAGAAGAATGAATTATTCCTATTCCGTATGGTTGCTGGTTTTGGCGGTTTTTGTGGTGGGCGCGGGATGGGAAGTGTTTGAGTTGTACATTTTTCAATTTGAAAGTTTCACTTACTGGGCGGTGGATACTTTGAGTGATCTCGTTCTGGATGTATCGGGAGGATTGGTCGCGTTTCGTTTGGCGAGAACGGTGTATTTTTCCAGTCATGTCTGACCGAAGGGCAAAACTGGTATTTTACGGAGGAGCAGGTGCGGTAACCGGCGCCAATTTTCTTCTTGCTACCGGCCGCTCCAAGATACTCATTGACTGTGGGTTGGAGCAGGGCGGTGAAGAAGCGTACGCACGCAATCGCGAACCGTTTCCTTATAATCCGTCAGACATAACCTCACTTGTTGTAACTCACGCCCACTTGGACCATGTGGGGCGCATACCAAAACTCATAAAAGACGGGTTTGTCGGCGACATATACTCAACAAAACCCACTGCGGATTTGGCTGCTTTGATGTTTGAAGACGCACTTTCAATTATGGATTTTGAACAGCGGGAACACGGCGTTACTCCGCTCTACGGCAGGAAAGACGCCGAGAAAGCTCTCTCTCTGTGGAGGGGGAGGGAATATCACGAGAAATTTGCGGTTTCCGAAGAAGAAACGTGCGAGTTCTATGACGCGGGGCACGTGCTCGGTTCGGCGATAGTCGTTTTGGAGAAAGGAGGAAAAAGATTCGCTTTCACGGGCGATCTTGGGAACACTCCCGCTCCGGTTTTGCGCGACACGGAATTTCCCGACGGAATTTCTTACATGGTAATGGAGAGCGTGTACGGCGACAGAGTGCATGAGGACAGGGACGAGCGCAAAGAGATTCTGAAGGACGAGATAAAGAGCGTTCACGAAACGAAAGGCGTATTGCTTATACCGTCTTTTTCAATACAGCGCACGCAGGTGCTCTTGTATGAATTAAACAAAATGGTTGAGAACAAAGACGTGCCAAAAGTTCATGTTTTTCTCGATTCGCCTCTTGCCGCACGGGTAACCGGTGTATACAGGAAATATCCCGAATACTTAAATGAGAGCGCGAAAAATGAGCTCAAGACAGGAGATGACGTGTTTGATTTCCCGGGACTTACAGTAACTGCCGGCGCGTCAGATTCCCGTTCCATAGAGAATGCGCCTAACCCGAAAGTTATAATAGCCGGTTCCGGCATGTCGCATGGCGGGCGCATCCGTGCGCACGAAAAGCTCTATCTAAAAGACGAAAATGCAACAATTCTTTTTGTGGGCTATCAGGCGGCCGGCTCGCTGGGCAGGCGAATACAAGACGGCGCGAAAAGGGTAAAGATAGACGGCAAGTGGGTGCGTGTGCACTCCAGAGTCGCAACGCTTTTCGGGTATTCCGCCCACAAAGACCGAGACAATCTCATTGATTTTGCCGAGCGCGTGCAAAGCGTAGGCGCTCTTGAAAAAGTGTTCGTGGCGATGGGAGAGCCGCATTCCTCTCTCTTTCTCACCCAGCGCCTTCGCGATTTTCTCGGCATTGACGCGGTCGCTCCGGAGCGTGGCGATACTTACACGATCAATTGGTAGAATCCGCGCAAGGGGCTGGTATACTTGTAATTACATATGGAAAAGGAAGAGCACGCGCACGACAGCAGTCGGAAGCGCAGGATATATTCGTGCCAGGACAATTCCGGCCTGAATTCGTTCATGGGGAACGGCAAGCACGGCCATGAACATTTCAAGATTTGCGTCTCGGGAGCCGCACAGACGGATCACTGCGGCCTTGAGGTGTACGAACTCGGCAAGGAAATAGGGCGCGAGATAGCTTGCCATGACATGGTTTTAACTACGGGAGCAACATCCGGCTTTCCTCTTTATGCCGCGATGGGAGTAAAGGAAAGGTGCGGATTTTCAGTCGGATTTTCACCGGCTTCAACCGAGAGGGAACATGTCAGTGTATACGAATTGCCGCTCGACTATATGGACCTGATTGTATATACGGGCTTCGGATTCCCCGGCCGCGACCTCCTGCTTACTCGTTCATCGGACGCGGTCATTGTCGGTTGCGGCAGAATCGGCACGTTCCACGAGTTCATGATTGCTTTTGAAGATAAGAAGCCGATAGGCGTTCTTGAAGGGTCGTGGCAAACGGACGAACTTTTGAATTCAATCATAGACGCAAGCAACCGGCCGAACCCGAAAATAGTGTTTGACTCTGACCCAAAGGCGCTTGTCGAGCGTATTTTAGAGCTAGTGAGAAAAGATAAAAAGGAGATTAATCTAATGTACGATAACCATGATGGCATAAGCGGCTCGCATGCCAAAGAAGGCGAATTGATTTTATAGTTGTTCCAGTTTACCTATCGGTTTATCGTCGCGAATTCGGAGCAAGAAACGAGTGCGCTACGCTCGCGATTTGCGTGAGGCGAGCCATGAGGGGCTCTTTGACGAGGTTTAGCCTCGTCAATTTTGCATAAACAGCGAGGTTAAACCTCGTTGTTTGGAAAATCTTGCGATTAATCGTAAGGTTTTAGAGGTCGTGCTTTTGGGTGAGGTTTAGCTTTGTTAATTTTGTCTGAGGTCTCTGATTATAGATTATAGCGACACTACTACGATTAATCGTAGTGCTGATTATTATACTAAAACACTGAGGCGAAGCCTCGGTGTTTGGTGTTTAGCGTACCTCTTTCGTGAGGCGCTCAAATACCTCGGGATTGTCTTTCGCGAGCGTTGATAGAACTTTTCTGTCAAGTGCGACATTCTTTTTCTTGAGGGTGTCTATGAATGTGCTGTAAGAGCGAAGCCCCAGTGCGCGCACAGCTGCATTAATGCGCAGGGTCCAGAGCTTGCGGAAGTCGCGCTTCTTGGTGCGGCGGTGATCAAATGCGTGTTGTCCTGCGCGAATAACCGCTTGCTTTGCGGCGCGCTCTTTGTTTGAGCGGTCAAAGCGGTATCCTTTCGCGAGTTTCAATATGTTCCTGCGTCGTTTCAGCGCGTGTATTGCTCCTTTTATTCTTGTCATGTTAGTGTTTCTTAGCGAATGGAATGAGCTTAGAAGCTCTTACACTCGCCTAAATTTTTAACCTCTGATTGTGCGTATTTATACTCCATATCACCAGTGTCAGCAACTATTTCGGCTACGGTTTCCAGACCACGCAATGGTTAAAAATTTTGCGCGGGTAAGGGAGAAATACTCACTTCGTTCGGTTTTTCCCTAAAAAGCGGCCGCGCTCTTTGCTCGTCATTTCTATTTCGCGCACTCTCCGCTTGCCTAGGCGCTCCTCGCCGCTTTGTTTGGCATTGTAATGGTTTTGCCCAATGGCGCGGACCATCAGCTTTCCGGTCGGCGTCTCTTTAATTCTTTTTGTGTATGATTTATTGGGTTTCATGCTCTTTTACTTCGGCTGTTTCGCTCTCCTCTTTCATTTCCTCGCTATCCGTCTTTACGCCATCTTCAGGCGACGCCTTTTTGACATGTTCGGGCTTAACCCATTGGTTTTTACCCGATTTGTCGCGCTCTATAACCACGGTAAGCCCCTTGGGGCTTTTCTGTATATCGTCAGCGATTTTAAACGACTCCGGAATAATTGCAAGAAAACGCTCCAAGCGCTCCTTGAGGAACGCAAACTCCATGTACTTGTAGCGTCCCCATAAAAACAGGTCCACTTTCACGCGGTGCCCATCGCGGAGCCACTCAGCCGCGCGCGATGCCTTGATCTGCATATCGCGCTCGCCGGTGCCGATTTTTACCTGCGTTACTTTGGTTTCAGTCAAGTGCGCCTTTGCCTTGGCATCCCTCGCCTTCTTTTTTTGTTCGTACCTGAACTTGCCGTAATCCGTGATACGGGCGACGGGGGGTTTTGCATTCGGCGATATCTCGATAAGGTCCAACCCTTCTTCGCGCGCTCTCTCCAGAGCCTCTTTTACCGGCAGGACGCCGACGTTTTCGCCGTTACTGCCGACTACCCGCACTTCGCGCGCGCGTATGCTCTCGTTGATGCGTACTGTATCAAGTGTACTCACGTGAAAGAAAATGTGCGCCGCCTACCGCCCGCCTGTGCGTAAACGTACGCAGACAGGTTAGGCAGGCGTGTGGCGTAGTGGTACTATAGCACATTCCTTTACGTTTTGCGAGTGTTTAGCCCCGCTCGGCGAGCTCCTCTTTGTACTCCGTACCGAAGATGTTCCACAGGGCGAGGAAGAATGCGGCGACGACAGGACCGATGATAAGGCCGCCGAGGCCAAATGTGGCAAGCCCGCCGAGCATGGCAACAAGAATCAATGGGTCAGGCATTTGTGTGTCTCGTCCTACCAAGAGCGGGCGCAAGAGATTATCAATTAGGCTGATGATAACAGCGCCGCCGGCAAGCACAAAGACACCTTCCCACACGTTGCCCATAAACAGCAGTATGATGCCGGCAGGTAGCCACACGATTGCCGGGCCGATGGCAGGTATCAACGCCGTGATTGCCATTATGCTACCCCATAAAGTAGCATTCGGAATGCCGGCTATCCAGAACAAGATACCGCCTACAAATCCCTGCAAAAGGGCAACCACGACGGTCCCTTTGAAAATAGCTCGCGTTGTTGAAATAAATCGGCCAAAGAGCACTTGCTCGCGTTTGTCGCCAAGCGGCAGGAGCTTTCTGATGTGCTGGCTGATTAATTCACCATCGCGCAAGAAGAAAAACAGAAGATACAGCATCACAACGGTTTGAATGAGTATGCTGAAGGTTGCCGCACCAATAGAAAATGCTTCGTTAGCAATCCACGAAATCGCTTCGCGTAACGCCGCAAGTCCACGCTCTGTAAGATCTGTTGTACTAATACCGAAAAGTGAGAGGGTGTCGCTGACGAACGGCGCATTTTGCACGGCAGATACATATGCATTCTGGTTGCCGGCTGTACGCTGGTACAGAGAGCTTGCTTCTTGCGCGACCTGCAGGCCAAGTGCGTATAAGGGGATGAAGACCAGCGCGAGCGTGATGGGGATAGTTATGAGTGCCGCGAGCGAGCCGCTTTTCATCTCGCGGCGCAAATAGGCAAAGAAGGGAAACAACACGACCGCAAATGCTACGGCCCAGAAGATGGACATGGCGTAAGCGGAGAGAATCCAAAAGAAAAAGATAGTGACACTGGCGAGTAGGCCAAAGAAAAGCGAGCGCTGTATGATGCCGAATGTATCTGTCATTCGCTTCATGATACGTCTTAAGATGGCGGAGGCAAGGCAGTATGGAGCAGGCATTCTCTTCATGAACCTTTCATCTACGGGTGCTCTGCTTAACAATGAGGTTTAAGGTTTAGCTTTACTAGCTAGCAACAAAAACAATGGCAAGAGAAATTATTGTAGAGAGGAGATATTATACGGCCACACTCCTGACGCGGCTCGTCGATATCTTTGTGGGCATCGTGGTGCTGGCGCTTGGTTTGCGCCTCGTACTGCGCCTCTTTGGTGCGAATCCCGCAACTCCGTTTGTGGATTGGGTGTATACGATGACATTACCGCTGTTGGAGCCTTTTCGCGGTATTTTCCCCTCACAGGTGATAGATGGCGGATTTGTACTTGAATTCACGACCATTTTCGCGATGGTCGCCTATGCCATCCTCGGCTGGCTTATTGCTGAGCTCATTCTCTTTATCGCGCGCGCGATGCGTGGGTAAGGCTGGGAAAATCTTAAGAAAGAGAGAAGTTGTCTTGACAACTTTTCTCATGCGACTATCATTAACCATATGGTTAAATATAACCAGGAAGAAGCACAGAGGGTGAGCGTCCTCATGGATCCCACTCGCTACGACATCGTGTCGCGGCTTGTTGGAGTGGGCACATTGTCTGCCGCAGACATTGCGGAGAAGTACGCAATGTCTAAGCCCGCGGTCTCTAAGCACCTCGGGGTATTAAAGGAGGCGGAGATCGTGTCTGGGGAGCGTTCAGGTCGACAGATTCTCTATTCAATTAATTTTGACGAGCTCGGTAAGATGCGCCTGTGGCTTGCGGAAGTGGAGCGATTCTGGTCGCGCTCCCTTGATCGGCTCGCAGAGCATGTAGAGAGCAAACATATTACAAGTAAAAAAGATAATAAGAAATAATTATGAGCACATACGATTTGAAACTTACTAAAGTAGTGAAAGCACCGCGCGAGAAAGTGTTCGCGGCACTTGTTGAGAAAGGGCAGTTGGAAAAGTGGTTCGCGCCGGGGGACATGACAACTGAGGCGCGCGTGTTTGAACCAAAAGAAGGCGGCGCCTTTGAGGTGGCAATGAAAAGTGCCGACGGTTCCGAGCATGTAACCGGCGGTGTGTTTAAAGAAGTGGACGCACCGAACAAAATCGTCATGACGTGGAAGTGGCTCAGTCCAGAGCCGGGACCTGAATCACTTCTGACCTTTGAGTTCAATGAAGTGGACGAAGGCACGGAGGTCGTGCTCACGCACGAGAACTTCGCGGATGAGCAGTCACGCGACATGCACCAGGAAGGATGGACGAGCGTGTTGGAGAAGCTCGCAGTCGCGGTTGTATAAGCCGTTACAATGTGGAAAACAAATACTCCGCTTTCGGCGGGGTTTTGTTTTGTGTGGTATGTTGTATGCATGAAGAAACTTACATGCAAGGATCTCGGAGGTTCGTGTAATCATGAAATTACTGGCGAATCTTTTGAGGAAATAGGCGAGAAGAGCAAAGCCCACGTTATGGAGCAAGTTACCCATGGCGATGAGGGACATATCGCCGCGGTTGAGCAAATGAAAAACGCTAACTCAGAACAGCGTCAGTCAATGATGGAAGAATTCAAGCGCCGCTACGAAGAAGCGCCTGAGGTGTAATACAAAACCGCCCTTAAGGGCGGTTTTGTATATTTTGGTGG
>Ga0210057_1002671_pt1 | contig 25308 bp, 20 predicted proteins | sample CryGeyCG2114_010_2_FD_183968 | JGI IMG/M metagenome (GOLD analysis project Ga0210057, IMG submission 183968) | Groundwater microbial communities from aquifer - Crystal Geyser CG10_big_fil_rev_8/21/14_0.10 (SPAdes) (version 2) | ecosystem: Environmental > Aquatic > Deep subsurface > Groundwater ...
TTCCTCCATATTTGTGGCGAGCCCTCTCCTCTACCTCTGGGGGAGGAAAGCGGCTCCGTGAAGCGGGGTTGACCTCGTTAGAAGCCGCCCCTCCGATTTTAACATTGGAGTGGCTACCCGCTTCGCACAAAAGCTCCAGCGAGGCGAGCGACCGCCTCGGTGCGATCTGCTTCTAATGGGGTTGACGCCGTTTGAGGGGTTGTGCTAAACTATTCATATGAATAAGTCCATTGATCAATTGCTCGAGCGGCTCTTTGCAGACCTCAACCCCAAACAGCGCAAGGTGGTGGCGGGGCGTTTTGGATTGAAGAGCGGGGAAGGCATCACCCTCCAGGAGATAGGCGATGAGCTCGGCATCACCCGCGAGCGGGTGCGCCAGATTGAGGTTCAGACGATGAAGAAGTTGGGGACCTCCGTGCGGCGGGAGGCGGGGGAATTTCTCGCGGCAGCGGAGAAGTTTTTGAGGAATGTGGGGGGGGTGCGGCGCGATGACTGCTTCATGCGCGATCTCGCCCACGCGCTTTTTCCCAAAGACACCTCGCGGTATCTGGAAGAAAAGGTGCGTTTCCTCCTCCTCGCGGCGGGAACTCCTTCCTTCGCGCGGGAGAACGAGACGATGCACGCGTTCTGGTACGCAGATGACGCCGCCCAGAAAAAACTCCTTGATTTTGTGAGAAGGGTAACGCAATTTTTCAAGAAGACCGACCGGCGGGATGTGCTCGAGGGACGCGCGCACCTTGCCGAGTGCCGGGACTTCTCCTCGTGCCACATGCTCTCCATTCCGAAGTACATTGGGGCGAACGTGTTCGGCGACGTTGGACTCCGTGAGTGGCCGGAGATCGAGCCGAAGACGGTGCGCGACAAGGCCTACCTGGTTTTGAAGAAACACGAGAAGCCGCTCCACTTTACGGATGTTGCCAAGCACATCGCGAAGTACGGAATTGACGCGAAACCCGCGCACGTCCAGACCGTGCACAACGAGCTCATCAAGGACGGGCGGTTTGTCCTCGTTGGGCGCGGCATCTACGGGCTACGCGAGCATGGCTATGAGCCGGGCACGGTGCGCGAGGTGATCGCGCGGCTTTTGAAAAAGCACGGCCCGCTCGCCGCACCAAAGGTGGTGCAGCTCGTGAACCGCGAGCGGTTTCTCAAGGAGAACACCATTCTCCTTGGCCTCCAGAATAAGCGGCACTTCAAGCGGTTGGGAGACGGCCGCTATCACGTGCGGGAGGCCTGATACAGGGGTGCCGGATTAATTGAAGGAAGTTGGACTTCCGCGGGAAGTTCTAACTTCCCAAACGTTGATTCTGGAAACCGAAAAATAAGGCTGACAAAAAAAGCTCCCGGGAGGGGTTTTTTATCGTTCGCCGCGCTCTCTGTGAGCGTTTGCCGCGGCGACTTCTTACGGGGTACAATTGAAATAACCTTCTATGATCCGGGATATTGTACGCCACGCCGGCGATGTCATCGCGGAGCTCTTCAAGAAAGAGGAGACGTGGTTTTTGCTTCTCTTCACGGGTCTCTCGGCGTGGCTCCTCATCGCGTTTTTTGAGAAGATCTGGGCGGCGGTCCAGGCGTTTCTCCTCTTCACGTGGCCCATCTGGCTCTTTTTCATCATCTTCCCCGTTTTCGTATCGCTGTGGCTCTACGTGCGGCAAGCGCAGTTCAAGCGGAACATCAAGTGGGTTATTCTTGAGCTCAAGATCCCCCGCGAGGTGAGAAAGAGCCCGCAGGCGATGGAGCAGGTGCTCACCGCTATCCACTCCCTACGGAACGCGCCCGGGGATATCAAAGAGTGGTACTGGGATGGCGAGGTGACGCGGTGGTACGCGCTTGAGATGGTTTCCTTCGGCGGAGAGGTGCGGTTTTTCCTGCGTGTCTATAAGAGACAGAAGGACCTCGTGCAGGCCGCGTTCTTTTCTTACTACCCCGACCTGGAGGTGGTGGAGGCGGACGACTACATGGATTTGTTCCCGAAGGACATGACGGAGACCTACGCGAAGCAGATGGACATCTGGGGGACCGAGATGGTGCTTGTGAATGAGGGGGCATACCCCATCAAGACGTACGAGGACTTTGAGCACATGGAGGAGGAAAAACAATTTGACCCCATCTCCACCTTCTTGGAGGTTTTGGGAAAATTGCGGAAGGAGGAGACGGTGGGGATTCAGATTTTGATTGCGCCTGCGAGCCCCAAATGGAGAGACGAGTTTGAAGGCACTGTGAACAAGCTTAAAAAACCTGCGACGGCGACCATCAAGACCGGTGGTACTGTGGAAGAAGGTGACGGTACCAACGGTACCAAGGAGATGCTCATTGCGCGCTCCCCCGGGCATATTGAGGTACTGAAGAAAATGGAGGAAAATCTCTCCAAGCCGGCGTTCGATACCATCATACGGTTCATCTACCTCTCACCCAAAGAAGGGTTTTCCGACACGTTTCCTCGCCGCGGCATCGCGGGGGCGTTTAACCAGTACGCCGCGTTGAACCTGAACGGCTTCCGGCAGAACCACAAGGTGGGGACCCGCACGCGGATCTGGAAATGGCCCCATATCTTCCCGAAGGTGCGGAACGAATACCGCAAGCAGCGCATGCTCCTCTCCTACCGTACCCGCGAGGTGCCGCCCGAAACGTGGATGGGACGCTTGGCGACCTCATATCTTTTCAACTGGAACTTTGGCTCCAAACGGTTCCCTATGAACGTGAAGTGTCTCGCGACGCTTTTTCACCCGCCCACCGCGGTGGTCCTCACGGCGCCCCACATCCGCCGGGTGGAGAGTCGGCGCACGGGCCCGCCCGCGGGACTCCCTATTTATGGCGAAGAGGGGGAAATCGAACGTTTTACCTGATGATAGGTTTATATGCAAACACTGCAGCGCATATTTGAGGCGATCGGGGGATTCCCTTGGCACGGCTTCACGCACGGGGTGCGGAACGTTTTCCTATTCTTGGATATCCTCGTGGTGGCCACATTCACGGTGATGTTTTTCTTCGCGGTCCGGCACCGGCCGAAATTTGTACGGAAGCCGAGCCGCCCGAAGCACCCCGCCCCATTGGAGGCCAAGTGGGAAGCGGTGCGGGCGCGCTGGCAGCGCATTCTCGCCAAGGCCGCCGCAAACCCGCCTCAATCCTACGTGATCGCCATCATTGAGGCGGACAAGTGCGTTGACGACGTTCTGAAGGACCTCGGTTTGAGTGGTGAGCATATGGCGGATCGTTTGGAACAGCTCGACGCTTCGGATTTCAAGACCTTTGAGAAGCTCTGGCGCGCCCACCGCGTGCGGAACGAGCTTGTCCACACGCCTGACTTCGGTATTGATCCTGCGGACGCAAAGGAGGTATTGGAAATCTACGAGGCGTTCCTCAAAGAGTTAGAGATGCTTTGAACGCGATGCCAATCTACGAATGCATACTAATGATACAAATGAATACGAATCATTAGCATTATTCGTATAATTCGCATGCATTAGTATATTAGTATCGCAATATGCCCCGTTCTGGAAAAATCCAAATCATCAAGTACGCGCCGCCCCCGCCGGAGCTCCCCGTGCTCGGTCAGGTGCAGCCCGAGGAGTGCTCTTTCATCGGGCGCACGAACTACGTCACCGGCCTTGAGGAGAAGAAATTCGTGTTCGGTTTGAAGCGAGTGGACCGCCGCCGCCACCTCTACATCGTGGGGAAGAGCGGTGTGGGGAAATCCAAGCTCTTGGAGCTCCTCATCCGCCAGGACATCGCCTACGGATACGGGCTCTGCCTCATGGACCCACACGGCGACGTTATAGATACCATCCTTGATTTCATTCCGGAGCGGCGCATCGGAGACGTGTGCCTTATAGATCCCTCGGATGCGGAGCACCCGGTCTCGTTCAACCCGCTCGCGAATATTGACCCATCTTTCAAGCACCAGCTCACGCAGGGGCTCATAGAGGTGATGGAAAAACAGTTCGGCGCGAACTGGACGCCTCGCTTGGAGCACGTGTTCCGCTTCACCTGCCTCGCGCTTTTGGATTACCCGCATGCCACCATGCGGGGGATGATCTCCATGCTAACCGACCGCAACTACCGCCAGAGAGTGGTGGAGTATATAGAAGATGACATGGTAAAGCGCTTCTGGGCCATTGAGTTCGCGGACTGGTCGGAGAAGTTTGACACCGATGCCATCATCCCCCTCGTGAACAAGTTAGGGCAATTTCTTTCCAATCCGTTGCTTAGGAATATTTTTGGACAGAAAGAAAACCGCATTGATCTGGAGCAGCTCATGCAGTCGCGGAAGATCATCCTCATCAACCTCTCCAAGGGGAAGCTTGGGGAGGAGAACTCATCCTTCTTCGGCTCCATGTTCATCACCAAGATCAAGCAGGCGGGGATGGCGCGCGCGGCCATGCCGGAGCGGGAGCGGTTTGACTACTACCTCTACGTGGATGAGTTCCACAACTTAGTGACGGAGACGTTTGAAAACCTTGTGTCGGAGGCACGCAAGTACGGACTTTGCATGACGGTCGCGCACCAGTACATGGGGCAACTCATACCGCGGGTGCAGGAGGCGGTGCTGGGGAACACCGGGTCCATTGTGGTGTTCCGCGTGGGCGGCGGTGATGCTTCCCAGCTTGAATCGGAGATGACCCCGGTCTTCAAGGCGAAGGATATGGTCAACCTCGGCATGCAGGAGTTCTACACGAAGATGACTATTGATGGTGAAACCTACGACCCGTTCTCAGCCGAGACCCTGAATGTGCTCCCGCCGACGCACGATTCCTTTAAGTCGCGCATCGTGGAGGAGTCGCGTGCGAAGTACGCCATCTCGGCGGACGCCGCAAAGAAGCTTATTGCCGAGGAGGAGGCGTCTATCTTCCGGAGTGCGCAGGAAAAGGCGGCGATCACCGGGAGCACCACCGGCCCCGCATCGCAGGACAAAACCCTGGAACCGCTGATATAAGGCTTTGTTCAAAATTACAAAGCTTAGCCGCAGTAATTTTGAGAACAAAACCTATACCTATAGGTGTCCCAACGAATTCAAGATGTCCTATTCTCCGGACCGGAAGGAAATCGTGCATTGTGAGAGTTGTTACAATACGGAAGTCATCTAAAAAAACAAGCCGATGAGAGTAAGTATGACATGTCATACTTAGTGTGGAAACCATGAATTGAATATGGAAACCAAACAGTGCCAGAACTGTCCCGCCTAAGGGTGCTACAGTTAACTGTAGCACCCAGCCATCCGCGCCATCCTCTCCCTTCTCTAATTTCCGCCAAAGGCGGACAAGCGCGCCTGCCCGCCTCTGGCGGGAATGGTAGAATAGTGGACTATTTATGAACACCGAAACTCGCCAATACCAGAACTGTCCCGATTTCTTCTCCGCTCCTGCGGAGCCAAGAAATCGTGCTCCGACTTTGTTCCGACTTTGTTCCGACTTTGTCGAGAATGCTCGACTCTGTCGGCATCGTGAGTCCTCGATGAAATCGGGAGATGCGCGATTCCGAAGGAATCGGCATAAAAATCTATGAATCAAGAGATAAAAAGTTGTCAAAACTGTAAGATTCGGTTCACGATTGGACCGGAGGATTTTGAGTTTTACGAGAAGATACAGGTCCCGCCGCCGACGTTTTGTCCGTAATGCCGGCTCCAGCGGCGGCTGGCATTCCTGAATGTCTTCAACCTCTACAAGCGTCCGTGCGATCTTTCGGGGGAGCGTATCATTTCCCTGTACCCATTAAGGATGCCATTCCCGGTGTATAAAAATACGGAATGGTACTCGGATAAATGGCAGGCGCCGATCATTATGTATAACCCAATGCTGGAATGGATATAAGATAACGCCTGTGGAATTGGCATTTCTGCGGAATATGAATCTACCACTTCCGCGCCGATGCCCCTTCTGCCGCATCAGCGAGAAATTCAACCAGTGGGTGAAAAACCTGCGTGTGATAGACAGAGTTTGTGACAAATGCAGTGCGAAGTTCCAGACAAACTATCCTAAAGAAGAGGCACCGCACATTCTCTGCAAGAAGTGCTATCTCAAAGAGGTAGTATAGTGACAAATTTCATCTCCACCATCACCAGGGTGCTACAGTTAACTGTAGCACCCTGCTACCAAATGGAGGTAGTATAGTGACAAAACTACTTTCTTATTCCAGCCTTCGCCTAGCTATCTGTCGCTACTCCGTAGCTATGGAATAGCGTAGGATAGCTTCGGATGGGCAGGCCCACCTTCGCCTAGCTTCGGATGGGCAGGCCCACCTTCGCCTAGCTTCGGATGGGCAGGCCCACCTTCGCCTAGCTTCGGATGGGCAGGCCCACCTTCGCCTAGCTTCGGATGGGCAGGCGCGCGAATAAGAAAATAAGACATGGGAACATAGAGACCGTAGAGACGGAGCACATCCGTGCTATACTGAACCAAACAACCTGATCCATGGATACCTCTTCGGAGAAAAAGCCCCTTGATAAAAACAACCCCGTGCGGGATGCGCTCCGCGGCGCACCCAAGAGGACCGTTTCCGACATCGTTCCCCGCCTTCGCCAAAGCTCCGGCGGGCAGGCGCGCTTGTCGGTGCTCGCGTCGCATGCCGGTGAACAGCCGGATGTAGCTCCAGCCCCCCAGCCAAAAGCGGTAAAGAGACCTATTCTTCCCCGCCCCACCCCGCCGCCCGAGGAGACCGTTCTGCCGGTGCCGCCCCGGCCACCCGTTCATGCTCCCGTGGCGGCTGCTCCGTTTTTCACGCATAAACCCGAGCACGTTGCCCCGCGTCCCGAGGAACCGCGCCGCGAGGCGCTGCGCCACCCGCGTTCTCCGCGCCGCGGACTCCTTGTGTGGAGCGGTATCGTGGTCGTGCTCGCGGGAACCGGCGCGTTCCTTGTGTTCTCGGTGCTTCCCCGCGCCACCATAACCTTGAACCTCAAGGAGACGTCTGTTAATTTTGCCGACCAGGTGCGGGTGGACAGCGTGGCTTCAAATGTGCTGGTGGAGAGTGGGCGCATCGTGCTCCCCGGGGAGCTCCTCACGGCGCGGAAGAACGTGGAACTTTCGTTCCCCGCGAGCGGCGTGAAGCAGGTGCAAACGAAAGCGGCGGGGAAGCTTACTATTTGGAATGCGTACAGTTCAAAAGGACAGCCGTTGGTAGCGGGCACTCGCGTGGTTTCTCCTGACGGCAAGCTTTTTAAATTGAATCAAGCGGTACTGGTTCCGGGAGCAAAGATAGAAGGCGGGAAGATAGCGCCATCATCCTCAACTGAAGCGATGGTAACCGCCGATGCTTCGGGAGCAGAATTCAATATTCCTCCCGCAAAGAATTGGCGTTTTCCCGCTTTCAAGGGGAAACCGCAATACGACGGTTTTTACGGAGAATCGGTAGCGGCCATGAGCGGGGGATTTGTGGGAGAACAGGCGCTCCCGACCGGCGGGGACCTCGCGGCGGCGCGGGCGAAGGTGAGCCAGACCCTCCAGGATGCGCTCCAAAGCCAGCTCCTCGTGGCGCTTGCCGATACCTTCACGGTGCTTGAGGGAACCCGGCAGTTCAAAGTGGTGCGCGAGGAGGTCCGCACCGGCGGGGCGGATTCCAAGGTTTTTTCTATTTTTGAGGAGGCGGAACTTCGCGAACTCGCGTTCGTGGAATCCATGCTCCGAGACGCCATTTTTGAGCGCGCCGCCCGCGCGATTCAGTACCCGACCGCCGCGCAGGATTTCAAGCTCGCGTACGACCCGCCGAAGGTGGAAGCGGGGGCGGCCGCTATGAGCGTGGCGGTGAATGGCTCTTTCACGCTCGTGCCGGCGTTTGACCCCGAGCGGTTACGCGAGAGCATTCTCGGGAGCGATGAGCAGACCCTGAAGGCGACCGTCTTTGCGCTCCCGGGGCTTGAGACCGCACAGATCTTACTCTCACCTTTTTGGGTGCACTCTGTGCCAAACAATCCGGCGAAGGTGAATATCATCTTAGGTGGTTCCGGCAAATAATGTGGGGCGCGCAATTTGACACGCGGATATGGATGACCGTATAATGAACGGGCGTATTTTTTGCGCATTCGGGCCGTAGCGATGCGAGACGAGACACAATTGGTAAAAGAGGAAGGCGTGGTTGAGGAAGCACTCCCGGGGCTGCTCTTTAGGGTGGTTCTCGCGGGGAGGGACGGGTATGTCCTTGCTCACCTGGGCGGTAAGCTCAAGCTCCACCGCATCCGGGTCATCCCCGGTGACCGGGTGGTGGTTGAGATGAGCCGCGCGGGCGATGAGCGGGGAAGGATTGTACGGCGGCTCTAGAAGCGATGCGAACGATACGAATTTCATGCGAATGACACGAACGAAGAACTCCCCTAATCTATTATTCGCGACATTCGTGTACCGTTCGCGCAGTTCGCATCGGCAAACGTAGGCGTATGAAGGTAAGAGCATCGGTAAAAAAAATTTGTTTGAAGTGTAAGATCGTGCGCCGCAAAGGGCGCATACATGTCATTTGTGAAAACAAGAAACACAAACAGAGACAGGGATAGTCAAATTTTCGTGAGCGAAAATTTGTAAATCCGAAGCACTAAATCCCTCCGACGGAGTCGCGAGTCCGCGACAGGGTCGGGATGAATCCTAAACAATACCCAATGATCAGATCTCAAATAACCGAAATCGTTTCGAATTTAGAAAATTTGAGTTTAGAATTTATCTCGAATTTCGATATTCGAATTTAGAATTTCAAGCATATATGCGACTTATCGGCATCAATCTTCCGGATAACAAGCGCGTGGACATTGCGCTCCGCTACCTCTACGGGGTGGGACCTGTGCGCGCGTTTGAGATCGTGCGCGAGCTCAAACTTGACCCCGCGAAACGGGCGAAGGAACTCTCCGCCGAGGAGGTGAACAAAATCCAGCTCTTTATGGAGAAACACTACAAGGTGGAGGGTGAACTGCGGCAGGTGGTGAAGCAGAACATCAGCCGTTTGAAAGACATCAAGGCCTACCGCGGCTTGCGCCACATGAAGCGGCTCCCCGTGCGGGGGCAGCGGACGAAGACCAACTCCCGCACCGTGCGCGGGAACGTGCGGAAGACCGCCGGGAGCGGGAAGAGGAAGGTGGATCTCAAATAAATCCGAAGCACGAAGCACGAAATCCGAAACAAATGCAGAAAACAGAGAAATCCCAAAATGGGAGTTTGAAACATTTTCCGCCAGAGGCGTGCTCCAGAGGCGCATCCGCCTTAGGCGGAGATCTGCCTTCGGCGGAGAATTTAGAATTTGGAAAATTATTTCGAATTTCCCCGGCCTCGCCGAAAACTTGCCGAGGGCAGGCGATATTCGGATTTCGAATTTTATAGAAGTATGGGAAAGAAAAAAATAGTCCAAAAAGGAGAAGCGGGTGCGGCGGCGGAAGCAGCCGCGGTTCCCGCGGAGAAGAAGGAAACGGCGGCCCGCGCCCGCATTGAGCACGGCCGCATCTATGTGAATGCCTCCTACAACAACACCGTGCTCACGGTGACCGACGAGAAGGGGAACGTGGCGGCTTGGCTCTCCGCCGGGTCTCTCGGGTTCTCGGGCCCCAAGAAGGCAACTCCCTTTGCGGCGTCCAAGGTGGCGGAAGCCATCGCCGAGAAGGTGAAGCGCTCGGGGCCGGTGAACGTGGAAATCTACGTGAGGGGGGTAGGCCGCGGCCGGGATGCCGCGGTGCGCTCACTTGCCGCAAAAGGGTTTGTTATCACCGCGGTGAAGGATGTGACCCCCATTCCCCACAACGGCCCCCGCCCCCGGAAGAGGCGGAGAGTGTAAATGCGATGCGGATATACAAACGCGATGCTAATATACAAACGCGATGCTAATATACCTGCCCGCCATAGCCTTCATTTCTGTTTTTTCTCCAAACACAACTTTCCCATATAATTGATGTTTAGATATAAATCATCGGATAGGCGTTGGCAGGCGGGCGAATGCATACTAATGATACCAATGGAGGATTTCTTTATTCGTATAATTCGCATGCATTCGTTGATTAGTATCGCATAAGCGAAGCGTATGCAACACATCAAAGAGAAAAAGGAGCGGGCGCTGGGGGTGAAACTATTCCTCAAAGCGGACCGCTGCAACAGTCCCAAGTGTGTTATGGTGCGGCGGCCGCAGCGCCCCGGCCAGCACGGAGGGGCGCGCCGCCATACGGTCTCGGAGTACGGGAAGCAGCTGCAAGAAAAACAAAAGATCAAGATCTATTTCGGCCTGAACGACCGCCAGATGAGGCGCCTCTTCCTCGGGTCCAAGAACCGCGTGAAAGAGATACTTCTCCAACGTCTTGACTCGGTGGTGTTCCTCTTGGGGCTTACCAAGTCCTCCCGCGTCGCCCGACAGCTTATTTCCCACGGGCACATCCTCGTGAACGGGCGAAAGGTGACAATTCCCTCCTACCGTGTTACCATGGGCGATACCATCGCGGTGCGGCCTCAATCGCGCACGCTGAAGGTATTTGAAGAGTTTAAAGAGCAGCAAAAACAATACACCCCCCCTTCCTGGCTTGCCGCAGAGGAGGGGAAGCTTGAAGGGAAGTGCGTGGCGTCATCCGCCGAGGGCGACACTCCATTCCCGTTTGATTTTGAATTGGTCGCGCAGTTTTATGCGAGATAGGAAATGAAATCCCGTTAGAAACGGTTAAGACATCGAAAATAAACCATATGCAAAAAAATAAACAATCGTCTAAAAAGGTCCTGACATTAAGTTACGGAAGCGCAAGCGCTTCCTGTTTCTAACGGGATGAAATACTCTCATCTCTCTGAATCGGAGGCCGTGAAAACGGTTTCGGAGGAAGAGAATAAAGGCATATTCCACATTGAGGGACTCTACACCGGCTATGGTCCGACCCTCGGGAACGCGCTCCGGCGGGCGCTTCTTTCCTCGCTTCCCGGCGCCGCCATTACCCAGGTGAAGGTGAAGGGGGTAGACCATGAATTTTCTACGCTCCCGGGTATGTTGGAGGACATCGTGGAGTTTATTCTGAATTTGAAGAAAGTGCGGTTCCATTTCTTCGCCGATGAGCCGCAAACGCTCACGCTCCGCGTGAAGGGGGAACGGAAGGTGACGGCGGCGGATATTCAACCGACCACGCTCGTACAGGTGGTGAATCCGTCCCTGCCCCTCGCCACGCTTACTAAGAAGGGAGCGGAGCTCGATATGGAGCTCACGGTGGAAAAGGGGTTGGGGTATGTGCCGGCGGAGGCGCGCCGCCTTGAGCGGCTGCCCGTCGGTACCATCGTGTTGGACGCGATTTTTTCCCCCGTCGTGCGAGTGGCATTTTCGGTGGAGAACATGCGGGTGGGGGAGCGCACGGATTATAACCGCCTCATACTGGAGATCGAGACCGACGGGTCTATCTCGCCCTCGGAGGCGCTCCACAAGGCGGGAAAGATCCTGACCGACCATTTCGAAAAGGTGGTCGCCATAGAGTTCACCAAAATAGAAGCCACCGCGCCGAAGCAGGAGAAGAAGCGGGAGAAGAAAACGAAGTAGCGATGCTAATATACGAATGCATACGAATTATACGAATGGCTATTAGTATCATTAGTAAATTCGTATATTCGCATCGATACCTTTCCTTGGATTTGAGCTTGAGTGGCTCGCTGGGATAGGTGTGGACTTGTTATGAAACATTGTAAAAGAGGAAGAAAATTCGGTCTGAAACGGGGGCCGCGAAAGGCGTTCCTCCGTAATCTCACGCAGAGCCTTATCCGGAACGAGCGGATCCTCACCACCGAGGCGCGCGCGAAAGAGCTCCGCGGTTTCGTGGAGCGGCTCATTACCCACGGCAAGAAACAGAACCTCGCCGCGCTCCGGCTTCTCATGGAGAAGCTCCCGCGCGTTGCGGCCTACAAGGTGTATCACGAACTTGCGCCGCGCTACGCGTCCCGCCGCGGCGGCTACACCCGCATTTTGAAGCAGACGCGCGTGCGGAAACATGATGGGTCAAAGATGGCGGTAATCGAATTTGTATAGCGCGATGCGAATATACAAACGCGATGCTAATATACCTGCCCGCCATAGCCTTCATTTCTGTTTTTTCTCCAAACACAGCTTTCTCATATAATTGATGTTCAGATATAAATCATCGGATAGGCGCCCCGCCCACCTTGCTTCGCAAGGCGAAGCGGGCGGGCGGCAGGCGGGCGAATTCATACGAATGATACTAATGGATGCGAATTCGTGTTATTCGTATAATTAGTATGCATTAGTATATTGGTATCGCACTTCTATGGATTTTATCATTGACGCAAAAGGAAAACGGCTCGGGCGCCTCGCCTCCGAGATCGCCGTCATCCTCCAAGGGAAACACACCCCCGCGTATCACCCCCGCCTGGAGGGCAGCGACCGCGTGGTGGTGAAGAATATACGCACGCTAACGGTCGGCGGCCGGAAGACGAAGACCAAAATTTACTACCGCCACACCGGCCCCCTTGGGCACCTCAAGGAAAATAAGTTCCGCGACGTATTTGAAAAAAAACCGGCATGGGTGTTGCGCCACGCCGTGCGGCTCATGCTCCCCAAGAACAAACTCCAAGCGCGCCGCCTGAAGCGGCTTATTATAGAGTAATGACTAATTTCTAATATCTAATTTCTAATCAATCCATGGTCAAAGAAAAATCTCCGAAAATAGCAAAAGCGAAAGAAGTAAAGAAAACCGTGCCTATACACCAGGCCGAGCGCTATGTGGAAGCGGTTGGGCGGCGCAAGACCGCGGTGGCGCGCGTACGCCTATTTCACGAGAAGAAGGATAAGGGCTTGCATCTCACCGTGAACGGGCGGGAGCTGGCACAGTATTTTCCCCTTCGGAAGCTCCAAGAGGTGGCGCGCGCGCCGTTCGGCGCGGTGGCGCTTGAAGATGCAACGGTGAGCGCGAAAGTGGCGGGCGGCGGCGTGAGCGCGCAGGCGGAGGCGGTCCGTCTCGGCATCTCCAGGGCGCTCCTCTCCGTGAATCCAGAACTCCGTTCCCGCCTGAAGGCGCTGGGGTATCTGAAACGCGACCCCCGCATGGTGGAGCGCAAGAAACCCGGATTGCGGAAGGCGCGGCGGCCGCAACAATGGAGGAAGCGCTAACGCGCGCCACCGTGCCCAAACTTTTGGTTGCTAACTGGAAGTTAAATCCGCAAATTGAAGCGGAGGCGGTGCGCCTCGCGCGCGCCTCCGACGCGAAAAATATTGTCATTGCGCCGCCGTTCCCATTCCTTGTAGCGGTCGGAAAAGCGCTCAAAAGGGCAACGCTCGGCGCCCAGGATGTTTTTTGGAAATTGCACGGTGCCTATACCGGCGGGGTGTCTCCGCTGATGCTCCGGGCGCTGGGCGTCCGGTACGTGATCGTGGGGCACTCCGAGCGCCGCGCGCTCGGCGAGACCGATACAATGGTGAACAAAAAGGCGCGCGCGGCACTCCGTGCGGGGCTTGCCCCTATTCTTTGTGTCGGTGAACCGCTCGCGGTGCGGCGGAAGGGATTGGCGGCCGCCAAGCGATTTGTAGCTCATCAGCTCCGCGCTGATTTGCGCGGTGTCTCTCCGTCATCAGTCATCAGTCATCAGTCATTAGTGGTGGCGTATGAGCCACTTTGGGCCATCGGCACCGGCCGCGCCGCGACGCCCGCGGACGCCGCCGAAATGGCGGAGTTTATAAAAGGGTTATTAGTTAAAAGTTATAAGTTAAAAGTTTCGGTACTTTACGGCGGCTCCGTGAATGTACGGAATGCGGGCGCATTCCTCGCGGAGCCCGCGATCGACGGGGCGCTCGTGGGCGGCGCGAGCTTGCAGGCGGCAGAGTTTAGGAAGATGATTTCGATTAACCAGAGGAGTTGATGCACACGGTTGACATGAAGGATCGCTATACGAGTTCGCTATAACTAGTCACGTTGGGGAGTGATGAGTCGAAGGAGCTAAGTATGACATGTCATACTTGCCACACTAACCATGACGGAACCACAAACCAAGGTTTGCCGAAATTGTCCGCCGATAGCTTTGCAATCAGGCGGATACCTGCCTGAAGTTGCTACATCGTTGCAGGCGGGCGCCACAATACGAAGTTTTTGGCGGATAAACTAAATCCATGAACCAGGAAAATAGGCAATGCCAGAACTGTGAATCCTGCTACAATACAGAGGTGGTTTAAGTGTGGTGCTATGACATGTCATAGCACCACATCATGGCGAGGTGTCCTAATGAATTTGAAACGAGTTATGCCCCAGAACGCAGGGAAAATTGTGTACTGCGAGGCGTGTTATCAAAATGAGATATCATAAAAACATAAGCCGAAGTCCAGCCGAAGCTTTAGCGGAGACAGATGAGCAATGCTACCAAGCCGAAGTGGTTTAGATGCGGTGCTATGACATGTCATAGCACCGCATCAATGGTATGGCAGTCGAGAGGATTTAGTTTAGAAAAATCGGAATATGAACCAAGAAAACAGACAATGTCAAAACTGTGAATCCTGCTACAATACAGAAGTGGTGTAGTATCGGTTGTTAGTTATCGGTTGTTAGTTATTAGTTATTTGCTAAACGCGGATCAATGCTGATTTATTAGACACGGATCTATACGGATTAAAACGGATTCATACGGATGTCATTAGTTATAAGTTATCAGTCATAAGTTATTTAGTTATTCCCATGTCCCGCTCTACCAAAAAGGCAGTTTATGGGGCGTTCTACCTCATTCTCTTCGCGCTCGTGCTGTGGGGCGGGTTCCGCGCGTTCGTTCCGGGCCAGAGCTGCAGTGATGGGGTAATGAATCAGGGAGAGAAGAGTGTGGATTGCGGCGGCCCCTGCACCCCGTGCGCGGTGCAGGCCGAGGCGCTCCGCCCGGGCGAGGTGCAGGTGTTCAGTACCGAGGGTGGCCGCACGGTGTTCCTCTCCCAGGTGATTAATCCGAACGCCGCCTATGCGGCCGCATCATTTTCATATTCGTTCGCAATGACGGATAGCGCGGGGCGCGCGTTGGGGAGCACGCCGCGTAAAACCGACCGCATCCACGCATCGGAGCGCAGGTATCTCTTTGAATCGGAGGTCCCTGTTCCCTTCCCCTCCGCGGGGCGGGTGGCACTCGCCTTGAGCGGGGTGGAATGGAGGCAGGCGTCGGAGTTGCCGCGCGCGGAACTTTCCGCTTTGCGGATTGCCACCGACGTGAGCGCCGATGGCATACGGGTGCTGGGGGAGGTGGAAAACCGGAGCCCCTTCGGGGCCCGCGAGGTGAAGATTGTAGCCCTTCTCTTTGACCGGTTCGGCGGGCCGCTCTTTGCGGCGCAGACCGTATTGGATAAAGTAGCGGGCGGCGAGACGCAGACATTCCCTCCCATCAAGTTCCCTTCCGATGAGCCGCTTACCCGGTTGGCGGACCCCTCCGCCACGGAGGTGTTTGTGAGCGGTCTCTGAATGATAACGCGATGCGAATATACCTGCCCGCCATAGCCTTTATCTTTAATTTTTCTTTAAACATAGCTTTTCAGCAGATTGATGTTTATGCGTAAATCATCGGATATGCGTTGGCAGGCGGGCGAATTCATGCGAATTATACGAATTAGGAGAATCTGTTATTCGTTGCATTAGTATGCATTTGTATATTTGTATCGCGTCATGATTCGGCTTCGCCACATCGATTGGGGAATGATGGGGGCGCTCGCCTTTCTTGCCGCGGCAGGCCTCGTGACCCTGGCGAGCGTGGCGGAGGAATTTTTCCCGCGCCAGCTTGGCTGGTACCTCGGGGCGCTCGCCATTATCCTTCTCGCGGCGCAGGTGGATTGGAAACGCTTGGGGAGCCACTGGTGGTTCCGCTACGGTTTCTATGGGCTCTCTGTACTCCTCCTCCTCATCTCAAATCTCCAGTCCGCCACCATCCGTGGCACCAAGAGCTGGATCGTGGTTGGGGCGTTTCAATTCGAGCCGGCCGAACTCGCGAAGCTTGCACTCATCATCGTGTTGGCACACTTCTTTTCCCGGCGCCACGTGGAAGCATGGTACGGCAAGAACATACTCGTTTCGTTTATGCTGATGGCCGTTCCCATGGCGCTCATCATGGCGCATCCGGATTTCGGTTCCGCGGTGATGATGGTGGCCATTTGGATCGCATTTCTCCTCGCGGGGAGCGTCCATACCAAGCGGCTCATCGTGGGACTCATTGCCGCGGCGGTGGCGATGGTGCTTATGTGGTCTTTCGTGATGAGGCCCTATCAGAAGGATCGCGTGGTATCTTTTCTCTTTCCCGCGCGCGACCCCTTAGGGGCGAGCTACAACGTGATCCAGTCCAAGGTGGCCATCGGCTCCGGAGGCATCTTCGGGAAGGGATTCGGCGGCGGCACCCAAGCGCGCCTCCATTTCCTCCCCGCCGCCCAGAATGATTTTCTCTTCGCCGCGTTCACCGAGGAGTGGGGCGTGGCAGGCGGCGCCGCGCTCCTCTTGACGTTTGCCCTCTTCCTCTATAGGATAGGAGCAGTCGGTTTACGCGCGAGGGATAACTATGCGTGGCTCATCGCATGGGGCGGCGGGATTCTCTTCGCGGTGCAGTCGTTTATAAACATCGGTTCCAATCTCGGACTGCTCCCTGTGACCGGCCTCACGTTCCCCTTTTTCAGCTATGGGGGGTCCAGCTTGTTGACGAGCGCCCTCCTTGTCGGTATAATCCAACATATCAAAATTGAATCTCGTTAGAGATAGGTTGCCGCAGGCAACCGTAAGTAGCACCACGGTCTTTTCGTTACCAATCAATGTTTTGCCTTTGTGAACCCCGTTAGAAATTTAGTTGCCTTCACTCGTTTTTCATCAAAGTAGCCATACTTTTTGATATGTTTCGCAAATCATGAAAAATTCCACCGATACTTCTAACGGGGTGAACGTTGAACTCATGATTAAAAATCTTAGTTATCTCTAACGGGATGAATCCCATTAGAAAACGAAACCTAATAGGGGCTTGTTGTTTTGTGTTCAAAACTGAACCAATTTCATTTTTGTTGATAAAACATTCATTTTATTGATTTTCTAACGGGATGAATCCTCCATTTGAGCAACGAGGGCTCGTTAGTGTTCGCTTCCTAAGTGTCTTAGGGCTCGTTTTGTTTTTTATCGTGGCGGTGGCTTACGTCTTCTACGGTCTCCAGCCCGCTTCGACGGAGCTTCAGCGAGGCGAGCCCGCGGCGGGGACCGCGGGAACGGGCGGCGTTACCCAGTTCAAGATCGCCAAAGGCGACGGATTCCGTGAGATCGGCGCCCGCCTCTCGCAAGAGTCGCTCATCAAATCCATAGCGGTCTTTAAGTTCTACGCGCTCCTCTCGGGGCGTGCCCAGCGGTTCCAGCCCGGCATCTACGGGCTCTCGCCCGCGATGAGCGTCCCGCAAATGGTGGGAGTGTTGACCGCGGGAGGAAAGAATGACGTGCTGGTAACCGTCCCCGAGGGATCTACCGTGAAGGATATTGATGCACTCCTCACCGGCGCGGGCGTGCGGGCTGGCGGTTTGCTTGCTGCGCTCCCGCCATCATCTTTTTCCCTTGAGTATCCGTTTCTCGCAAACGTCCGGTCACTCGAGGGTTTTCTTTTCCCTGACTCGTACTACATATCGTTGGATGCTTCCGCCGAGGACGTGGCGCGCCAGATGCTCGATAACTTTATGAGGAAGGCATGGCCCTCATTCTCGGGCGTGAACGAATGGTACGAGCGCCTCACCCTTGCCTCCTTCCTTGAGCGCGAAGTGGAGACGTTTGCAGACCGCCAAGTGGTGGCCGGCATTCTTTTGAAGCGGCTCCGCCTCGGTATGCCGCTCCAAGTGGATGCGACGCTTTCCTATGCAAAGTGCGGCGGATTGCTCCGCGGCTGTGAGACCATTAGGGTGGAGCGCGCTGATGTGAGCGTGGATTCCCCCTACAACACCTACCAGCGGCTCGGCTGGACCCCGACCCCCATTGCGAACCCGGGCGCGGTCGCTATCCGTGCGGCGCTTTCTCCCGCCGTGAGTCCCTACCTTTACTACCTCTCGGCACGCGGCAGCGGCACCACTTACTTCTCGCGCACTCTGGAGGAGCACAACGCGAAACGCGCGCGATACCTCTAGAACACGCACAACTAACAACTAATAACTAACAACTTATAACCTATGGTTTTGCTATCAGCTATGTATTATTCGTCAGTTGTTGGTTGTCAGTTGTAAGTTATTTGTTTAGCTATGACGTACCAGCCCAAAATATTTTCGTCCTTTAAGGGACACCTCTACCCCCAGCCGAACTTGATTGAGCTCCAGCTTGATTCCTATCGCTGGTTCATTGAGCGGGGTTTACGGGAGCTCTTTAATGAGATCTCGCCTATCAGTGACCACACGGGGAAAGAGCTTGAGCTCCACTTCTTGGGCTACCAGTTCGATCCGCCGAAGTATAGTGAGGAGCAGACGAAGGAAAAAGACCTGACCTACGAGGCGGCGCTCCGGGCGCATCTCCAGCTCACCAACCGCGTGACGAAAGAGCATATTGAACAGGAGGTGTACCTCGGCGATTTTCCCCTCATGACGGATCGGGGAACCTTCATCATCAACGGTGTGGAGCGGGTGGTCATTTCCCAGCTGGTCCGCTCGGCTGGGGTGTATTTCACCGGTTCCGTGTCCCGAGGCAGGAAGCTCTTTGGAGCGAAGGTGATTCCGAACCGCGGTGCGTGGCTGGAGTTTGAAACGGAGGCTGACGGATTTATCGGGGTAAAGATTGATCGGAAGCGCAAGGCGCCGGTGACGAAGCTCCTGCGCGTGTTCGGGTACCAATCCAACGATGAGATCCTGAACGTGTTCCGCGACGTGGATACCGGGGAGGTTCGCCACATGGAAGCCACACTCAAGAAGGATACGGCGCAGACGGCTGAGGAATCGTACCTCGGCATCCATCAGCGGCTGCGGCCCGGCGATCTCGCCACCGCGGAGAACGCAAAGGCGCTCGTTGAGGGTCTCTTCTTCCGGTTCGATCGCTATGATCTCTCGCGTGTTGGGCGGTTCAAATTCAACCGGCGGCTGGGGCTTGAGAAGCAGCCGACGCAGGGAATTTTGGATAAGGAAGACCTGACCGCGCTTCTCAAGGAGATCATCCGTTTGAACAACGACCCGGCGGCGGAGCCGGATGACATTGATCACCTCGGCAATCGCCGCATCCGCGCGGTGGGCGAGCTTGTGCAGTCGCGCCTCCGGGTGGGGTTTGCGCGCCTCCGGCGGGGTGTCCAAGACCGCATGTCCACGCTGGACCGCAAAGCGCTCCAGCCGGTGCAGCTCGTGAACTACAAGCTTTTAACCGCCGTGGTGCGCGATTTTTTCTCCTCCTCCCAACTCTCGCAGTTTATGGATCAAACGAACCCCTTGGCGGAGCTCGAGCACAAACGTACGCTCTCCACCATGGGCCCCGGTGGTCTCACCCGCGAGCGCGCGGGCTTCGAGGTGCGCGACGTGCACCCTTCCTACTACGGCCGCATCTGTCCCATCCAGACGCCGGAGGGCGCGAACATCGGTCTCGTGAGCAAACTTTCCAATTACGCGCGCATCAACGAGTTTGGATTTTTAGAAACCCCCTATTTCAAGGTGGCGCGGGGGAAGGTAACCGACGAGGTGGCGTGGCTGGACGCTTTCGAAGAGCAGCGCCGTAACATCGCCCAGGCGGATGTGGCTGTGAATGCAAAAGGCGAATTTGCCGACGCGACGGTGGTGGTGCGGGTGAAAGGCGTGCCGGGTACTTGCCCCCGCGAGGAAGTGGAGTTTGTGGATGTCTCGCCGAATCAGCTGGTTTCGGTGGCTACCTCTCTCATTCCTTTTCTTGAGCATGACGACGCGAACCGGGCCCTCATGGGTTCTAACATGCAGCGGCAGGCGGTGCCCGTGGTGCGCGCGAGCGCGCCGCTCGTGGGCACCGGGCAGGAAGTGCAGGCTGCACTTGATTCCAAACAGCTTCTCATGGCGGGAGAGGACGGCGTGGTCACCGAAGTGGATGCGCGGATGATTGTGGTGAAGGGCGCGCGCGGTTCCGTGGAATATCCCGTCATAAAATTCAGACGTTCCAATCAGTCCACGTGCATTTCGCAGCGGCCCGTGGTGGGGGTCGGTGACAAGGTAAAGAAGGGAACGATGCTCGCGGACGGCCCCGCGACCGACCGAGGGGTGCTCGCGCTGGGACAGAATCTTCTTGTGGCGTTCCTCCCGTGGCGCGGCGGGAACTTTGAAGATGCAATCGTGCTCTCCGAGCGCGTGGCGCGTGAAGATCTCTTCACCTCCATTCACATAGAGACGTTCATCTGCTCGATGCGGGACACAAAACTGGGGCCGGAGCTTACCACCCCTGATATTCCCAATGTGGCGGAGGAAAAGTTGCGGAACCTTGACGAGGAAGGCATCGTCCGCATCGGAGCGGAGGTGCGAACCGGCGATATCCTCGTTGGGAAGATCTCTCCGAAAGGAGAATCAGAGCTCTCCTCCGAGGAACGGTTGTTGCGGGCTATTTTCGGGGAGAAGGCGCGCGACGTAAAAGATTCTTCGCTTACGCTCCCGCACGGGAAGCAGGGCCGCGTCATCAGCATTAAGGTATTTTCGCGCGAGAAGGGTGACAAGCTGGAACCCGGCATCATCAAAAAGATCCAGGTGGAGGTGGCCCAGCTCCGGAAAGTGCGCGCGGGTGACAAGCTCGCCGGCCGGCACGGGAACAAAGGGGTCATCTCCATGATCCGCCCCGTGGAGGATATGCCGCATCTCGCCGATGGAACACCGATGGACATCGTGCTGAACCCTTTGGGGGTTGCCTCCCGCATGAACCTAGGACAGATTCTTGAGACCCACCTCGGTTTCGCGGCGCACCGCCTAGGATACCGCGCGGTGGTGCCGAACTTCGTGGGGGCGGGGGAGGAGGACATCGCCAGGGAGCTTAAGGCCGCTGGACTTCCAGAGACCGGCAAGGTGACGCTCTATGATGGGGTGACGGGGACCGTGTTCCGCGAGCCGGTGACCGTGGGCTACATTTACATAATGAAACTCAATCACCTCGTGGAGGATAAGATTCACATGCGCTCCACAGGGCCGTACTCCCTCATCACCCAGCAGCCCCTCGGGGGCAAGGCGCAGCTCGGCGGCCAGCGGTTCGGGGAGATGGAGGTATGGGCGCTCGAGGGGTACGGCGCGGCCCACACGCTCCAGGAGATGCTCACCATCAAGTCCGACGATGTGCTTGGGCGCTCGGCGGCGTTCGAGTCCATCATCCGCGGGAGCGATATCCGAAAACCCAGCGTCCCCGCGTCGTTTAACGTGCTCGTCTCGGAATTGAAATCGCTGGGGCTCAGCGTGGGGTATGAGACTGAGGGAGGCGCTGATGTAAAAGAGGGCGAACGGTCTGGGGAATGATATAGCTACGAAAAAGGCTACGAAATACCGGAAAGCTACGAAATACGAAATAATACGAATATACGAAAGGATAAAAAAAATTGATGTTTTCGTATATTCGTACCAAAATTCGTAATTCGTAGAGAAAAACATGGATACCCGCGGATTTAACCTGAAGAGCGTATGGATCAAGCTCGCGTCCCCCGAAGAGATTGTGGGGTGGTCGCACGGTGAGGTGACAAAACCGGAGACGCTGAACTATCGCACCCAGCGGCCGGAGAAGGACGGCCTCTTCTCCGAGCGCATCTTTGGCCCCACCAAGGACTACGAGTGTTACTGCGGCAAGTATAAGAAAGTGCGCTACAAGGGTGTGGTGTGCGAGAAGTGCGGCGTGGAGGTGACGCGGGCGGCGGTGCGTCGCGAGCGCATGGGGCACATCACGCTCGCCGCGCCGGTGACCCATGTCTGGTTTCTCCGCACAGTGCCATCCCGCCTGGGGCTCCTCCTGGACATCCCGGTATCAAAACTTGAGAAGGTGATCTACTACGCCGCCTACGTGGTAACCAAGGTGAATGCGGAGAATCGCGCGCGCGCCGCTACGGCGCTCGCCAAGGAGGTAAAGACGCTCCGTAAGGAGGCGGCGGCGAACGTGGAGGCGGCGGGCGAAAAAGCGCAACGGCTCCGCGCCGTGTTGGACGAGCTCCGGGTGGGGCTCATCCTCTCGGAGACCGACTACTACTCGCTCGCGGAACGCTTCGGCGACGTATTTGAGGCGGACCGCGGTGCCGGAGCCATCCGCGCCATCCTTGAGCAAATGGATTTAAGGGCGCTCATAAAGCAACTCAAGAATGACCTTGGGGTTGTGAAGGATGAAACCCGCACGAAGCGGATTCTTCGGCGCATCAAGGTGGCGAAGGCGATGGTACGCTCCGGCGTGCGCCCCGAGTGGATGGTAATAACGATGCTCCCAATCCTCCCGCCGGACCTCCGCCCTATGGTGGCTCTGGACGGCGGCCGCTATGCCACCGCGGACCTGAATGATCTCTACCGGCGCGTCATTAATCGCAACAATCGTCTGAAGAAGCTCATGGAGCTTAGATCCCCCGAGGTCATCATCACGAACGAGAAGCGCATGCTGCAGGAGGCGGTGGATTCACTCGTTGATAACTCCGCGCGCCTCGGCTCGCAGATTCTCTCCACGCGCCGCCGCCCATTGCGCTCGCTCGCGGACATCCTCAAAGGGAAGCAGGGCAGGTTCCGGCAGAACCTCCTCGGGAAGCGTGTGGATTACTCCGGCCGCTCCGTGATCGTGGTGGGTCCCGAGCTCTCCTTGAACGAGTGCGGGCTCCCCAAGACGCTCGCCTTGGAGCTCTTCCGCCACTTCGTTATCAATAAAATTATTGACCGCGGCTTCGCCTACAACATCAAACAGGCGAACCGTTTCATTGAACAGGGATCGCCCGAGGTGCTCGCCATCTTAGAGGAGGTGATAGAGAAAAAGAAGGTGCTTCTGAACCGCGCCCCGACGCTCCACCGGCTTGGCATTCAAGCGTTCAACCCAGTTCTCATAGAGGACCTCGCCATTCAGATCCCTCCCCTGGTCTGCGCCGCATTCAATGCTGACTTTGACGGTGACCAGATGGCGGTGCATCTCCCCCTCACACTTGAGGCGCAGTACGAGGCGGTGGAGCTCATGGATGCCAGCAAGAACCTTCTGAAGCCGGCGAACGGCGAACCTATTGTCACACCCACGCAGGACGTGGTGCTCGGCTGCTACTTCTTGACCCGCGAGGTGCCGGGCGCGAAAGGCGAGGGAAAGATGTTCGGGAGCCGCGCGGAAGTGGAACTTGCATATGAATCGGGTGTCATAGATATCAACGCGAAGATAACGCTTCGGGAGGGGAAAGAACGTCTTGAAACCACCTGCGGGCGCATCATCTTCAACCGCGTGCTCCCCGAAGGGTTCGGTTTTGTGAACGAGCATTTGGGGAAGAAGCTTCTCTCAAAGCTCGCGGCGCGCCTCATTGAACAATACGACATCGCATCTACCTACAAGTACCTCGATCGCATCAAGAACCTCGGATTTGAATACGCGACCGTTTCCTCCGTCACGTGGGGGATGGCCGATACCTTGGTTCCCGCCGAAAAGCCGAGAATCATTGCGGAGGGCGAGAAGCGGGCGGCGCTCGTTGAATCCCAGTACGGCGAGGGTCTTTTGACCGACGAGGAGCGCCGTGAAAAGGTGATCTGGGTGTGGACCGAGGTGCGCGATGAGATTGCAAAGCTCGTGCCCAAAACGCTCGATTCCAAGAACCCAATATATACGATCATTGATTCCGGCGCCCGCGGCAGCTGGGCGCAGCCGCTCCAAATGATGGGTATGAAGGGAATGGTGCAAGATACGCGCGGCGAGGTCATTGAGCTTCCCGTGAAGTCCTCCTACAAGGATGGCCTCTCGGTCTTGGAGTATTTTATCTCCACGCACGGCGCTCGTAAGGGTTCCACCGACACCGCTTTAAAGACCGCGTCCGCGGGGTACCTTACGCGGCGGCTCGTGGATGTGGCGCAGGACCTCGTGGTCCGCGAGGTAGATTGCAAGTCCGAGGAAGGCGTTACGATAGTGCGAAAGGAGGGGGAAGAGTTCAGCTATGCGTTCAGGGATCGGCTTTACTCCCGTACGAGCGTGGAGGACATTCGTATCGATCGGAAGCTCGTCGTGCGGGCGGGGGAGGTCATCACCCGTGCCTCGGCGAAGATGATACAGGATTCGAAGGTAGAGTCAGTGAAGGTGCGCTCGCCCATCACCTGCAGGGCTGTGAACGGTATCTGCGCCGCCTGCTACGGATTTGATTTGAGCAAGAACCGTGTGGTAGAGGTGGGGGAGGCGGTGGGGATTGTGGCGGCGCAGTCCATTGGTGAGCCGGGTACCCAGCTCACCCTCCGTACCTTCCACGCGGGGGGCGTTGCCGGGGTGGACATCACGCACGGTTTACCTCGCGTTGAGGAGATTTTTGAGGCGCGCCCGCCCCGCGGGAAGGCGTCGCTTGTGAAGGCCGACGGCACCGTGGTGAGCGTTGAGGAACGCGGGCTCGCGCGCATAGTGAAGGTAAAACCGACGGTTCTCAGGGGGAAGAAAACGAAGAAGGCGACGGATGAATACCTTCTCCCCACCGGCGCCACTCTCTTTGTGAAGGAGGGCGATAAGGTGAAGAAAGGCGACGTGCTCTCCGAAGGATCGCTGGACTTGCGGGAACTTCTCGTCTATCGCGGCTTGGATGCCTTGGAGCACTATATTGTGAACGAGGTGCAGAGCATCTACGTGTCCCAGGGCGCCGCCATCAACGACAAGCACATTGAGGTTATTGTCCGGCAGATGCTCTCCCGCGTGGTGGTGCGCGAGGCGGGCGATACTGAATTTATGCCGGGCGACGTGGTAGATCGTTGGGAATTCGTGCGGGTGAACCGCGAGATGCGGCGTCTCAAGAAAACGCCCGCGAAGGCGGTTTTGAAGGTGATGGGAATCACGCGCGTCGCGCTGGACTCCCCGAGTTTCCTCTCCGCCGCGTCGTTCCAGGAAACGAGCCGCGTGCTCGTGGGAGCGGCGATAGAGGGTCGTGTGGACCCGCTCCGCGGTTTGAAGGAAAACGTCATTATCGGGAAGCTTATCCCCGCCGGCACCGGTTACCGCGGAATACCCGCCAGTGCCATTGAGGCGATGCGGCCGAAGCGCGAGGAACCGCCAGCGGATGAAGAGGGGACGGGAACACCTCCTGGTGAAGCGCCCAACGCGCCGAACAGTTGATCCCGTTAGAAGTAAGCCGCCCCGAGGTGGCTGCCGCCACTCCGACTTTGGTCGGAGGGCGGACTTCTAACGGGAATGCAAAAGATGAGATACATCGGTGACACTTCGGTGTTGCCCGATGACCTTCTCAAGACGACTCAATAACCGGGGCAAAACGAGGTACGCTGGGTGCATGATGCCCACCTCACTCGTTCTGCCGGGGG
>Ga0210057_1002672_pt1 | contig 25308 bp, 28 predicted proteins | sample CryGeyCG2114_010_2_FD_183968 | JGI IMG/M metagenome (GOLD analysis project Ga0210057, IMG submission 183968) | Groundwater microbial communities from aquifer - Crystal Geyser CG10_big_fil_rev_8/21/14_0.10 (SPAdes) (version 2) | ecosystem: Environmental > Aquatic > Deep subsurface > Groundwater ...
TTTATTTAACTAACCTATAAATACTACTTTCTCGTTATTTTTGTTCATGGATATTGAATCAAAAATTCTTTTTACTCCTAAAGATATGAAACCTTCTAAAAGTTTTTTGCGAATGAGAGGTGTTTTCAATCCTGGCGGAATAAGGCTTCCAAATAAAAAAATTCTTCTTTTTGCAAGGGTTGCTGAAACTCCTAAACATGATGAAAAAATTTTCATTGCTCCGAGGTTTTCAGGAGAAAAAGAATTGAAGTGGTCTGTAGAACGCCTCAATAGGAAAAAAATGAATATTCATGCGGATTATGCTTTTACTGATTTTAAAATTTATAGGTTGCCTACAATTTCTCATTTAAGAAAAGTATGGATTGATAAAGATGGGTTTGAAATTGATAAAATAAGTCAGTCTCCAGATTTTTTTGGTTTGAAAGAGGATGGTGATTTTGGTGTTGAAGATCCAAGGATAATGCATCTGAAAAAAGAAAATAAATATGTAATGACTTATGTTTCTGTTTCAATGCACAGTGGGGTTTCAACTTCGCTTGCAACATCAAAAAATTTTAATACTTGGAAAAGGGAAGGCATAATTTTCCCACAGCAGAACAAGGATGTGGTAATTTTTCCTGAAAAAATTAATGGAGAATATGTTGCATTAAATAGGCCTGAAGGCACAATGATTTTTGACAAACCACATATTTGGATTTCTTATTCAAAGGATTTAATTTATTGGGGAAAACACAAACCATTAATTCATCCTCGCAGTACAGGGTGGGATACAGTTAGAATAGGTCCTGGCACAATACCAATCAAGACTGCTGAAGGGTGGCTTGAGTTCTATCATGGTGTAAGACTAAAAAATCCGGCTGATAGCGATTCCGCAAAGATTTATTCTGCTGGAGCAATTTTGTTTGATTTGAAAAATCCTGAAAAAATTATTGCAAGAACATCTCCAAAGAAACCCTTATTCGGTTCTGATCTTGACTCTGAAAAGAAAGGTTTCCTTAATCAAGTGGTGTTTCCGACTGCGGCAATTCCTTCTTTGGATAAAAAAAGTTTGCTGATTTACAGCGGCGGTGCTGACTCATCCATTACTGTAAGAAAAGTTTTGGTTAAAGATGTGCTAAACTCGTTCGGGTAAAAGTTATTATTGTTGGATGACTAAATATATGTAGTGGGGTTTAATGAAGTCGAAGATTCTGTTTCTTTCAACTTATCCTCCCAGAGAATGTGGGATTGCTACTTTTACCAGAGATTTGAGTGACTCAATGCAAAAAAAGTTTGGCAATCATATCCAGCCAGCAATTATTTCAATGGAAGAAAGCCCATCAAGCTTGCGTGTTTATGCAAAAAAAGTTTTCCAGCATATAACTGAATCTGATTTGGAAAGTTATGTTGCTGCAGCTAAAAAAATAAATTCAATGAAAAATGCGGAAGTTGTCAATATTCAGCATGAATTTGGTATTTTTGGAGGGGATTATGGAAGTAATTTGATTTCATTTATGGGTTGTCTTGAAAAGCCAATTGTAACGACCTTTCACACGGTTCTTGAGAACCCTGATGATGAAATGAAGCATGTTGTAAAGGAAATAGATGCAAAAAGCAGGAGTTTGGTTGTAATGACCCAGATTGCAAAGGATATTCTTGTAAAAGATTTTGAAATTGCTCCTGAAAAGATTCTTGTAATTCCTCACGGGGTACCTAATGTTTCATTTGGTGGCAGTAATGAATTGCTAAAAAGAAAATTTGGTTTGCAGGGGAAAAAAATTCTTCTTACTTTTGGTTTGCTCAGCAGGGGGAAAGCAATTGAATATGTAATCAAAGCGCTCCCGAAAATAATTAAAGAAAATCCTAGTGCTGTTTTTGTTTTGGTTGGGGAAACGCACCCTAAGGTAAGGAAAGAAGAAGGCGAATCTTATAGAAATGAGTTGAGGGTGCTTTCAAAGGAACTTGGGGTAGAGGAGTCAGTAAAATTTTTGGATGAATATCTTTCGCTTGATAAACTAATCGAATGTCTGAAACTGGCTGATGTTTATCTTGCTCCCTCGCGTGACAGGCGCCAGATTTGCAGCGGAACCGTGAGCTATGCGCTTGCTGCTGGTAAGGCTATAGTGTCATCTCCGAATAAGTATAATAAGGAGGTTCTTTTGGAAAACCGAGGAATAATGCTTTCCAAGAATGATTCGAATTTTTTTGCAAACAAAGTGAATTTCCTTTTGGCTAATCCATCCAAGAAAAAAGAATTTGAGCGCAATGCTTTTTCTTATAGTAGAAAAATGACTTGGCAAAATGTAGGTACACAGTATTACACTGCCTTTTCAAAACTTTCCAAAATTGATAAGTATCATAGCAGGTTACCGAGAATAAATTTCAGACATTTTTACAATCTTTCTGATGATTTTGGTGTAATGCAATTTTCAGATTATTCTACTCCTTTAAGGGAAAGTGGTTATACTCTTGATGATAATGCAAGGGCGCTTTCGGTTGCAGTAAAAGCATATTCTATGTTTTCATCTTCACGCATGTTAAGGGCTGCAGATACTTACCTTTCTTTTTTAGAAAGAGCTCAGGTTGAAAGCGGGCATTTCCATAATGTTTATTCTGAAAACAGGAATCCAATAGATGATGTCGGAAGCGAGGATAGTTTTGGCAGGGCTGTACATTCACTTGGAAATTTGGTTAACAGTTCAATGCCCGATTCATTCAAGGCAAGAGCCAGAGTTGTGCTTGAAAAAACAATTAACGGTGAGACAACTGTTCTTTCTCCAAGGGCACAGGCAAATTCTTTGATTGGTTTGGTAAGAGCAAAATCTATTGTTGATTTTTCTACTTCTAAAATAGGATCCTTAATTGATTCACTTATATCAAAATTTGACACTCATAATGAGGAAAAATGGGCTTGGTTTGAAAATTACCTTACTTATGGAAATTTCATTATTCCTGAAGCCCTTATTGTGGCAAGCGCGCATGATGAATCAGGTAGGGCATCAGAAGTTGCAATGAGCTCAATGGCTTTTCTCACTAAAACTCATTTTATTAATGGTAAATTGGTTCCTATTGGTCAGGATGGCTGGTTTGTAAAGGATGAGGAACGCGCTTATTATGACCAGCAACCTATTGAAGCAGCAGGAATGACAAGTGCTTACTTGAAAGCGTATTCTGTTACCAATAATGCAGATTATCTGCAAAAAGCAAAGGATTCCTTTGAATGGTTTTTGGGAAGAAATTCAATCAATCAGATGGTTTATGATGATTCAACAGGAGGGTGCTTTGATGGCATAACTAGAAATGGTGTGAATTTAAATCAGGGCGCGGAATCAACTATTTGTTATCTTAATGCAAGGCTTTCAATGCAGAACTGCTGGAACAATTCAATCTAAACGAATTTTCCTGCTGCTTTGTCAACTATAAATATGGCGTTCCTGTGTTTTTGAAGAATTGATGCAGGCACGCTTTCCGTTGCTTTTTCTTTTGTGGCTTTTTTTACTGCAATTGCTTTACTTTTTCCTGTTGCCGTTACAATTATTTTTTTTGATTCAACTATTGTTTTTAATCCAAGCGTAATCGCTTCTTTAGGGATTTTTCCTGATAATTCTTTTTTATTTGATTTTATCGTTGTTTTGGTGAGTTTTGCAATATGTATTTTTGATTCAAATCCTGTTCCAGGCTCATTGAATGCAAGGTGCCCATTTTTTCCGATTCCAAGAAGCATAAGATCAATGCTATGTGAATGTATAAATTTTTCAATTTTCTTTTTTTGCTCCAACCAATTCGTTTCAGAATCAAACATTATTATTCTGTTTTTTTTGAAATTTACTTTTGAAAGCAGATTATTTTTGAAATATTCTTTAAATGTATTGGATTTTTTTGTATTCAGATATTCATCAAGTTCAAGGAAATAAGCTTCTGAAAAATCAATTTTTCCTGCACGGTATTGTTTTGCAATTTCTTTGTAAACCCCAATAGGTGTATGTCCTGAGGCAAGTGCAAGAACAGAATTTTTTTTCATTTTAAGCTGGCATTTAAGGTTTTGCACAATTTCCATTTCAATTTGTTTCTTGTTGTTTATTTTTTTTAATTGTGCCAAATTAGTTTTTTTAAGGTGCAATTCAAGTTCCTGTATTTTCGGTTCATAATATTCTTTGCTTTGTATTTTTTTCCCTGCTATAAAGTTCCCGCAAACAAGGCAGGTTTTATTTCCCCATAATTTGGATTTTGCGTATGTAAATCCTGCCGTAAAAAAATCTCCTGCGCCTGTGCTGTTTACTGCATGAGAAGAAATTGCATTATCTTCAATTTTTTCATTTTTGGCATAATATGCTGCTCCGTGTTTTCCTTTTTTCACAACAACTTTTTTTGCTCCATTTTTAATAAGCCATTTGGCTGCGGAATCAATATTTCTTTTCTTTGTTATTTTTTCAAGTTCTGTTGTATTGGTGAAAAAAATATTTGTTTTTGGCAGTATTTTTTTAACTTCCCATTTTCCATATTCGTCATAGGTTGTATCAAAAAATATTTTTGTTTCTTTTACCTTGATTTTTTCAAGAAGTTTTTCAAACCCTTTTCTAACCTGTGGCAAATGGTAATATCCGCCGAAATAAATTATATCTTGCTTTCTAAGGCCATTGGGAAGCACATTCAGTATCGCTTTGATGCTGATGTCAAGCAAAGCGCCCTTGTTTGACATTATGCCGCGTTCTCCTGTTTTGGTCACAAAAATAACTGATGTTCCTGTGGGTTTTTTGGATGGTAAAAAAATTGTTTTCACTTTTGCTTTTTTGAGTTCTTTTTTGATAAAATCTGCAGCGGTATCTTTTCCTGTTGCACTTATCAGTGTTACATCTGCTCCAAGGTGTCCTAAAGCCATTGCGGTATTTGCTGCATTGCCTCCTATTGTTGTGTTGATTTCACCCACGCCTTTTTCAGTTCCCGGCACTGGGGTTTCATCAGTATAAAGAAAAAGATCTGTGTTCACATCGCCTATGCAGAAAATTCTTGCCATGTTATCAACCAATTGAGGTAGCTATTCTATTTATATTTTACCTTGCTTTTATTGTTTTATGGTCAAAGCGCTTGTTGTTGTGGCTCATCCGGATGATGAAACAATATGGATGGGCGGGAAGATTCTTTCCCATAAAGATTGGGATTGGACTGTGCTTTCGCTTTGTAGAAAAAATGATGCTGATAGAAATCCAAAATTTTTCAAAGTGTGTTCGTTTTTGAATGCGCATGCCTTCATGTCAGATATGGAAGATGATCACCCTGAAACTGATTTGCCTTCACTTGATGAAGTTGTAAAGCGTGTTGAGCCTGTTGTAATGGACAAAGAATTCGATATTGTTTTTACACATGCACCAAACGGAGAATATGGTCATAAGCGGCATATAGAGACAAATGCTGGTGTGATGAAAATGGTTGAAGGTGGTTTGCTGGAGACAAAAGAACTTTTTGAATTTGCTTACCTGCCTGCAGATAATCCTTTCAGAGCTATAACAAATTCTGATTGTGATGAAGTTTTCAGATTGGATAATGAAATTTTTGAGAGGAAAAGATATTTAATAAATGAAGTATATGGTTTTGATAAAAAGAGCTTTGAATATATTAGTTGTTCGGAAATTGAAACTTTTAACAGAGTGTTTTGAATGGATTCTGCTGATGATTTGCAAAAAAGCAAAGGTTCTGGTTCAGGAAAGTTCAGATCGCTTGTCCTTTACCCGTTTCCTGCAGAGCTTGATGGGGTAAGCATTCAGGGGGATTTTCTTTATCGCGGTCTAAAAGAAAATGGTTATGATGCGGTTGCGTGTGATCGCACAGCGGGGTTTGAAAAAGAGCTGCTTTACAAAGTATTCAAACCTGATTTTGCCATAGGCGTCGGATTTTGGGGTGATACGCCATCAATAATACAGGATCCAATGGATAATAATGTTCAGCCAATCCCATGGCTTAATGCAGATGGCTGGGTTGCCAATTATCATGAACTGCTTAATGAACTGCCTTTGATTTTTGTTACAAGTAATTGGGTGAAAGAAACTTATCACAGAGATGGAGTTTACAATGAAAATATTGTTCCCTTGCCTATTGGAATTGATACTCAGCGTATGTCGCCTATCCCAAAAAATGATCCTAGTGTTTTGAAGGTTAGGGAAATGTTTGGCGTTGAACCAAATGAAAAAATGATTCTTACCATAGGCGGAGATACAACCAGTAAAGGGTTTCAGGAAGTTCTAAAGGCACTTGTTTTGGTGAATGATCAGTTTCCTGATTGGAAGTATATTGGCAAATCATGGGAAGTTGGTGTTCCTGATTACCATTATCAGGCAGAGCAGGAAATTATTCTTGAAAAAAATCTGCCTGCTGACAGAATTAATTATGTTGACGGTCCACTTTCAAGGGACACAATGAGGTTGCTTTTGAGTGCTGCCGATATTTATGCTGCCCCAAGCAGAATTGAAGGTTTTGGCATGATTCAGGTTGAGGCGATGGCCTGCGGAACGCCTGTTCTTTCAATAGATGCGATGGGGCTTAAGGATACAGTTGTTCATAATGAAACTGGTTTGCTTGCAAAGGTTGGTGAAACAGTTGATTTGCAGGAGGAATGGGTTTATCCGCACATGGGTTTTGATACTCAGCATAAAATCCAGTTTGAAAAACCAAAAACGTTTGCTGTAAGGGCTGATGTTGATGACTTGGCAAAACATCTGCTAAGGCTTTTGCAGGATGATTCGCTTAGAGAGAAAATGGGTTTGAAAGGGCGTGAACATGTTGTAAAAAATTTTGATTATCACAAGGTTTCCCTTGATATGGCAAATACAATTGAAAAAAAATTCAACCTTTGATTTTAATTAATTATAAATTAGATTTTTAATGGATTTTTTCTTTTCATTACAGCTTCATATGCAAGTAAATAACCACCAGCACTCCAAGCTTGGTGCCTTCCGCCCATAGCTTTCTTTTTGATTGGGTGTATCCATTCATTAAAATCCCAAACATATTTTATTCCTAATTTGTTTGCTTCTGCAAGCGATTCAAGTGCGCTTTCAGCTTCTTTGAATCTCTTTGCTTCAACAAGCGCTGCAACATAAAACCCTCCAACAAATGGCCATATTCCTCCATTGAGATAAGAGTTCGGGTGTTTTGCGGTACATGCATTGAAGTAATCCTTCCATCCTTTGCTTTTTTTTGTAATTGGAGGGTAAATAACTTTCATAGGAAAAGGTTTTGCAATTCTTTTTTTTCCAACAAAATCAAGAATACTTTTAGCTTGTTTTTTTGTAGCCAATCCAAATACAATTGCAAGTATATTTCCAAGAGAATCAAACCATGTGCCTCTTTCCCTGTATTTTTCATGGTCTTTCCAGTGCCAAGGCATGAAATAACCGAGCTTTTCATCCCAAAGTATTTTGTTTACTTGCTTCATGTATTTTGGAATGATTTTTTTATTTCCTGCGGCAAGAATGGACGGATAATAAAGTGCTTGTGTGTTTATTGTTTGTCCGTACTTGTGCGGGAAGCAATCTTGCCAATCGCTTGTAGGTTGCTGGTCAGGCAAAAGGTCTTCGCCTGCATCCTGGTATTCAACCCAGGTAAGTGCTTTTGAGATTTTCTTTTCATGTTTTTTCCACATTGCAGAACCGAATTTTTTTTTGTAAAAATATTCTCCCAGTATAAACCACAAAGATGAATCAATTGTCGCGAAAGTCACTAATTTTCTTCCTTCAAAAATATCCACGTCATTTGGAATCTGCCCTTTTTTGCTTTGGTGTTTTGCAAGTGTATCAATGCTTGCATTGAAAACTTTTTTGAATTGCTTTGTATGTGAACTTGCTCCTATAAGAGAAATCATTGAGTCGCGTGCCCATACTGATGTGTAGCCCCATCTTCCGCCTGAAGCATAAAGACCGTTTTTTGTAGAAACGGATTCAAGCGCTTCAATTGCTTTATCTCTTGCTTCGTGAACTATTTTATTCATTCCATAATTAGGATTTTGCTGAATAAAAAGATTTACCTGCTTATGGCATTATTTTTGACAAAATAACTGAAAAAATCAATACTGCAATGATGAATGAGCCTATAGCAACTAATATGACTGGAATAAAATCGGAAATGGTTTCTGATGCCATTGCCGCTCCATGTTCGCCCTGTTCCACAATGTTGTCGGAAGTTACTTCTTTTGCTTGGTTTGCCGCATAATCAATGTCATCCGCGCTCACATCATTTGCTGCAGATTCAATGCTCCTTGCATCAACTCCGTTTAAAAGCGAAGTTATTTCATTTATCTCATTTTGGAATGCAATAAATCCTATTGCTCCTGCAATTACGGCAACAATAATTGTTGATAACAACAAGTGCTTCGCTTTCATGTTATTCTTTGTGTTTAGGTAATATTTAATTGTGACATTTAATTGCAACTTAAAGTTTCAGATGCATATCAGCAGCAAGATGGCTCATGAATGCAATGAATGCAAACACTGCATATAGTGGGTTTGCGAGTGCAAGTGGCAAAGCCGCGGCAATTCCAAACCTTATTGTGTGAGTAATTCCTCTATGCCTTAAAAATTTTGTTGCAAAAAGTAATGCGACAAGAAATCCTGCCACCATTAGGAGTTCTTCTTTTTTAGAATAAAAATAACCTGCAATTGCAACAACGGTTGCTCCGAGAAAAAGGATTTCTACAACTTGGCTTATTTTACTCATGTCATGGTCAATATCAGGAAGCAAGGCATACGGTATTGTTATTATTGCGCCAATTGCTATTGTGAGAACTTCTAGACGATAACCGAAAAAAATCGAAGAAAAAATAAACGCTGCGTAAAGCACAAGTCCAAATGCAAGATGCGAAGGCCAGTTCATTAATACCTTTAATATCTGAACCTAACTTTTTTTAACTGAAGATGAAACTCAGTACAAATAGGGTTGCGAATGTTATTGGAAACAGGAAAAACAATTAAACCAATTAAAATTTGAATTTTACTTTGCACCATGCACAATTTCAATAACATCCCTGTGCTTCAATTCGTGTTCTTTTCCAACCATAAGTTTTTTTCTCACATCAATTGCTTTGATGAATCTTTCCCCAAAATCAGTATGGAGTTTGAATGCAAAATCAACTGCTGTTGAACCAGGAGGCATGAGAAAACAATCCGGCATTGTTCTTCCTTGGCTATCCACGAATCCTTTTGTAGACCCCGGAAAAATTGCAATATATCCAAGAACCTCAAAAACTGCTTTTTCAAGTACTTCCTGAATCCCTGTTGAACCGAAAGGTCCAAGCACATTATCCTTAATATAATCAATCCCTTTCTGTTGCTTTTCATTAAGTTCTTTTTTCACTTCAAATGAATTTGCACCAGGAACGTAATCTATTGCCCTGTCTTTATCTGCTTTTTTCAATGTAAGCTCAGATATTCCCGAGCATGGAATCACAAATGTTTTTGGAAATTTTTCCCTGAGCTTTTTCACATTGTCTTTTGCTGTTGGCAGATCCATTTTGTTTGCAGCAACAATAATTGGTTTTGATCTTTTTCTTATGTTGCTTGCAAATTCGATTTTTTCTTTTTCACTCCATTCTTTGAGTTTTTTTCCGTCAAGCCCAAGTTCCTGTATTGCTTTTTCTATTTGATGGTGCTTTGCGCTTATGCCTGAAAGGTTTTGTGTAAGTGCTTCAAGCATTTTTGTTTTTGATTCGTAAGGAACACGGGCAATCTTATCCCAGTTTTTATTTACAATACCCAAAAACCAAAGGTTAATTTCCTCTTCAAGGAAAGCGACATCCTTTGCAGGGTCATGCGATCCTGCAGGAACAGCTTCGCCTTTTTCATTGGTTGAACCTGAAGCATCAATCACGTGTACAAGTACATCTGCCCTTGAAAGATCATTCAAAAATTGGTTACCCATTCCTTTGCCCTCATGTGCTCCAGGAACAAGACCTGCAACATCAATCATTTCAACTCCGACAAATCTATAATCGCCCTTCATATATCCATTGCGTGGCGTTGCAATAACTCCAAATTCTTTATCAACTCTTTTTACCCTCACAAATCCAACGGCTTTATTTGCCTCAATTGTGGTGAATGGATAACTGGCCATCGGCACATCTTGCATTGTTGCGGCATTGAAAAATGTGCTTTTTCCCGCACTTGGCTTTCCTACAACTCCTATTAGCATTACATATGTGGGTTTGGAAAGCCTTAAATAGCTTGATTTCTATACTATTTTTACATGGGTCTTTTGGATACTTTTTTAGGTAAAAAGAAAACAACTCAGGAATTACTCGATGAAAAAAGAGCCGAAGAAACACAGAAAGAGCTTGCCTCTTCAAGTGAATACGCAGTTGTGGAAATTCAGGATGTTTACAGTATAAGGGGTGTTGGAGTAATTCCTGTTGGGAAGGTTATTGAGGGCGTTCTTGTTCCAGGTTTTAAGGCAAAAGTGGGTTTGAAATTTGCCACTGTAAAAACTATTGAGGCACATCATGAGCAACTTAGAGCGGCTGGTCCAGGTGAAAGCATTGGGTTTGCTGTTGATGGGGTTGACAAAAGCGATCTTAAAGCAGGGATGAAAATCAGGTTTGAAAAAGTTGGAAATATTTAAGGGGTTATTATGGGCTTGCTTGATAAACTCACCGGAAAAAAAGAAGAACCAAAAAAACCAAAAACCGAGGAAGAATTATTTGGTAAGTATAAGGAAGCCTGTGCAATGTGCGGTGGCTCTGGTACTGACAAAAAATGGGCTGGGCAATACTGGCACAAGAAATGCCTTCGCGGCGCGAAGAAAGGTGCCAAAAAAATGCTTTAACAGCAATCATCCTTTTTTCCAATTGCTGATTTAAAGAACCCTGCAATAAACCCAAGTGTTGCTCCAAGCTCAGCAAGATTTGCATTCGCAATTCCAAGTTGTGCAAATCCCCTTACAACCATATCTCCAAGTATTGGTATGTGCTGGAGTATCCATCCTGTTATGGCGCCTATAAGTGCACCGAAGCTTGCAAAAAGAAATATTCCAATTATTCCTATAAGCACGGCAATTATTCCGATAACGCCTCCTATTATTCCGCCTGTTATTCCTGCTGAAAATATGCTCATTTTTTCCCTCCTTTATCCGCTCTTCCGTAAGCATCATCATATCTTACAATGTCATTTTCATCAAAATTCCCATACGCTATTTCCAAAAACCTAGCTTCCTTGGCTTTCATTGTTTTTGAAGCCATTATTCTATGCTTTGCCTTTTTTGGCACATTTATTGTTTCGCCTTTTTTTAGTTTGATTTTTTTATTGCCAACAACAGCTGTAAGACCATCATCCAAAGCAACCCAGAATTCTTTCCTGTTTTTGTGGCTTTGAAGCGAAAGAATTCCTCCCTTTTTAACCGTAATTATTTTTACAGTAACCTTCTCATTCAATGCATATTGGTCAAATTTTCCCCATGGTTTCAGGGTGGTTTTAATCATGTTAGAATTATGTTAATAACATTTAAATATTCTTTCAAGCATGAGTTTGTTGGTTAAGATGCTTAAAGCAAAAGAATTATTCGAAGTTTTTTCAGGAAAGAATGATTTGAGGCCTTTACTGTCCCATAGACTTTCCATAAAAGACGGTCTAATAACTTATGCAGTAGTTTTCCTTATTGTTTCTATTTTATTTTCAATTGAATCATTAGTGGGAAAACTCATTTTTGGATTATTGGGGACACAGGACATTACTGCACTTTTGATTGAACTTCTTATTGTGGCTGTTGTGTGCATCGTACTAACCCCAATTATGCTTGTTACTACAATGGTTTGTACTTATCTTTGGGGCGCATTTCACTTTTTCCTTGCGGGCCTTTACTCGAAAGGGCATCAGTTAAATGAGTTCAATGCGAATGTATTCGGCTTATTTTCGGCAACATTTTTTGTAGGCGGCCTTATTGCATTAATCCCTGTTATAGGCTGGATTGCATTTTTGCTTGTGAAAATTTATACTGCATTTTTAATGTTTAAATTAGTGAGAAATCATTTCAACCTTAATAGCACACATACTCTTATTGTTGTTCTTGTTCCATTGAATATTGTTTTGTTGTTTTTACTGGTTATTTCATTTGTGGTTTCAGGAATCCTCGTTGGCCCGATTTTCATTTAACAACCGTTTCGTCGGTTGGGTGCGATGTCCAATGCAAGCATTGGTCTGGCTCACTTCGTTCGCTAAATTTATTTCAAAATCTTTTTGGTCCACTTAGGTATTTTTTCAATAAAATCAGATGCAATAAAACCAAATCCTTTTTCTTTCAAAAGCTCATCGCCTATTTTTCCGTTCACAAATGCCGCCTTTTTTGCAGCATCAAATAATTCCATTCCAAGAGAAACATAAGCGCTGCAAAGTCCTGCAAGCACATCGCCTGTGCCGCCAACAGTCATTCCAGAATTTCCTGTTTTATTAAGCGCAATTTTTTTTCCATTAGAAATAATATCAATATGTCCTTTAAGGAGAATATTGCAATTGTGTTTTTTTGCCGTTTCCAGAACAATTTTCTTTTTTTCAGCTAAATTTTTTTCTGTGATTTTTTCTTCTGAAAAAATTTCAAATTCCATTTCGTGAGGTGTTAGTATGGTTGCTCCGTTGAATTTCATTCCCGCGCATGCCTTTATAGCATCAGCATCAATGACTATTGGCTTTTTGCATTTTTTGACAAATTCTTTTGCAAAAGCAAGCGTTTCTTTTTTTCTTCCCAAACCAGGGCCTATGAGAACAACATCATTTGTTTCTGAAAGTTCAATTGCAGCAAGAACATTTTTGTTGGAAAACTTTTGATCTTTAAATTTTTTAACAATCAAATCAGGTGCAAAAGAATTAATTACAAAACCTGGTTTTTCAGGTGCAAAAACAGTTACTAAATCTATTCCGCTTCTCATGCATGCAAGTGCGGACATTGCCGCAAGTGCAGGCGCGCCCACAAGATCATCAGAGCCGCCAATTATCAGTACTTTGCCGTTTTCTCCTTTATGTGATAGTTTGCTTCTTTTATGCATATATACTATTTATTTTGCTTGATTTTAAATGTTGGCATAACTGATTTATAGTAGTGCTTATAATATTGTTTTATGGCAATAAGAAAAATAGAGGCTATGATCAGGTTAAACAGGCAACTTGAAACCAGAAGAAGGGGCAAAGGCGCAAACCCTATTTCATTTAGTAATTTACAACAAAATATAAGACGCAAAGTCAGTGCTGCGAGAAATGTACTTAATGCCCTTGAAATCAGAAAAGCAGGGCTTCAGCATACTAACGAAAATGAAAGATTGATTGATGGATTAGATAAAGAAATACAAGCCGCAAAAAAGGATTTTATTAGGGCAATGGAAGAAAATGTTATTTTGAAAAGGGAAAATAGTGAGCGGCTTGTCCGAGACCAGAAATTTGGGCTAATATATAATTATGAGGCGTTTAAGGAGCTTGCATTTGATATAATAAGGAAATCAAAAGAAAGAAAAACAGGGATAAGCTTTGGAATGCTGGATATTGATGATTTCAAAAAATTTAACAATCGATTTAATTACGCTACAGGGGACGAAGTGATAAAAGCAATAGTAAAATCAGCTGCTCTCAGGATGGAACAAAAAGGCGTGGTAATAGGCAAGTTTGGAGGGGACGAGTATTTTTTTGTCGGCAATGTTCCTGAAAAAGATCTTATTAATGCAATGGAATTTGTTCGAAGCGAAGTATCTAAAGCACTTGCTTCTCCCCCTAATACCGTAAAAGAAGAGCATAGGAATCTGTGGCATGCTCTTACACTGAGTGGAGGCGTACACTCAATAACTAACCCTTCTTTGCTTGAATCAATGCGTTCAAATATTCTTTTTGGTGTATTAAAAGATGCTTCAAATGAAGCTCTTCATCATGCAAAACAGAAAAAAAATACGATTTCAATTTATTCTTCAAAAACAATGGGGCCAAGAACTGTTGCGAATGCAATAAGAAAAGTCAGGCGCCTGAGGCGGGAGCGTTTTAAACAACCAGGTCTGCGCAGAGTGCGTACAAGGCCAATTAAAAAAAAGACTAATTGATTTTTTTTATTTCTTTTTTTAATAATTCGGAAATTTCCTTTCCTGAAACTTTTCCTTTTAGCTCTTTCATTGCATCGCCCATTAATGGACCGACTGCCCTTTCACCCGTTTGCTTTACAAGGGTAGAATTTTTTTTCACTACCTCAGAAATTATTTTTTGCACTTCGTCCTGTGATGCTGTGCCGCCTCCATTTTTTGAAATTATTTCTTCAATTCCAGTGACTGGATTTTTGCTTTTTTCAATTATACAATCTATAAGAATTTCTTTTGGTAATTTTCCTGAATTTGATGCATCAATTATTTCTTCAATTTCCTTTTCGCCTAAATTGTCTGTCAATGCACCTTTTCTTTTTGCATCAGTCATTGCTTCAAGTAAAATTAGTGCTGTTTTTTTTGCATCAGCTCCACTTTTAACTTTCATTTCAAAAAGTCTTGCAAAATTATTGAGTTTCATTTCATTGGAAAGTTTTTCATTTAAACCCCATTTGGTATAAAGTGCTTCCCTTTCCTTTACTGTTAAAGGAAGAGTTTTTTTAATAGAATCAATGTCTTTTTTTTCAATTTTTATTGTATTTAAATCGGTTTCAGGGTACATTCTTGCCGCTCCAGGTAATGGCCTCAGGTATTCTGTGTTGCCTCCTTCAAGAGCGCCTCTTGTTTCTTCAGGTACTCCTTTTAGGCACTGAATTGTTCTTTCATAAACTGCTTCAAGTCCCATTTTTGCTTTTTCTTCATTTCCTGTGATAATTACAAATGCATCTTCTTTTGCGCAATCAAGTGATTTTTTAACTTCTTGAACTTCTTTTTCAGAAATTCCATATTTTGGTAGTTCATCGCTGTGGAAAATTCCTTTTAATCCTGTTTTTGTTTTAACATAATTTGCAAATTCAGTTCCTATTCTGCGCCCAGGTTGTATTTCTTCTCCAATAATTCCTGCAAATTTTTCAAGTTTCAATGCAATAATTTTTTCCTTTTTTTCAATTGCATTTTTAATTATTTTTGCTTCAGTTTCTGAAAAAATTTCCGCAACATCAATTGTCTTGTTTTTCAAATCCTTTTCTGAAAGATTTCTGCTTTTTAATTTTTCGCGTACTTCAATTAATTTAACCTGTCTGTGCACTTCTCTTTTCACATATTCATCAATTATCTCAAGTTCCTGAACTCCTTTGATTTCTATTCTCGCGCCTTCTTTAATCGAAACATTCAAATCCTGTCTGATTGTTCCAAGGCCTCGCTTTACTTTTCCCGTTCTCCTGAAAATTTCTCCTATTGCACGCGCCGCCTGCTTTGCTTCTTCCGGGTTTTCAATTCCTGGCTCTGTTGCAAGCTCAATTAAAGGAATCCCAAGACGATCAAGTCTGTAGGTAATGTATTCGTTTGTTCTCTCAATTGGTCTTGCAGAATCCTCTTCAAGAGCCATTGTCTGAATACCCAACTCTTTTTCCTTTAGTTTTATTTTTCCACCTGTTGAAACAAGCATTGTTCTCTGAAAACCTGACGTGTTTGAGCCATCAATCACCATTTTTCTCATTACAAAAATTTCATCAATTATTGAACTTTGTGTCATTAATGAAATTTCAAGAATTGTTTTCAATGCATCCTGATCAACAGGCTGAGGAGGCTCTTCATCAAGTTCTATTAAAGAAATTGTGTCATTATACCCTTCATAAATGTAATAAAGCCCTTTCCTGAATGCCTCAAGAGCAACCTTGTCAAATTCACCTAATTCAGAAACAACCGGCCTTAATGTTCTTTTAACCTTGTAATCCGGTTTATCTTCTCTTAGCAAGGAAGGGGTTCTTGAGAACAATTTTCCTGTATCAAGTTGCTGGTGTACTTCCAAGCCGCATTTGAATCCTAATGCGTTGTAATCAAAATCCATTATAATCACAATAATTCAGTATCAAAGGCTTTAAAGCAATTCACTCCTTTCCCTTTAACCTGAAAACCTTGTTCCTGCCAATCCAGTAAAAATCGATTTCTTCACCCATTTTCTCCATATATCTGGAAACTGTGCTTTTATCCAAACCGGTTTTTCTGGATATTTCACGAACCCACAAGCCGGATTGGGTTTCTTTTAGGGCTTTTTTGATTTTGTCTTGTTTGTCTTTTTTCAAAGCCATAAAAAATATTGAGACGTTTGTCTTAAATATGTTTTTGTTTTTTTCATAAACTGCATATGTTGGATGAATTAAGGTGAACAATTACAATTAATTGCCAATCCGATAAATTCCATTTTTTGTAACTTTATAAACATGGTTGCCGATAAGCATCGTTGTTCCGATTGGATGCCAGTTTAATGCGTGCATTGCTCTTCCATGTTCTTCTCGGTTTAAGCTAGTATTTGATTTATTTTTTATTGGTGCTTTTTTATCTTCTTTGGGCCAGCGATATGAGCCGCTTTGATTTTGTGCTCTGCCGTATATAGCATTCCTTTGTCCCGGCTTTGGGTCATTAGATCTTTTTTTCCCGGCGGCATTTTAATCACTCAACAAAATTTTCTTCATATTTGCTTATTTTTGTTATTTCTCCACGGAGATTTTCAGAAAGCATTTTTTTTGCTTTTTCTGTAGAATAATTTCCGAGTAACCATGAAAGTTTTATATATGCAGTTTCTGCAATCATATCTTCACAGTAAATTGCACCCGTAGCTGAAACTTTTCTTAAATTAGTGTAAACGCTTGGATTAACTCTGCCAAAAATACATTGGGATGTTATTCCAACAACAATGCCTGAATCAATTAACTCTTTAATTCCTTTTACAAAAGCATCATTTTCAAAAATAGGGGTGTGCCCTAATCCGGTTCCTTCAATTATTAGCCCAGAGTATTTTTCTTTTTTGAAGAATATTAATTGTTTCAGATTAATTCCAGGATATGTTTTAAGTATTCCGACTTTCTCGTCAAATTTGTTTTTAATTATAAGTTCTGGTTCTTTTTTTGAATAATTTTTTTGCAAATATTTTATTTCTTTTGTTTTATAATCTATAGTTGCAATAGGCGTATCATTGATTGCTTTGAATGCGTCCCTTCTTGTTGTATGCATTTTTCTTGTTTTTGGCCCTGGCAAAATACTACAACTAGAATCTGCAGATGAGGTATGCAAACAAACACCAATTCCGCCGAAATCAGTTTTTGTAATGAATTCTGCGGCACAAATAAGGTTCATGCCCGCATCACTTGAACCTCTATCAGAACTTCTTTGTGCGCCAACAATAATTATAGGTACTGGGCTTTTTTCTACTGCAAATGATAATGCAGCAGCACTGTACCCTAATGTATCAGTTCCATGGCCAATAATGATTCCATCTGTTCCACTTTCGACTGCTTTTTTAATCCCTTTAAGCATTAATCCGTAATGGCCTAAATTCATATCTTCAGACATTATATTTGATACAAATTGTGAATCAATATTAGCTATTTTAGTTATCTCGGGAATCATTGCTATAAGATCTTCTGCAGTAAATGAAGCAATTACTCCCCCTGTTTTGTAATCTACTCTCGAAGCTATTGTTCCGCCTGTGTGCAGAATGGTTATTTTTGGCAGTGCTGGGGTTTTTTCAATTTTTGTTGATTTGCCTTTTGAAACTTTTTTGCTTCCTTCAAGCTTTTCGATTGAAATTTTTTCATCGATGGTTATTCCTACATTGTAACCTGACCCTAGTTTTAATGCAAGAGTGTTTTCATTGCTGTTTGGAATTATGTTTCCAATAAATTCCCGCCCTTTGCTTTTTACTTTAACCAATTGACCTTCTTCTAGATTGTGCTTTTTCAGGAATTCTTTTAAGTTCACTTTTAAATCACCTGTATTTTGGAATTCGGGTCTTCTGAGTTTATTTCTCCAACATAGTTTGTTTGCATCATTTTTTTGATTTCAGCGTATTTATTTGTCTGTCCAAGAACCCACATTAATTTTATTTGTGCAGTTGTTGTAAGCATATCATATAATGGTATTATTTTGAAATTTTCAAATCTGTTTCCTATTTCTCCGGCGTATATTTTTTTCATAAAACTTCCTGTAGGGCAATCAGATGTAACAACAACAGGGACGCTTTTTTTATTAGCATATTTTATTGCATCAACAAAATTTGGGTGAATTGGCAAATTTCCAACTCCATAACCTTCAAGTACAATTCCTTTTGTTCCTGTGTCAATAAGATTTTTTATTATTTTGTCTTGGAACCCGGGGTGCATTTTTAGCATTACTACTTCAGATTCGAGGTTATTGAATAATTTTGTTTTTTTCTTGCCTTTTTTCTTGTATGGGTTGGTAAGTTTTATGAATTGTTCTATAATTCCAAGCGGTTTCGAATTTGAAGTATCAAATGCACGATATTCTGATGCGTTTATTCTTTTTGCTTTGCAAGCTCTGATAATTTTTCCATTACATAGAACTACTGTTTCTGCTAAATCGGATTTTCCTGCAAGTATTACTGATTCTCTAAGAAGTCTTCGTGCATCGGTATTTTTTTGAGTCGGATCGGCTATTGAACCCACAAATACAATCGGGATTGGCATATCCTGTAGCATGAAGGACATTGCAGTTGCCATGTAAAGCATTGTGTTTGTTCCGCTTGTGATTACTATCCCATCATAATTGTTTCTTTGGTAATAAATTGTGTTTGCAAGTGTGAGCCAGTGTTTTAATGTAAATCCTGTACTATCTCCTCTGAAAATATTTGTGGTATCTACTTCAAAGTCGGATTTAATGTCTGAAATGAGATTGAGCATTTCTGATTGAGTGATAATTCCGCATTCAAGTTTATTATCGGTTAATTTTGCGCTCATTGTTCCGCCGGTTCCGATTATTAGTACTTTTGATTTTTTTTTCATTTTTTTTCACCAATATTTTTTTCAAAAATAATTGATCCTACTCCATTGCCCCTATCATTGTGAATTGTTTTTTTAATATTAAATCCGAATTTCTTATATAATCGGATGCTTGCCGCATTTGTTGTCCATGTACGAACAGTAATTTTTTCAATGCCTGTTTTTTTCATTGTATTTATTGCCATTTCAAGCATTTTTGAGCCTATGCCGTGTTGTCTTTGACTTTTCAGAACAGATACATTTTCAATAAACCCAGTGCCATATTTTTCAAAATAATCAAAATATCCGAGCAAACCTGTTACTTTTCCATTTTTTTCTGCATAAATGAGTCCTTTTTTAGGGAATTTTCCTAGGTATTCCCCAAGGCTTTTTCCTGTGCCAAGCCTTTCAAAATTAGTATCTGATAATGGAGGCAAGAAATCATCATCTACTTCTTTGAGAAAATTAGTTAATTTTTCTATTTCTCCTTTGCTTTTGGACCATGTTTTGTAGTCAATCATTCTAGAAATTTATGTCCTAATATCTTTATCAATTGCATCCTTTTGGTTATTTTTCCTTTTTTATTTGTTTCGGATATATTAAATATATATGTCAAATCAGGCTGAAGGATGCGATGAATCGGATTATGTTTCTCTTTCTGCTCATTTAAAAGAGCAAGCTATTGATAGTGACCTTGCTAGGCTTATTCAGCTTGTTGCTGATAAAAGCAAGGTGGTTCAGAGGGCTTTTGTTACGCATGCATGCCTTTCCGATACGGATAATATCTACGGCGAAAAGCAGATGGAGCTTGATAAATATGCGGATCAGGTTTTCCTTGATGCCATGGAAAAGTCTGCTTTGGTGAAAGCATTTGCTTCCGAGGAACAGGATGATGTTCTGGGGATAAGAAAAGCAAAAGGGGAATTCGGTGTAACCATTGATCCTTTGGATGGCAGTTCGCTTATTGAGGCTAATCTTGCTGTCGGCACAATAATTGGTTTTTTCAATGAGGGTAATGTTATGGAGAAAGGAAAATTAATGGATGCTTCGTTGATTGTTCTTTATGGTCCGATTACTTCTCTTGTTTACACTGCAAAGAAAGGAGTTCACATGTTTGTGCTTAACAATAAAGGCGAATTTGAATTGAGGAAAGAAAACATAAAAATTCCAACAGGAAAAACTTATGCAATGGGCGGTCTTAGAAAAGATTGGACTCCTCAGCATACTGCTTTTGTAGAGAATCTTGAAAAAGAGGGTTATAAAAACAGGTTTTCCGGTTCCTTTTCCGCTGATTTGCAGCAGATTCTTGTTAACGGCGGAGTTTTTTCTTACCCTGCTCTTGTGAACAAGCCCACTGGAAAACTAAGGCTTGTATTCGAAGGTAATCCGATTGCTTTGCTCGCAAAACAGGCTGGTGGTTTGGGAACCGATGGTATCAGAGATTTACACGAAATTGAACCTGAAGGTTTAAATCACAGGGTTCCGATTTATGTCGGAGGAAAAAAAGAAATTGAGTTGGCTGGAAAATTTTTAAGGTGATTAGTTTTGTATTGCTGCTGCAATCAGTGTTCCAACTATTCCTGCAAAAAGACTCAAACCAATTATTGTGAATGTCCATCCTGTTCCTGTTTCAGTTACCACAATATACTCGATTCCTATTGTTGAAATTCCTACTAATGTGAGGGAAATTCCTGCTATGATATCTGCTATTTTTTTTTCTTTCGAAGAGAAATATTGTGTTGTAAATGCCGCTGCTATAATAATGAAAATGATTCCAAAAAGTGTCGGGGCTATTGCGATTCCAATTATTTGCTGGTGCAGGACATATGTTTCGATTAAAACCCATCCAATTGTGATAGGTAGCGATAAAAGAAGTAAACGAGCCGCCCAATCCATAAGATGTCCGGATTTCAATTTCACTCCCTTTCCGAATTCCACAAATCAACAAGGCTTTTGTAATTATTTTTCACTTGTTCAATTGCTTCTTCTCTTGAAATGGTTCCTTCATGAAGTGCTTTCATTGGTTCCCAGAAAACTGTTCTGCCAACAGCAAAGCCAATTATTCCATCTACCTTTGCGCCGACCTTGAGCCAGTCTCTGACCTTTTCAGCATCCTCTCCGCGCCCAAGGGTTATTATGCCGGAGGTCCTTCCATCGCGCTGGCATGCTTTTACAAGCGCTTCCGAATCTGATGATTTTTCAACGCCCTCAAGCTTCCAGACATCTGGCTCTATGCCGAAATCCTGTATCCGCATTATTGCTTTTACCATTAATTTCGGTCTGAGTTCTTTGTCATATTGCGGACTTTCTTGTGAAGGTTCTGCAGGAACAAGAAGTTCAAACAAAAAAGGTTTTTTGATTTTATGCGAATAATCACTTATTTTTTTGAGCCTTTCAAATTGCTTTAAATTTAATTCTTTATTCCCTTCAGGATTATATCTAACCAGGACCTTGATGAATGTCGGATCAACCCTTTTGTCCTTTTCGGAAAAGTTTTGTTCTTCAAAATCAAATTCGTTTTGTCCTGATTTTTCAAACGGTGTTGCGGTCATAATTCCTTTTGATTTTGCATCCTTCAGGAGCTCCGCACCGAACTGCTCATCAACAAGTATTGCGGAGGTTTCTTTTTCAACGCCCTCTTCAAGACTTTTGAGAAATGCCTCATAAATCATTTTTTTCAAATCTTTATAATCTGCTGTCTGTTCTTCATTTGGATTGCCATCTGTAACTCCGTAAAGCTTCTTTAGCAGTGAACCCCTGTGATCGAAGGGCAAAATAAGTAAATCTTTGTTATATCCCATTGAAAACCCCCAAGTAAGTGAATGTAAAAATTAGGAATATAATCCTTAAATGCTTTTGTATCCCATTCCCAAAAGCCAACTTGGCTCCCTGCCCATTACTTAACGCCCATTCTCCCCACCTCTCTTTTTGTTCAGGGTTTTCCAATCTTATTGCGGTGAAATAGGTCTCGATAGTATTCTGCTTTTCACATTAAAAAATGTGCCTGCCTGTTAATTGTGATTTTTGAACAATAAGCGAACTTTGACTGTTTTATAATATTTTTTGTGCCTTGTTATTGTATGGTAGGCATTTTGTTTTCAGGCGGAAAAGATTCTGTTTTTTCCCTTTACTATTATTTAGAACAAGGCTGGGACATCAAGTGTCTTATTTCATTGAAATCATCAAATAAAGAAAGCTGGATGTTTCACACTCCTGCAATTTCGCTTGTAGAATTGCAGGCAAAAGCCATTGGTTTGCCAATTATTGTTCAGGAAACAGGTGGTGAAAAAGAAAAGGAGCTTTTGGATCTTGAACTTGCATTGAAAAGAGCGAAAAAGGAATTTGGAATAAAAAAAGTGGTTGTAGGTGCGCTTCTTTCAGATTATCAACAGGAGCGTGTTAATAGGGTTGGACATAATGTTAATTTGAAATGCCATGCTCCGCTTTGGCACAAAAATCAGGAAAAACTCCTGAGGGAAATAATCTATGCTGGTTTTGATGTCCGCATTTCTGGTATTGCTTCTGCTGGGCTTTCTGAAAAGTGGCTTGGAAGGCAAATTGATGCGCATGCGGTGGACGAGCTTGTTGTATTAAATAAAAAAATTGGTTTGCATGTTGGAGGCGAGGGCGGGGAGTATGAGAGCATGGTTCTTGATGGTCCGATTTTCAAAAAGCGCGTGCAATTGAACGAAACAAAAAAGGTTGTAGAGAACGAATTCAAAGGAAGACTTGATGTTATTTCAGCTTCGCTTATTGATAAATAACCCGTTTTCTAATATCTGCTTTCCGTTGATAATTGAATCAGAAACATTGAATCCGTTTGCTGAATAAACAATTGCTGAAATTATATTGTTTACAGGCATGAGATTTTCGGAGAGGTTAAGAGTGATTATATCTGCGTTCATTCCTTCTTCTAAAGAACCGATTTTTTCAATGCCAAGGCATTTTGCTCCATTTATTGTGGCCATGTCAAGTATCTGCTGTGCGGTTACGGCCCCCGCATCCCACTTGTGGTGTTTGTGCAAAAGCGCGGCTGTTTTCATTTCTTCAAAAAGATCTAAATTGTTGTTGCTTGCAACACTATCCGTTCCTAATCCTACAGTTATATTTTCCTGAAGCATTTCAACAAGTGGCATCACTCCCCCTGATGCAAGCTTCATATTTGATACCGGGTTATGTGATACCTTTGTTCCTGTTTTTGCAATTCTCTTTATTTCCCCTTTGGTAATCCAAATGCAGTGCACAAGCAAACTGTTTTCGGCCAAAAATCCAAGCGAATCAAGGTATTCGATTGCAAGTTTTCCCTTTTTTGCAAGAATGTCCGCTCTTTCTTTTCGTGTTTCTCCTATGTGTACACGTCTGAGAATTTTTTCTTTGTTGCTGTATTCAATTGTTTTTTGAATTATTTCTTCAGGGCAATCATAAATTGAGTGAACTGCAATTGCGCCCCTTACAAGATTGCTTTTCATGCTTTTTAGGAACGCAACCGATTTTTTGAATGTTTTTTCATCTTTGGTTGTTGAGGATATTACCCCGCGGACACCTGATTTTTCGAATGCCTCTGCTCTCCCTTCCGCATTTTTGTAGGAGTCATAAATAGTTGTTGTGCCAAACTTTACCGCCTCATTTATTCCCGCAATTGTATTTTCTTTCACTTTTTTAGGGGTAAGTTTCGCCTCTTCCTTTGAAATCCATTTTAACCAGTCAAATAATTCGACATCATCTTTCATTCCTTTTAACGAGTGCATTCCTAAGTGTGTGTGAGTATTTATCAAACCGGGCATGACAATTTTTTTTGAGCAGTCAATTCCTTTGCCCTGTATTTTGCCTATTTTTTTTATAGTGCTTCCTTCTATAAGCAGGTCCTTGTTTTGGAGTACTTGGCGTTTATTGTTTTGGGTTATAATGTACTTACAGTTCTTTAGAAGCATATTATTTCTTTAGTTACAAAAGTTTTTAACTGCAAGCGCCTTCAACAGGTTCTTTTTCAGCAAACAATTTTTCTGCTGTGCTCTTGCTTATTTCTCCGTCAATTGCCTGTTTTTCATTCCATGCCGAGAGACATTGATAGCCATATGTACAGCCGGTGCATAAAAACTCAGTTACGCATTTTCCATTAGTTAATGTTGTTTTGCCTGTTGTTGTTGCAGTGCATTCAGAATCATCAGGTTCTCCTATGGCGAACTCCTGTTCAACAATAGATCTTCCGGCATCTTCGCCATCAGCCACAATTATTACTCTGTGTTTTCCAATACTTTCAAGGGAAAATGATTTCGAATAAGTTTTTGTTTCTCCTGTCAAAATTTTTTCAATGGTTGTTATGTCACTTCCTATCGGGTATTGCAGTATTGTTGTTTCTTTATTGTCAATGGTTTTTACCGAGTATACTTTGAAGCTGTAACTTGTGTCAATTGCGTCAAGTGCCCCGGAATTTCTTATTGAAAAATTCGCTGTTGTTGTTCCGCCTGGTGTTTTTTGTGCTTTAAGGTTTGTTATTTCTGCTTCCAGGTGCGCTGGTTTTAATCCGAAATAAATTGTACAATCATTAATTATTTTTTTGTCTTTGCACCTGAAATGCACATCAATTGCAGTAGCTCTGTTTGCTATAATTCTTCTTGAATCAACTTCAAGGTCTTTGCCGGAGCATGCATATGCATTTGTGCATTCAAATCTCACATTTCTTGTTTTTGAATCAAGGTTTGTCGCGCTTAGTCCGGTTCCTGCAGGAAGGTTTACTGTTTTTGTTTCAATTAAATCCTGTCTTATTTCAACAAAATCAAGCGATTCATCGAGCTGTTTTGCAAGGTCATCAGGTGGTTGCTGGAAATAAATATTAATCATGTAAATTAATGCAAGAAAAACCATTGCAACAACAGCGAGTTTGAAAACGGAGTTCATCTTTTTCTCCTCCTTGGTTTCTTCGGATCAAGTATTTCATGCACTTCCCATTTCCATAACCAGCCTATAATTTTTGATGCCGCAAAGCCCATTATGATAAGGATTGCCCATTCCTCCATTTTTCCGGTGAATGAAAAATAAATTTCGTTCGGGTATGCCCATGATTTGAAAATGTAAAATATGAATACAAGTACAATAAGTGCGATTGCAAGCTTCACTGCCTTTTCGACCCAGTCAATTGTTTTTCCCATGTCTTAAAATAGGTTCAAAGGAGTATATTAAAGTGAATTACTTTTCCTGTATTAGCTCTATTGTGCCCTGATTTTCAAACATTTGGATTATTTCCTTCTCGGTAGTACTTTCTTCGGGTTTTTTTTCTCTGAATTTTATCATTCTTGGAAACCTTAATGCATAGCCCTTTCCTTCGAAAAAGCCTGTTTTGTGCATCGGGCTTTTTGTTATTTCATCAGCGCGGACTTCTATAACATAAAACGGTTTAACCCAGAAATCAGGTTCTATTTCGGAATCAACTCTTGCGGGCTTTTGTTTTTCGGATATTTTGCTTAATTTTTG